>Ga0055584_100005002_pt1 | contig 12990 bp, 10 predicted proteins | sample OSDHelmetaG_FD_58716 | JGI IMG/M metagenome (GOLD analysis project Ga0055584, IMG submission 58716) | Pelagic marine sediment microbial communities from the LTER site Helgoland, North Sea, for post-phytoplankton bloom and carbon turnover... | ecosystem: Environmental > Aquatic > Marine >... | reverse complement strand
GGGCTTGCCCTCGAACAAATTATTCAGAGCGAGAGCCACGAGGCCCTCGCAGAGAGTCTTCGGAACCGAATCAACAAGGGCGATCGTGTCCTCGTCAAAGGGTCTCGCGCCGCGAAAATGGAACGTGTGATCGAATTACTCGAAGAGGGAAGCCCCTAATGATTTACCACTGGCTCTATCCCTTGGCAGACACCTGGAGCGGACTCAATGTCGTTCGCTACATCACATTCAGAACCGCGGCTGCGACGCTGACCGCGCTCTTCATCTCGTTCATAGTGGGACCGTGGCTGATCAGACGCCTAGCGGAGCTAAGAGTTGGGCAACCGATTCGTGAAATCGGTCCCGATCACCAATCAAAGGCCGGCACCCCAACCATGGGCGGGCTCTTGATCCTGCTTTCGCTGATCACATCTACCCTTCTCTGGACGGACCTCACGAACCCCTTCGTCTGGATCGTGCTTGGCCTAACGACCGGATACGGCGTACTCGGCTTCATCGACGACTACCACAAGGTCACAAAAAGCAATAGCGACGGCATTTCCGCTCGTATGAAGCTCACCTGGCAAGTGATCATGGCTTTTTGCGTCGCGGTGGCGATCTACAACAGCCCCGCCTTCGACTCGCAGCTCGCCGTTCCTTTCTTCAAGAATTTCACGCCAGACATCGGAATCTTCTACATCCCCTTGGCGACCTTCATCATCGTCGCCGCGAGCAATTCCGTGAACCTGACCGATGGCCTCGACGGGCTCGCTATCGGCCCCGTGATGATCTCCGCCGGCACCTTTCTCGTGCTCGCCTACGCATCCGGCCACGCAGGCATCGCCGAATATCTTCAGATCAAGAACGTTCCCGGGTCAGGACAGCTCGCGATTATCTGTGGCGCCCTGTTCGGAGGTGGACTCGGCTTTCTCTGGTTCAATGCATCTCCGGCGGAACTCTTCATGGGAGATGTCGGTTCCCTCGCCCTCGGTGGCGCGCTCGGCACGATTGCCGTCTTGATTCGACAGGAAATCCTGCTCGCCGTAGTCGGCGGCATCTTCGTCATCGAGACCCTGAGCGTGATCATCCAGGTCGTCTCGTTCAAAATGACCGGTAAGCGCGTATTCAGGATGGCGCCGGTCCACCACCATTTCGAGCAGTTGGGTTGGCCCGAGCAGAAGATCGTCGTCCGCTTTTGGATCGTCTCGATCATCCTCGGCCTCGTCGCGTTGTCGTCGCTCAAACTGCGCTGATCGTATTGGCGGATCCTTGTCGGGCCCGCAGCAAAAGAGAGTCGTACATGGAATTCGAAGGACAAAGCGTCCTTGTGCTAGGTCTCGGCCTATCGGGATGCTCTGCGGTGAACTATCTCGCCGGACAGGGCGCCCGAGTGGTCGCAGCAGACGAACGCGCTGAAAGTGCGGTTGTCGACCTGGATACGTTGCCGGGCGATATCGAATTGCATGTCGGCCGAGAATTCCCTGCTCTCGAAGACTTTGACCTCGTCGTGCCTAGCCCCGGCGTGCCCGCCGCGCGATTCGCAGGCCGCGCCCGCAAGGCTTGGGGAGACATCGAGCTTTGCTTCCGCGCCCTCCGAATTCCGGTCCTTGCCGTCACCGGCACGAACGGCAAGTCGACGGTCGTTAAGTTGATCGAAGCGATGGCCAACGCAGCCGGGATTCGGGCACGAGCGGCAGGCAATCTTGGCGTACCTGCCCTGGACTTGGTCGGCGCGCCCCTTGATCTCGCAATCCTCGAGGTCTCTTCTTTCCAGCTGGAAAGCGTCGACGCCTTCGCGCCTCGAACCGGTGTGCTGCTCAATCTCTCCCCCGATCATCTCGATCGCCACGGGAGCATGAAAGGCTACCGAGATGCGAAGGCGCGCCTCTTCGCTCGGCAAGGTCCTGGACAGAGCGCGATTCTGAACGGCGATGACCCTCTCTGCTCAAATCTTGCATTACCGGATGGCGTCGAGCGCCTCGAGTTCACACGACACCGCCCGGTTGCGGCGGGCGCCTGGCTCGATGGCCGAAATGCCATCGTCCGACGCGCTGGTCGTCAGCAATCAATTTCACTCGAAGGCGCCGAAAGCCTCGGCCCACAAGATGACAACCTCCTCGCGACGCTCCTCGCTCTCGACACTCTAGACGTTGACCTCGGGTCGGCCACGAAGGCGTTCGAAAGCTTCGAAGGCTTGCCTCATCGATGCGAAACCGTCGGCGAGTACAAAGGCGTCCGTTATGTCGACGATTCGAAAGCGACAAATATCGGCGCGGCACGGCGCTCCCTCGAAGCACTCGGCGGAAACTTGATTTGGATTGCAGGCGGTCGCCACAAGGGGGGCGCGCTTGACGAGCTCGCTGAGAGTGCGAAAGCACTAGTGAAACAGGCACTCCTGATCGGCGAAGCCGCCAAGGAATTCGAAACCGCTCTCGCGCCTCACGTCGCAACTGAAATCGCAGGCGACCTCAACTCAGCCGTTGCCCGGGCGGCAGCGATCGCATACCCGGGCGACGTCGTATTGCTTGCGCCGGCGTGTGCCAGCTTCGATCAGTTCAATAGTTTCGAAGATCGAGGCAATGCCTTCCGTGCGGCGGTAGAGGCGCTGTCCTCCTCGCACTTAGATTCAACAAAGGGGCGCACATGAGTACGACCGCCGCACTCGACCGACATACTCGCCCCGCGCCGTCCTCCCGACCAGCCTCTGGCGTCGATCCCGGAATCGCTCTCGCTACCGGCCTCTTGATCGGCATCGGCGTCGTCATGAGTTACAGCGCGACCGCCGCCCTGGCTCTCGAGGCCAGCTTCCCGCCGCTCTTCTTTGACCACCTCACCGGCCTCGTCTTAGGCGGCATCGCCGCGAGCATCGCGTATCACCTCCCCTCTTCATGGCTGCGAGATTGCGCGATGCCCTTCTGGGCGTTCACTATGGCACTGCTCGTCGCGACCCTACTCTTCGGCATTGAGGTCAATGGCGCACAGCGGTGGATCGCTCTGCCGGGTGTTCGGTTTCAACCCGGCGAACTTGCAAAGTGCGCAACGCTCCTGGCAGTCGCGGCCTGGCTCTCACGTAAAGACGACAAGCGTGAGCTTTCTACGCGCCGCTCAATTCAGGCCGCCGGCATAGCAATTATTCCCGCCGCTCTACTGCTCATGCAGCCCGACCTCGGCAACGCGGTCGTGCTTGTCGTGCTTTCCGCCGGTTTGCTTTTTATAGCCGGAACACCCTGGCCCCGATTCGTTCTACCGGGCATCGCGGGCGTTCTAATAGTCGCCGCCTATGTCGTGAATAACGCATACGCCTGGCGCCGAATATTGGGCTTCCTCGACCCCTTCCGCGAAGCGCAGGGTGCAGGATGGCAGCTAGTTCAATCCTACGTCGCATTCGGACAAGGCGGCTTCTTCGGCCAAGGGCTCGGCAACGGACGGCAGAAGCTCGAGTACTTGCCTGAGGTGCATACGGACTTCGTGCTGGCACTCATCGCCGAGGAACTCGGCCTCGTTGGTGTCCTTCTCGTGCTTGGCGGTTTTGCGGCGCTTTGGGTGGCAGGGACCCGCGCAGCACGCCGCGCAACTAATCGCTTCGACCTCTATGTAGGTTTCGCCATGGTGACCCTGCTTACAATTCCCGCTTTCCTCAATGCGTCCGTCGTCATGGGACTGGTGCCTACCAAAGGCCTGACACTGCCTTTCCTCTCCTACGGTCGGACATCACTCGTCGTAAGCTGCTTCGCTCTCGGGCTTCTCCTCGGCGTCGCCCGGCGTCATCCCGCACGTGCACGCCGCGCTGCGCCCAACACTTCATCTCGCAAGGAGAGCGCTCGATGGTGAAGCGATGGGTCATCGCGGGTGGTGGCACAGGCGGCCACGTAACGCCGGCACTCGCATTAGGCGAAGCGCTTCGCTCCAAGGGTGACGAAGTTCTTTTCATCGGATCCGCTCGGGGACTCGAGTCTCGACTCGTACCGGACGCCGGATTCAATCTGGAAATTCTGCCGAGCGAACAAGTGATGGGTCGCAATCTCCTCGGTCAAATCAGAGGCGCATTCGCAATCCTTCGCTCAACGTTCACGGCCCGGCGTATCCTTAAGCGATTTGATGCCGACGCAGTGATCTCGGTTGGGGGCTACGCAGCGATGCCCGCCGCCCTGGCCGCCAAAACCCTGAGCCGACCGCTCTTCCTCGTTGAACCCAACGCTATTCCTGGCCGAGTCAACAAACTCACGGCACGATTCGCCCGTACGGTCTTCGTCGGCTTCGAGTCCACCAGGGGCAACTTGCCTAGCGGACCGGAAAGTCTTTGCGTCGGCGTACCCCTTCGCCGGGCCCTATACCGCGCCTTTGCGGACCGCCCCGAAAAGGGTGTCCCCGGAACGCCTCTCCGCGTATTCGTGTTCGGCGGTAGCCAAGGCGCTCGTCAACTCAACGAAAACGTTCCGAATGCGCTTTCCCGTCTGCGGAAAAAATCCGTCGAGGTTTTTCATCAGACCGGCGAGGCGGACCGTGCCGATGTTGAAGCACGCTATGCCGAGTTGGGCCTCCCTGCGGAAGTTGTCTCCTTCGAGCACGAAATGGCAAAACGCTACGAATGGGCAGACCTCGTGATTTGTCGTGCCGGTGCGCTGACCGTTGCAGAACTCGCACTTGCGAGGATGCCTGCACTACTGATTCCGTATCCATTCGCAGCGGACGATCATCAGTCAGCGAATGCGAACGCACTAGAACAAGCCGGCGCCGCGCGAAGCCTTGATGCAAAGCCCCTCGACATAAATGCTCTCGCTCAAGCCGTTGCGGAGTTCGTCACGACGCCTGGACGTCTCGTACTCATGCGCGAAGCAGCCGACCGACTCGCGAGACCTCACGCCGCGATCGATATCATCGAACATTGCACGGCGAGGCTCGATGGCCGACCGCCGCGGGTTCAACGCGACGCTAAGGACCATGCAGTCACCGAGGGGGAAGCATCTTGCCCCGAAAGTTGAGCCCACTGCATTTCGTTGGAATTGGTGGAATTGGCATGGCCGCCCTCGCCGAACTCTTCCACGCCCAGGGCCATACGGTTTCGGGTTCGGATGTCGTTGCGGGCGCGACTTTCGAGCGACTGCGCGAGTTAGGCGTCCGCGTCCAACTCGGGCATGCCGCAGAAGCGGTAAGAGAAGCCGCGACCGTCGTTCACTCCTCCGCGATTTCGCAAGACAATCCCGAACTCGCCGCGGCGCGAGAACAGAATATTCCGATCATCGGCCGCGGTGCATTACTCGCAGAAGTTCTTCGTACACACGACGCGATCGCGATCGGTGGTTCCCACGGCAAGACAACGACATCTGCGATGACTGCGTATTTGCTCGAAGCTGCTGGACTCGACCCGACTGCTCTGATTGGCGGACGCGTGCCGCGGCGCAGTGGTGGCGCGAGCCCCGTCAAGCTCGGCCAGGGTGACCTGATCGTTGCCGAAGTGGACGAAAGCGATGGCTCGTTCCTACTCACACGCCCACTCTTCGCAGTGATCACGAACGCCGACCCGGAGCATCTCGATCACTACGGTACTAGGGAAGTACTGCTAGATGCCTTCGTGCAGTTCGCAAACTCAGTCCCCGTTCACGGCGCAGTCATTTTAGGAATCGATCATCCGGGCGTTGCCGAAATCGCACCGCGCATCACATCACGGAAGATCACCTTTGGGTTCGCGGAAGATGCAGATCTTCGTGCGGCATCGATTGAAGTGATCGCAGGGGGACAGCGGTGCCATGCCGTCCTTCGCGACGACCAGCGGTTCACCTTCGACGTCCCCATGCCAGGCAGGCATAACGTCCTTAATGCGCTCGCAGCTCTCGCCGTCGGTCTCGAACAAGGCGTAGGTGCTGAAATACTCTGCAAAGCAATCGGTACCTTTCCGGGCGTTGCGCGGCGCTATGAGCGTAAGGGCACTTCACGGGGAGTCGAATTCATAGACGACTACGCTCATCATCCCGCCGAAGTCCGTGCCGTACTTTCCGGCGCCCGCAGCGTTCACGACGGCCCAATCACTGCAATTTTCCAGCCCCATCGCTACACACGAACCCGCGATTGCTGGAACGAATTCACTGAGGCCTTCGCGGACGCAGACCGCGTGCTGATCTGCGACATCTATCCCGCAAGCGAAACTCCAATTGAAGGCATCGACGGGGAACGACTCGCAGATGCGATCCGCAGCCATGGTCATCCAGACGTCCAATTCGGTGGCAGCCTGGAATCGATCGAAAGGGCTTGGTCCCAGCAGTTTAACGACGGGGAACTTGTGCTCACACTCGGTGCCGGCGATGTGGTCGCCCTAGGCCCACAAATTTTAGCTCGTCGACAAATGCTAAACGACGGAGGCTCCGCATGATCGGTCAAGCTGCACGCCGATCATTGGACGACCTTCTCGGCGAACGAGTTGAGTTCGACGCGCCACTCGCACGCCACACGTCCTTGCGTATCGGGGGTCCTGCGGATGCCCTAGCCACTCCATTGAGCCGTACGGAACTTGCAAAGACGCTTGCACTCTGCCACGAACATGGCCTAGCAACGCATGTTCTCGGTGCTGGCTTCAACGTCCTCGTATCAGATGCAGGACTGCGCGCTGTTGTGATTCGCCTCAAGAAGCTGCGCGGCATCGAGCGCGTTAGCCAAACGACGATTGCGATTGAAGCTGGCGCCTCACACGCCACGATCACTCGCTACTGCGTTGAGCACGGATTATCCGGCCTCGAATTCGGCGCGGGCATTCCCGGAACACTCGGCGGATGGCTCGCCATGAATGCCGGAATCGGAGTGCGCGAGATCAAGGACGTCGTGGAACGAATCGACCTTCTCGCTGCTGACGGACAACGCCTTCCCACGATTGAACGCGAGTCTCTCGACTTCCAATACCGAACGCTCCCGGGGCTGCCTAAGGGTTCTGTCATGGTCGGCGCACACCTAGCAGTGACCGAGAGCCAACGCCCCAAAGTTCAGTCCGAAATTGATCGCCTCCTCTCCCACAGGCAAGCCACGCAACCGACCGACATTCCCAGCTGCGGATCGGTGTTCCGCAATCCGCCCGACGATTTCGCGGGACGCCTCATCGAAGCAGCGGGCCTTAAAGGCACTCGAGAAGGCGGCGCCGAGATATCAACGGTTCATGCAAATTTCATAGTGAATCGCGGTGGAGCAACCGCGGCGGACGTGCTCCGGCTCATAGAACGCGCACGGAAGGCCGTCGCGCACGGGAGCGGGATCCAGCTCGATACGGAAGTCCAGCTTCTCGGCGAACAACCATCAATCTTGGAGATGAACGCGTCATGAATATGATCAAGCGACTCTTCTCGGGTAAGTCGATTCGGCGCCGCTCCCTCGAACGCGAAACCGCAGCCCGTGCGCGCCGGGCACGAGACCATCTCGAGAAGAAGCGCGACCGCGAACGCACACGCCTAGCACGAGACCGCGCACGACATGAAATCAGCATGAGTCGTCGTCGAACTCTTCGCGTGCTCTCGCCAGTGCTCTTCGTGGCTGCCTTCGCAATCGGTTCGCAGATCGCGCCGCTGCTCGTCGAAAAGGTATGGCTACAAACCAAGTTTATTGATCGCATCGCAGTTCAAGGCGCCGTGGCCTTAACACCCGCAGCAATTGCAGCCAGCGCTGGCGCACTCACGGGGTTGCCCCTTAGCCAAATAGACCCGCAGCAAGTAGCAGAGCAGCTCGTTGCCGACCCATGGATCGAAGCCGCGCGTGCATTGAGGCTCCCCAGCGGAACCCTCGTCGTCCGCGTGGTGGAACGCGAAGCGATCGCTCGCTGGCAGATAGGAGGCCGCACCGATCTCATAGATCCCGAAGGCAGCCGCTTTGCCGGCGCCATAGAGCCCGGCGGCCCGCTCCCTACTGTCGAAGGAGACAGCGTGGATCAAGGACTCCTTCCCAGCGAAGCCCTTGAGATTCTCGAAGCAGTCGCCCAACACGCGTCACTGACCCGCGACTCGAACGCGATCCGCCTGCACTTGCCCGGGCTCGAGACAGACGCCGAGGGAATCCTGCGTGGATCCACCTCAGGCTATGTGCTCGAAATCGGCGCCGAAGGTCCGCGGGCCTTGCTAGGACGAAGACTCTTTTCACAGCGTGTTGCGCGCTTGGCCTCACTCCTCGATCACGACGAGGATGCGATCCAAGCCGCTGCGCTGATCGATTTACGGTTCGCAGACCGTGCGGTTTTGCGTACCGAGTCCGCCTCTGGGTAGAGGTGGGCCATCAGCGGCGACGGGGCCCGGATGGGTCAGGTCGTCCATCTTAGGGGGCCCCGGATGGGGTCTCTCAATCTCGAGGGTGAATAGTCTTCGAGTGGAGGGTAAGCATGTCCAAGAAGGATGAGCTGATCGTGGGGCTCGATATAGGGACCACAAAAATCTGCGCAATTGTCGCAGAGGAGACGGAGAGTGGAATCGACATCGTCGGCATAGGGACGCACCCGAGCCGAGGACTTCGAAAGGGGGTTGTTGTCGACATTGAAGCGACCGTCGATTCCATCAAGCGTGCGGTCGAAGAGGCCGAGTTGATGGCGGACTGCGAGATCACGTCGGTCTATGCAGGCGTGGCAGGAGGCCACATTCGTGCCTTCAACTCCCACGGTGTTGTGGCGGTGAAGGACTCGGAAGTGCGTGACGGAGACGTCAAGCGCGTGATCGATGCAGCAAAGGCCGTCGCAATCCCGATGGACCGCGAGGTGATCCACGTGATCCCTCAAGAGTTTATCGTCGATGACCAGGACGGGATCCGGGAACCCCTCGGCATGAGCGGGGTCAGGCTTGAAGCCAAGATCCATATCGTGACCGCGGCGGTGACCAGCGCCCAAAACATTGTGAAATGTTGCAATAAGGCCGGCCTGAATGTGATGGACATCGTGCTCGAGCCCCTCGCCAGCGCGGCCGCGGTGCTGGCAGACGATGAACGGGACCTCGGGGTGTGCATGATCGACATCGGCGGCGGCACGACGGATATCGCCGTCTTCGCAGACGGGTCGATCAAGAACACTTCCGTGCTCGGAATCGGTGGCTATCACTTCACCAACGACATCGCCGTCGGTTTACGAACGCCGTTTGATGAAGCGGAACGCATCAAAAAGAAGTTCGGAGTCGCATCAGCGCGATATCTGGGCTCTGACGACGTGATCAGCGTGCCTTCGGTCGGTGGACGAAAACCTCGGGACGTCTCTCGGAAGACACTCTGCGAAATCATCGAACCTCGGGCCGAGGAAATCCTATCGCTTGCGCGACAGGAACTGCATCGGGCCGAATTAATCGACAAGATCCCCTCCGGCGTCGTGCTGACAGGGGGTGCTTCGGCCCTTTCGGGAATTGCGGAGCTCGCGGAAGAGATTTTCGAAGCCCCGGTCCGCCAAGGTCTTCCTTCTTCTATAGGTGGACTACAGGACGTGGTTCGAAGCCCTATGTACTCGACCGGTGTTGGTTTGGTGCTCTTCGGGCTCGACCAGCAACGTTCGAATCGTAGTAGTCGCTTCCGGATTCGAGACGAATCGATCTTCGGCCGGGTGAAACAACGCATGCGAGACTGGTTCTATGCAGAGTTCGACTGAGACACTGGGCAGCCTCTTTCCGGGTCAATGTCCACCGTGAGCAAAACTATTCCCGGAAGATCAACAAGAAAAGCCTGGATCATTCATTCATGAATCAGGACAAATTCCACCAAAAGGTGTTACATTCCGAACTGCTGCCAAGCATCGTCGGGGGGTGAAAGCATGGCTAAGAAAACTAACGATCGTTCAAAATCTGAAAACACGTCGAACTCATGCGGTTCAGATGGCGTGGACCTACTTGAACTCGGACCGGAAGACGGTCAGGAACTACTCGAGTTCGAGGGAAGCTCACACCAAGAGGCCATTATTAAGGTCATTGGTGTTGGCGGTGGCGGTGGGAACGCTCTGAATACCATGATCCAGTCGGGTCTTGGTGGCGTCGATTTCATCGCTGCAAACACGGATGCGCAAGCGCTCTCGCATAACCTGGCTCCGACTAAGGTCCAGCTAGGAGCGGAGATCACGCGTGGCCTTGGTTGTGGTGCGAACCCGGATCGCGGACGCGCTTCGGCGCTCGAAGCCCGCGACCGATTGCGCGAGCTTCTCGAAGGCTCGGACATGGTCTTCGTGACCGCCGGTATGGGGGGTGGCACCGGAACCGGTGCGGCGCCTATCGTGGCGGAAGTCGCGCGGGAAGTCGGAGCGCTGACTGTTGGCGTTGTGACTAAGCCGTTCCCGTTCGAGGGTCGTGTGCGCATGAAGCACGCGGGTCACGGACTCGACGAGCTTCACGGTGTTGTCGATACGCTGATCACGATTCCGAACCAGCGCCTCCTTGCCCTCGCCGGTAAGGGCACCGCGATGAAGGATGCCTTTTCCATTGCGGATCAGGTGTTGCTCAACGCAGTGCGTGGCATCTCGGACTTGATCACGGTCCATGGCCTGATCAACCTCGACTTCGCCGACGTTCGTACGGTGATGAACGAGGCGGGTGTCGCGCTCATGGGCACAGGCACCGGGCGCGGTGATACGCGCGCGATGGATGCGGCAGCCGCAGCCATCTCGAGCCCGTTGCTCGAGGATCTCTCGATCGAGGGTGCACGTGGCGTGCTGATAAACATCACGGGTGGTTCGGAAATGACACTCTTCGAGGTCAACGAGGCTTCCTCTTTGGTCCACGAAGCAGCACACGAAGATGCCAACATCATCGTGGGTGCGGTCATCGACGATCAGCTCGGCGAAGACGAACTGCGCGTAACCGTGATTGCTACGGGACTCGACAGCGCGGACGCTCGACGAACTCCGCCGGCCCCGCGGCCGCCGGAGCCTCGCATGCGCGTCCCGGATCCACAGGCGGAGATCGAGCGCGAACGCGCGATGGTCGATGCGCCTAACGTGACGCCGATTCGCGACCCAGAGCCGATGCCGGCACATGCTTCGGCAGAGATGGAAGAACAGCCTCCCGCTCAGCAGCAGCAGGTGGCCGCCTCTGGCGGACAAGCGGCAGAGGATATGGCGCAAGACGGACTCGGTTTCGCATCGCCCTTCGAGGACGAACTCGACACACCCGCGTTCCTACGAAAGCGGACCACGGGAAGTGATGACCGAGACGTCCCGCCGTTTATGCGGCGAGGCGGCAGCGAATAACGCTCAGCTAGGCAGCCAAAAGTGAAACGGCCCCCTCAGAACTGAGGGGGCCGTTTTGCATCTGGGAGCTGACTCCGCCGCAAAGCCTCAGCCGTGAATCCACAGCGCAAGATCCCGGGGTGATTCCGCGAACTGTTCTGTGCCTGCCTCACGAAGCTCCGGTTCATCGCCGTATCCGTAGAGCACACCCAGGAACGCCATGCCGTTACGCGAGGCGCCCACTGCATCTGCCCCGCGATCGCCGACCATCATCGAGGCGCTTGCATTCACGCCAGTCTTTTCGAGTGCGTAACCGAGCAAATCCCGCTTGTCCGAGCGTGTTCCGTCTAGCTCCGACCCAAAGGTTCCGTCCAAATACTTCGTGAGATCGAAGTGATCAAGGATCCGTTCGACAAAGACAAGCGGCTTACTCGAAGCAACAAATAGTCGGCGACCCTGCGACTGAGCCTCTGCTAACACCTCAGGAATGCCATCGTAGACCTCGTTTTCGAAGAGCCCGACATCTCCGAAACGCTCTCGGTAAAGCTTCACTCCTCGCGGCGCCTGTTCTGCGCCAACGAGCTTCTCGAAATTCGAGAGTAAAGGCGGACCGATACACCACTCGAGCTCGTCCTTAGTCGGCACCGGCGCATCGAGCCGTTCGAGTGCGTACTGGATGCATCCCGTAATCCCGGGTTTGGGATCAGTCAGGGTGCCGTCGAGGTCAAAAAAGACGTTCTCCTTTGTGCTCACCGAGCATCTCATCAACGAAGCGGAGACAATTCCGCACCCTCACACATTCCGAGCGCCCCTTCCATCAGCATCTCTTCCCGCTTCGCATGGCGATAGAAATACCTAACAAACGCCTCATCTCGCTCTGGCCCCGAATCGAGCACCAATTGATGCATAGCTCGATGCCCCTCTTTAACACTCGCAGGCCTCTTCCCTAACAACTCGCCCATATCATCAAGTTCCTGATCGTCAAAGGCGAGTCCCAAGCGATCCCCATGCTGTAGATGCCGCGCAAGACGCGAAGAGAACCACATGCGGTTCTTGAGGAACGAATTCTCGATCGCCGGCGACTGTTCCTCTTCGAGGTTCTCGATCAGCATGTCGTAATAGTGCGAGAACCGGGTCTCGCGGGGCGCTGGAAGATCAACATCTTCTAGTTCGACGCCTGTCGCCTCCGCGAGGGACTGCGCCGTTGTCCTTAGATAGAAGACATGCTGCGCGATCCACTCCGCGTGCTCAGTCCCAGCGTGCAAGTTCTCCATCACCGGCGCGAGCGCCATCGGGACAAGGGCCTGCGTCTTCACGTTATAGAACGTGAGCGTATCAAAATCGATCTCGCGACCGGAGATTTCCGAATAGCGCCGAAGCCGCTCGGCGAAGCGGTCGACCGGAGTGTAAAGGTCACGGGAGCGGATACATGCGATGTCTGTCATCGGATCTGAGATATGCGCGAGTTCAAAGTCGACGAGCGCAGTCACCCTGCCCTTGTCGAAGAGTAGGTTTCCCGGACCCGTATCGCCCTGGCATAACACTGGCTCGACATTTTTCCGAGGCACGTTTCGCCGCAACCACTGACACGCGAAGGTGAGGAGCGGAACCGGCTCGCGCACGCCCGCTTCGTAGGTCGATTGCCAGACGTCCAGATCGTTAAGCGCGACTTCCTCTGGTGACTTAGGAATCGTGACGTCAGCGTTTTCGAAATGTGAGATATCAACGCTATGCAGCTGCGCCAAGACCTCTAAAAAGTGCTCCATGATCGAGTCTCGCTCGGATTGATCCGTCACGAGGTTGAAGTTGTCTTCGCCGACTATATGACCGAGGACTGCGGCTTGCGGGTCCTCGTGAAA
>Ga0055584_100005001_pt1 | contig 12991 bp, 10 predicted proteins | sample OSDHelmetaG_FD_58716 | JGI IMG/M metagenome (GOLD analysis project Ga0055584, IMG submission 58716) | Pelagic marine sediment microbial communities from the LTER site Helgoland, North Sea, for post-phytoplankton bloom and carbon turnover... | ecosystem: Environmental > Aquatic > Marine >... | reverse complement strand
TTTTTTTTTTTGATTTAGAGAATTTGGAGGATTCTGGCTGGTTTACAATTACATTATCATATCCCCACTTAGAAATATTATGCCTTATGACAGAGTTTCTGGAATCGATAACTTCATTACTTACCAGCAAACCTTTGTGGTCCATCATAGGAAGGAGGTGAGTTAATTTTCCTCCAGGGGCTGCACATAGATCAAGTATTTTAAATCATCGAATGATGATATAAAATTTTTTATCACATGTATAAGTAACATGGATGAAGATTCCTTAACATAATAGGCACCTGTATGAAAAAATGGATCTTGAGTGAATGAAAATCGTTGTTTAAGAAAATGTGTTTGTGTTGCCTAATCTACCTTGTCTTCGGTACAGAATAATTCCGTCATTTTGCCAGGATTCAATCGTAACGAAACAATTGGTTCTTGATAGTGGCTGTTTAAAAAAAATCAGTGTACTCAGGTACAAGCTGACCTTTCATTCTATTAAAAAAAAGGTTTTGGAAACACCATTTCAGTATACCATTAAATTGCATCCACGAAGTTCACTGTTGTCCATTCTTCCAAGTACTTCGAAGCTCCCGTCGGGATAAGCTCTTCCAAGATCATCTGTTGCAATGAATGGGCAACTTTGGATATTCGCGAGGTCAGTTACGTTGATTCTGCCGGTAGTTCCAAATGGGACCGTAGCAAACGGATCATGTAAGTTAGTAATGGTGACCCTCATCCAGGGTGGGCAACGAAAGCGTCCGTCTGAAGCTGAGTATGCTTGTGAAAAAAGTTCAGTCATGCCGTATTCTGAATGTATACTTGTTACGTTAAAGCCCTTCTTTAGTTTTTCATGAACCTCAGTCCGTATCATCTCTTTTCTTCTACCTTTCATTCCGCCAGTTTCCATCACAATATGTCCGCTTAAGTTGATCTTTTGGTTCTCTATAAGATCTAGCAGTGCATAAGTTACTCCTAGCAACAGGACCTTTGATCCTTTAGTGGTAATGGCGTCTAATTTAGCTGGAAGATCTTTAATATTTTCTAAGAAAAATCCGCTTTCATTATTTTCACTTTTTTTTATCAAGTGATTGGCCATATATATAAGAGATGAATTCTCGCGCTCCATATAAGATGGAAGAAGTGCTATTATGCATACGTTTTTAGCAGGACCATAGAACAATTCAAAGCCTTTATTGAAGCTGTCCTGATAAGTAGTTAAATTTGAATAATAGTGCTTGCTCAGATCTTGTCCGGATGTTCCACTGCTTTCAAAACTGCCAATTGGTGTTAGGCCTGTGTTTAAAATGATGTGTGTCTTAAAAAAACTGATTGGTAAAAAAACAGGTATAAAAGAAGTTTTTGAGATCCATCGCCTATTTAGCAGTTGCGTGAATTTATGATAAATCTCATTTTTATTTAATTGAATTTCTATCGCCTGTTCAACGTATTTATGATATTCTTCATCGTTTTTAATGTTAAATATTTCGTAATTGTATTCAGCAAAGATCACTTTATTTGGAGTTTGATTTTATTGTATAAAGCAAATAATTATTCTGGCAGATTTATAACATATCATAAACTATGATACTCTAAAAATAGTGTTAAATTTACAAGTAGAGTTCAAGTATCTTTAATGTAATCATGGGAAAAGAAAAAAAGCAACAAACGCTTGCTGAAAAATCCTCAAAAGTTCAATTAACAAGATTGGAACGGTTGACGGATGTTTTCTATGCAATTGTTATATGGCAGATCTTTATGATGATCCCAACTCCGGATAGCTCAGATGAGAAATGGGACTCCTTGTCAGACTACTTAAGTGATAACATTCTAATTATTATTGTTGCCGTTATTGGATTGGTGTTTTCAAGTACATACTGGATACAAAGCAACAAATTGTTTTCGGTGATGATCAGATCCGACAAATTCCATACTACAGTTTCATTTTTTCAACTGATATTTTTGATCTCTTTTATTTATTCTCTTAGTTTGGGAATATTTTTAGGTGGCAGTGCAGGAACTTGGGCATTTGAAAGTGTAACTGTGACACTTGTAGGAGTTTGTGCATGGTTAGGGCTAAGACATGCTTTGAAGAATAATTTAGTAGATCCGAGGCTTCCTGAAAAAGATTCTCGCGAATTCATAAGTTCAATTAAAACGATGCCTATCGCTACAGGAATTACTATTCCGTTTGCATTTATAAACTTGCCTCCGATTGCAGGATTCAGTGTACCTTGGGAGTTATCATGGTTTATTTATCCTGCATTCGTTGCCATAAAAAAATTACTCACTAAGAAAACTGAAGATTAGTTATGAATTTAATTAAATGGATTAAGACATTATTTGCTGTTACACTTTTATTTGTTCCGATAGCACTTGTTGCACAAGAAACCGAAGAGGGTTCAGCGGATTCAGAGATGGATGCTGAAACGAAAGCCCTTGACGCAACAGCAACTCAATGGTCTTTCCAATTTGCGTATCAAACAATGCCTGATTATCATACCGATATTTTGGATGACGGAATGCCACGTTCTCCGGGCATGGATGATTATGTGCAGTTAAGGGTAGTTGCGCCAATCCCGTTAGAGAAGTTCACCATCCTTCCACGATTAACTTTTCGGCATTATGAGAATCCTGCTGGTGAATCTGGTCTCGGGAATACAGAGTTATTTGCCCTGGTGATACCTAAGGCATTTGATTGGGGAACCGGCAGATTTGGAGTTGGTCCGTTAGTCACCGCACCAGGCAATAAAAATGTAGCTCGAGATGAATGGGGTTATGGATTTGCAACAGCTTTGGTTAACGCTAGTGGTAAATGGTTTTATGGTGTATTGTTAACGCAATCATGGAGAGCTATTGATCCTAATGCTTTGCCTGTAGGGACTTCAAAGACAAATCCATTAGGAGTAGCACCTTTTATCAATTATCGTCTCGGGAAAGGGTGGTATGCTGGAAATGGAGATATGGTGGCTTTGTATGACTGGGATTCAAAAAAAATCTTTTTACCAATTGGACTTCGAATTGGTAAGGTTATCATTAATAAAAATAAATCTACCTGGAATTTTTATGGGGAGTACCAAACAGCAGCTATTTATAGTTCTTATCCTGGTGCTGCTGTTAAAAATTCTTATCGATTAAATGTATCTTATGCTATTCCTGTCAGTTTTTAAATTAAACTGATACAATTCAACAGATGATCTTAAGTCAATTACATAGAGATAAAATTAACAGCTATCGATTTCGATTACTTGCTTTGACCTTGTCTTTTTATTTCATACTTCCTCCTTTTGCCAATCTTCCGGCCTTAGAGGCTATTAAGGCAATAGTACTAAAGCTATTAATAATACTGATTGGTGGAGAATTCATGAGACCAGGACGCAGTAAACAGCTATGGTATGTAATTGGAGTTTTGAACTTGATAGTGGCAGGAATAAATTTTGTAACAGGAGAAAATAACATCGGATTCTTCCTGTTCGAATACCTATTGTTTGTTTTGATGGTGATTACGCTTTTTTATTTACTGATGAAACAGATTTCACAAATGAAGGAAGTTACATCTGATGGTATCATTGGTGCATTCAATGGTTATGTGTTGTTAGGGTTAATTGCATTTTTCACATATTTGACCATCAGCTTATTTGAGACTGAAATGTTTTCTAATCTTGGAGAAGGGGTGGAAAGTATTGACAGGCTTTTTTATTACTCTTTTATCAGCATGACAACAATAGGTTTTGGTGATATTGTCCCAACACACTCCTATAGTCAGAAGTTGACCATTTTCTTTGGCATCATTGGCCAATTTTATATTGCTGTGAATGTTGCCATATTGGTTAGTAAATATATGGCAGCTAAAAAGGATTAATAGTCGAGAACCTTCTATAGCTGAAAGGTTTCAATTTTTAACTAGATCGGTATTATAGTGTAATCCTTTGTTGAGTTTTCTTTGTTTTGCGGCCATAGTGATCAGGTAAGCAACGTTTATGAGATTCCGAAGCTCACAAATTGGCACAGACAATTTGGTCTTTTTGTAGAGTTCTTCTGTTTCGTGATATATGATACTTAATCGGGCGATCGCTCTTTCAAGTCGTTCATTTGATCTTGAAATGCCAACATAGCTACCCATTATTGATTGTACTTCATTCAGGTTTTGTGTGATCAGTATTTTCTCTCCTTGTTGAACAGTTCCATGAGTGTCCCAATCCGGAATACTTTTATTGAAAGTAACAGAATTCAATTCTTTTATACTATGCTGGAATGCGTTGTGAGAAAAAACTGCTGCCTCAAGGAGTGAATTAGATGCAAGTCTGTTTGCGCCGTGAAGACCAGTTGATGAGCACTCACCTGTTGCATAGAATCTGTTGATTGAACTCTGGGCATTTTTATTTACTGTAATCCCTCCGCACATATAGTGTGCAGCCGGTACAACAGGTATCATATGTTTTCGAAAGTCAATCCCAATACCCATGCACTTTTCGTAAATATTTGGAAAATGAGTGATAAAATCCTTTTCCTTTAAATTTCTGCAATCCAGGAGTACATGACTTTCGCCACTTTCTTTCATTTCAATGTCTATTGCTCTGGCTACAATATCTCTCGGAGCAAGTGAAAGTCTGTCGTCATATTTTTGCATGAACTCTTTACCATTAATTGTTTTTAAGATGCCGCCTTCTCCTCTTACAGCCTCAGAAATGAGAAAGTTGGGTCTTTTTCCGGGTTCGTACAATGCAGTAGGGTGGAATTGTATGAATTCCATATTGCTGATTTTTGCTTTGGCTCTATAGGCCATTGCCACTCCATCTCCCGTTGCAATTTTTGGATTCGTAGTAGCCTGATAAACATTTCCTGCACCACCAGAAGCCATCAGAGTGACCTTTGCCAGGATTGTTTCTATTTTACCAGAATTGACATCCAAAACGTAGATTCCATAACAGTTGATATCATTTCTTTTTCTACTAACTTCTTCGCCTATGTGATGTTGAGTGATTAGGTCTATTGCGAAGTAATGAGTGAGCAATTCAATGTTCTCATTTTCATGGACTTTTTGAAGAAGCTTGTTCTCAATTTCAAATCCTGTGTTATCCTTATGATGTAATATGCGTGAAACTGAATGGCCGCCTTCCATCGCGAGGTCATAGTCGCCTTCAGTATTTTTATCGAAATCTGTACCCCAGGCTATGATGTCCTTGATGCGTGCAGGGCCTTCTTTTACAACCATTTCAACAATATCTCTATCACACAGCCCATCACCTGCAATAAGTGTATCCTCTAAATGTTTTTCAAATGAGTCTTCAGTAGTGGTGACTGCCGCTATACCGCCCTGAGCATATTTAGTATTGGTTTCATCCTCATCAGATTTAGTAAGGATGAGCACTGTGCCATATCTGGCTGCTTTCAGGGCAAAACTCAGGCCTGCAATACCTGATCCAATTACTAAAAAGTCGAATTTCTTATGACTCATATTCAGAAGATGTAAAATTGATAACTTTGTAAACAAAAGTACTTAACATGAAGCAGTTATTCACAGGATCGATAGTTGCCCTGATTTCAATAATATTTTCTTTACAGAATGCTGAACAGGTATCAGTTAAGTTCATCATATGGACGTTACCTGATATTTCGCTTGCACTTATTTTAATACTTGCCTTGATGATTGGAATAGTGATAAGCTTGTTGTTCATGGCATCACCTTACTATAAAAAGAACAAGATAATCGAAAATCAAAAAGAGCATATTCTTGAACTTGAAAAGCGAATAAATGATCAAGTGAGATCCACATGAACATATTCAACTCTCATGTGTTAAAAGTTCAAACCTAAAACTTATGACTACCTCAGTGCCTGTAACAATATATTCTGAATCGACACCAAACCCTGAAGCAATGAAATTTGTTGCTAACATGATGCTTTTAAGATCGGGGGTGAAGGAATATCCTGATGTTGATTCAGCTTCAGATTCTCCTCTTTCTCAACAGCTGTTCAGATTTGGAGGTGTCAAAAGCATTTTTATAACATCAAACTTTATAACTGTCACAAAGCATAAGGATACTGATTGGTTTGATATCGTCAATTTGATACGCGAATTCATCAGAGGATATATTTCATCAGGAGATCCGGTTTTTTCCAGTGAGGTTTCTGAAATTGAAAAAGCAAATACCGATCATGTTTCACCAACCACTAGTGAAGGCCATGATGAAGTTTTGCCTGAAGGAGAGCTTGAACAAAAAATCGTTATTGCTTTGGATGAATATGTGAAGCCAGCGGTAGAGCAAGATGGAGGAGCCATTCATTTCAAATCTTTTGATAACGGCATTGTGACAGTTATACTTAAAGGTTCTTGTAGCGGATGTCCATCTTCTACTGTGACACTAAAATCTGGAATTGAGAATTTGCTCACAAAAATGATCCCGGAAGTTAAAGAGGTAGTAGCCGAATCAGATTAAGAACTATAGAATCTATTATTGGATAGTTCGGGAGATATCAGATGTTTTTAAAAATACTGATAATAGTATAATTGATTCAACAAATTTGGATAACCATTATTGTGGAATTCGGGATGTGCTTTTGTATGCAGTCACATCATTATGTGACGCTCAATGAAATAGCTACGATTTGTACATTAAAAGTGCTGTAGTTATTATAAACACAGGGGTTTTGGGCACTACACGTAATTTTAAATCTCAATTTGAACGGATAGAATTGCACTTGACTGCAGTGGGTCATTGTTAGAGATGGACGTAGATTAGATTATATTTGCGTATGCTAAAATAAATCAATTGAATTGTTGTTTTATCAGGTACACTAAAAACTGAATACTAAATTTTACTCTTATTATGTTACGTCACACCTTAATTATTCTTGTTCTGTCGGTCATTCCTATGGTATCCAACTCTCAAGACAAGATTTGGGGAATGCAGGATTGTATAGTATATGCACTTGAACATAATATTAGTGTCAAGCAAACGCAGCTTAACTCAGAGATTGAAAAAATCAATCTTGATGAAAGTAAGTTCTCACAGTTGCCTTCACTTAATGCATCAGCTTCTCATTCGTATAATTTTGGTCGAAATGTGGATCCTACAACAAACAGATTTGTAGAACAGGAGATTCGTTCAGGAAATATGTCCGTGAATGGTAATATGACAATATTCAATGGATTTTCAATCAGGAATCAAATAAAGCAAAATGAGCTTGATTATTTAGCCGGAATAGAAAATATAGAAAGACGGAAAAATGACTTGATGCTCAATGTTGCAGCAGCATATCTACAGGTAGTTTATGCTAAGGAAGCGGTTATCCTTGCGGAGAAAAGATTAAGTTCTGCAAAAGAATCACGTGATCGCACGAAAAAAATGGTGGATGCCGGATCGATAGCAATGGGATCGTTTTATGATGAAGAGTCGGCTGTAGCAACTGAAGAATTGAACATGGTTCAGGCAGAAAACAATTTGAGCACTGCTATCATCGACCTTACTCAACTGATGGACATTGATTACAATCCAAATTTTCCAGTTGAATCACCGAAAGTGGATTTGCCGGATCAGTCGGCAGTAGCTTTAAGAACAGATGAGATATATAATGTGGCAATGGAAACTTTGCCAGTTGTCAGGTTTTCGGATTATAAAGTTCAAAGTGCTGAGCTCAACCTATCTAGGATTAAGGGATTCAGATATCCACGGCTTAGTGTATTTGGGTCACTAAGTTCAGGATATTCAAGTCTGGCTCAAACTATTACATCTATTTCACCTTTAGAATTTGAAAAAACAAGTTTTGGCGATCAGTTAGATAATAATTACAATGAGAGGTTTGGTTTTTCTCTTTCAGTACCCATTTTTAATGGGAGGTCAACCGAATCAAATATTCAGCGATCAAAAATAAGCCTGGAGAATGCAAGATATGACCAGGAATTAACTCATGACCAGCTTTATAAAGATGTGATTCTGGCACATACCCAAGCTAATTCAGCTCAGAAAAGATATTCAGCTGCTGAGCGAAGTAGTGTTGCCATGAATGAGTCGTTTAAATATGCTAAGAAAAGATACGAACTCGGTGCTCTTAGTTCTATAGAGTTTTTAAAAGCACGTGACAATTTGGATTTTGCAGAGTCAGAATTCTTGCAGTCGAAATATGAATTGATATTCAGGATCAAAGCTCTTGATTTCTACCTTGGCCGCCCTTTAACATTCTGAATTCAATATTTCTTTTGTGTAATTCGTTGGCAACCTCTAATCTTATTACTTTTATGGTGTTGGATGCTATGCATCAACAGTATGCTTAATCTGTGTATAAATAATGAATAAGAAACTTACTCGTTACCTTTTAATAGCAGGGGGGTTAATCTTGATTGGTTTGATTGTTGCCCGAAAAGCAGGATGGATTGGCGAAGGCGATGAACTGAAAGTTGCAGTTGAGGAAGCGTCAAAACATACAATAGTTGAAACGGTATCTGCAAGTGGGAAAGTTCAGCCCGAGATTGAAGTAAAACTTAGTTCTGATGTATCTGGTGAAGTTGTAGAGCTCTACATAAAGGAAGGCGATGTAGTTTCAAAAGGAGATCTGCTGGCGAAAGTGAATCCGGAAATTTATTTATCCAACCTCGATCGAATGGAGGCGTCTGTCAACAGTTCAAAAGCAAATGTGGAGAATTCCAGATCAAGGTTAAGTCAGTCTGAAGCCCAATTAGAGAAAGCCACTAAAGACTTCGAAAGAAGCAAAGGCCTCTATAATGAAGGAGTGATATCAACTTCAGATTTCGAGTCTGCAAAAGCATCATATGATGTTGCAAAGTCAGATGTAGATGCTACCAGACAATCTGTTTCAGCAGCAGATTACGGAGTTCAAAGTGCTCAGGCATCGTTAAAAGAGGCTAAGGAAAATTTAAATAAAACCATCATTTATGCTCCGGTGTCAGGAACTGTTTCCAGACTAAGTGTCGAAAAAGGAGAGCGAGTAGTTGGTACAGAAATGATGGCAGGAACTGAGATAATGCGTTTAGCAAATCTTAACGAAATGGAAGTGAATATTGATGTAAGTGAAACAGATATTATCCGTGTGCATTTAGGCGATACAGCAAATATTGATATCGACGCATATATTGACAGGAACTTCAAAGGCGTAGTGACAGAGATCGCAAATTCAGCAAATCTTGAAGCTTCAATGGGAGCTGATCAGGTAACAAATTTTACAGTAAAGGTACGGATCCTGAGGAGTTCTTATGAGGACCTGATACCATCAGATGACCGTACTTATTCACCTTTCAGGCCAGGTATGTCAGCCACAGTTGAGATACTTACTCATAAAGTTTTCAATACTTTATCGGTACCCATACAAGCAGTTACTACAAGGGATACAACTTTGAAAAGATCATCAAAGGAAAGAATCAGAAAGAAGGAGGGTGAAGTTAAAAGTGATGGAGTTAATATGGATAAAGGATCTGTGAATGAATGTGTGTTTGTAGTTGTTGACAACAAAGTCAGGTTGACAACGGTAAAAACAGGAATACAAGACAACTTTTATATTCAAATACTTGAAGGGGTATCCGAGGGAGACGCTATTGTTACAGCACCTTATAAAGCTGTTAGTCGATTACTCGATGATGGTGAAGATGTGAAAGTAGTTGACAAGGAGGACCTTTTTAAGAAAAAAGAATAACAATACTTATACGCTTTGTCTGTAATATTATCTATTGAAACTGCAACTGACGTATGTTCAGTATGCGTTAGTAGAGATGGGAAAATTTTATCCATTCGTGAAATCCATAAGGGCAAATCACATGCAGAGGTTTTAACTTCATTTATTAGTGAATGTGCCGAAGAGGCAAAAATTGATTTGCAGGAAATCGATGCTGTTGCAGTTAGTAAAGGCCCCGGTTCATTTACAGGTCTCAGGATTGGTGTAGCAACTGCAAAAGGGTTGTGTTATGCTCTCGATAAGCCACTGATCGCAGTGAACACCTTGCATGGAATGGCAGCAATGAGGAGCCTAAAAGCGTTAAGTGATTCAGTGATTATGGTACCAATGATCGATGCCCGCAGGATGGAGGTGTATACAGCAGCTTATGATCTTGATTTAAGGGAAATTTCGGAGGTAGAGGCAGTTATCCTTACACAGGATTCTTTCAGTACGATCTTGGCAGAAAATCAAAAGTTGGTGCTTTTTGGAGATGGATCAATAAAAGCAAAAGCTCTTTTTGAATCAAACAAGCAAATAGAATTCGATGATGAGGCTCTTCCCAGTGCTGAGGGAATTGCTCGAATTGCTTCTCAACTATATGAAAATCAGCTATTTGAAGATTTAGCATATTTTGAACCCTACTATTTGAAAGATTTCATGGGTCCAAAGGCTAAAAAGGGATCTTAATATACTTGAAAATCAACATTTCATGCGACTTTAAGGGCATTTTTCCCGTCTTTAACCTAGATTATTACTGGTTTAGCCAAAAGGATGATTAAAAGGTTGAATTATTCATTACTATTAATGAATACTAAACAGGTGGGTTACCAAGGGCTTCCGGGAATAAAAATTAGACTAAAATTTGATAAATTTGAGTACACGGTACAATAGAAATATCAAGAGGGAAACAATAGCTATTGCAATGAAGAGATTTTTCATAGCTCTGATAATATTATTCGGATTTTTTCAATCGAATGCGCAGTTGAACATCACAAATACGATGACACCTGCTCAACTAGTTCAAAATGTATTGCTGGGAACCGGAGTTACAGTATCTAATGTCAGCTATACCGGATCAGCAAATTCCAGAGGTTCATTTACATGTGGTGTTCCTTGCAACCTTGGTATTGGTAGTGGCGTGTTCTTAACTACAGGAAATACTAACGCACCATTTTCACCTGCTTCATTTCATCATAGTTCTGGAATGGGAACCATGGGAGACCCAACTGATTTGGATCCAATTGTTGCCCCACTTTTAACAGAGGATGCAGCAATATTGGAATTCGATTTTTCTGTTGCTGCAGATTCTGTGCAATTCCAGTATGTCTTTGCTTCTGAGGAGTACAACGATTATGTGAATACACCTTTCAATGATGTTTTTGGATTCTTTATCAGTGGTCCGGGAATCACAGGGACTCAAAATATTGCACTCGTACCTGGAACTACAACACCAGTAACAATAAACAACGTGAACAATGGTGGTCCTTATCCGGGTGTTGCATCGGGCCCTTGTATGAATTGTGGAAGTTATGTTGATAATGTAGGAGGTTGTTGTGTTTTCTTTGATGGATTTACCACTGTGCTAACGGCAAAATCTGCTGTTTATCCATGTGAGACCTATCATATAAAACTCGCCATAGCCGATGTAAATGATGGGATTTTTGATAGCGGTGTATTCCTTGCTGAAAATTCATTTTCAAGTTTAGGTCAGATAGCCATATTTGCAAATGGTGTACCACAACAAAACAGTTCAACTGTATATGCTTGTCAAGGTGACAGCGTTCAGCTTTGTTTGAATCCATCATCAAGTTATTCATGGAGTAACCTGGGAACATCACAGTGTATCTGGGTTACTGAAGCGAATTTAAGTCCAACAGGTGTATATTCAGGATCAGTGTTCAACGGGACAGGCTGTTTTGCATTTACTACCAACATCAATATTGAGTTCATTGTTCCTTCAGCAACGATCACACCATCTGGCCCAACCGATCTTTGTCCTGGTAATACAGTCACTTTAACAGCCAATCCTGGCCAATCATATCAGTGGAGCAATGGTGCAACAACGCAAAGCATAACCGTAAGTACGGCCGCAGCATATACGGTAACTGTTGGCTTCGGACCTAATTGTGATGCTGTTTCAAGTCCTGTGAATGTCACGGTTGGGAGTGCTTCTGCTGTAATTTCTGGAACAACCGGATTGTGTAATGGAGCTGCAACAACACTTACTGTAAATGCAGGTCAGTCATATCTCTGGAGTACCGGAGCTACAACTCAAAGCGTAAATATTTCTACTCCTGGAAATTATACTGCCACTGTAACACATGTTGGTGGCTGTTCAGCATCTGCAACCGTTAATGTCCAGGTAAACCCTAACCCTGTGCCTTCTATAACAGGTGTTCTTGCAATATGCCAGGGACAAAATACTCTGCTTGATGCAGGTGGAGGGTATGCCTCTTACCAATGGAATGGAGGTGCCACAACACAAACATTGAATGTTACCACTTCAGGTACATATACAGTAACTGTTACAGATGCTAATGGATGCACAGGAGTCACTAATGCTGCTGTCGTGGTAAGTAATAATCCAGCACCCAGTATCACAGGTACTTTAGACTTTTGTAGTGGTTCATCAACTATTATTAATGGTGGTGCCGGATATAGTTCATATTTATGGAATACGGGTGCCACTTCTCAAAACCTTAATGTATCATCAGGTGGTAGCTATACTGTAACAGTTACCAATGTTGCAGGGTGTACAGGGACTACAAATGCTATAGTGACCATGAACCCATTGCCTTTACCAAACATAACCGGTTCAACTTCTATTTGTCAGGGACAGCTTTCTAATTTAAATGCTGGTGTTGGATTTAATTCATATCTCTGGAGTACAGGTGCCACAACACAAGTTTTAAATGTAAGTAACACTGGAATATTTGCTGTTACTGTTACTAATGCTTTTGGCTGTTCAAATACCGATAATCAGGCAGTAACAGTAAATCCTTTGCCTGCACCATCCATCACTGGTATCAATGAGATCTGTTCAGGAAGTACAACATCTTTCGATGCCGGAGCTGGATTTTCTACTTACTTATGGAGTAACGGTTCTACAGCGCAATCCATCTCACCGTCTGTCGCCGGGAATTATACGGTAACTGTCACAAATATTTTTGGTTGTTCTCAAACAGATACTGAATTATTGACTGTAAATCCAAATCCAACTCCAACCATCACTGGGGATCTGGATATCTGTATGGGTCAGAACACCCAGTTAAATGCAGGAGTGGGATATTCTGGCTACCAATGGAGCACTGGGGCAACTTCTCAATCAATAAATACAACTA
>Ga0055584_100005000_pt1 | contig 12991 bp, 10 predicted proteins | sample OSDHelmetaG_FD_58716 | JGI IMG/M metagenome (GOLD analysis project Ga0055584, IMG submission 58716) | Pelagic marine sediment microbial communities from the LTER site Helgoland, North Sea, for post-phytoplankton bloom and carbon turnover... | ecosystem: Environmental > Aquatic > Marine >... | reverse complement strand
CTCAATTCGACCGTTTCTGGATTATAGGGGGTGCTCATTGGTGTTACGCGTCTTCGATACTGTGAAAACCCCGAAGCCTACATGAACAGGCTGCAGTTCGCAGCACGGGAATATCGCTCCTGCTAGATCCCAGCGCGGCTGCGCATCCAGAATATTCCGAGGACGCCTAAGCAAAAGAGTATGACCGGCGAATTACCGAAGCTGGCGTAGACAGTCATTCCCTTTCGGGCCCAGATATCGGCGGTCATGATTTCCGATTCAAATTGTTTGCCAGTCTGAAGCAATTCGCCGTCAGGCCCGATAAACGCACTGATACCTGTATTCGTCGACCGTACAGTGTAGCGACCAACCTCAAGCGCCCGCATTCGAGCGATCTGTAGGTGCTGATGCGGCGCGATGGAGTCGCCAAACCAGGCATCATTACTCACATTGACCAATAGGTCGGCCCCCGGGAAGGCGTACAAAGCCTCGGCCCCGTAGGCATCCTCGTAGCAAATGGCAACGGCCATCTTCGTTCCGTTGGACGTTGTGAGCAAGGGCTGAACATCGTCGCCAGCGGTCAGGTCGGAATGAGGAAGATTCTGCATTCGCATCCATTCGCGAACGCTGGCGGGAACGGGAAAATACTCACCGAAGGGGACCAGATGCCGTTTTCGATAAACCTGCCGCTTGTCTGCACCCAACAGAAAAACGCTGTTATTTATGCGCGCCCGTCCGTTGCGTTCACCGTTGTATTCCAGGATCCCCAGCAAGACGGATTGATTGTTGCGCTTGGCGTCTCGATCAACGATATCAAGATAGGGTTTGACCTGGTCATCCCGGGCCGGAATGGCGACTTCAGGCCAGACGACTAGCTGACTTTCCGGCACCCGCAACGTGGCGCTGCGGTAAAAATCCAGCGTCGCCTGACGCTGTTCCGGCAACCATTTCTGATCCTGTGATATTCCGCCCTGAATGATCGTTGTTCGTATCGGGTCGCCGTAATCCTCTGTCCAATCGATAATGGACAAAAGGCCTCCCAAAATCCACGGAGCGACGATGAGCGACGCCCCAATCAGCCGCTCTTTACCTGATGTCAAAATTGTCACAAGAATTGCCGCCGTGCTGAACAGCAGCATCAACGACACACCATAAATGCCCAGTATCGGAGCCCATCCGGCCAGCGGCGAATCAATCTGTCCGTAACCGTGTGAAAGCCAGGGAAAACCGGTGAGGATCCAGCCACGCAGCCATTCGATGAAAACCCATGCTGCCGGACCAACAAGCAACAGCCGCCAGGGCTCGCCGCGCGAAAAGTGACCCGTGAACCAACCGGCAACCCAAAGAAGCGAACTCAGGATAAATGACAGGCCTACCATCAGAAGCAGCGCGATCCACAACGCTGCATTGCCGAACACATGCACGGAAATATAGATCCAGTAGGTGCCGGTAAGAAACAGACCAAGGCCGAACCAGAAATAGTGTGCGCCTGCTTCCTTGGGAGAAACGGTCACGGCAATAAATAGCAATGGTAAGGTAAGCAAGGGCGCCAAGATTGCCCACTCGGCCGGCGCGAATACCAGCGTGGTCATACAGCCTATGACGAAAACGCTGAGTCGACTAATCGACGGGTGGTCGGCGCTCAGAGTAAACAGGAAACTCGTATCTCTACTGTTAGCCACAGGACTCAGGCTCCGTCGCGCCAAACTCGCAGCGCGTCAATTCGCCGATCATCGGCGTTGACAACCGCGAACTCGAAGCCGCCAAATTCGATTTTTTCTCCACGCCGCGGCAAACGCCCCAACTCGTGCAGTACCAGGCCGCCAATTGTATCGAATTCCTCATCTTCAAGTTCACATTCAAAATACTCATTGAAGTCTTCGACGCGGGTCAATGCACGAACAGCAAAACTCGGTCTGCCGTCCTGCTCTCCCTCGGGGCGAATGTACTCGGCCTCCTCCTGATCATGCTCGTCATCGATTTCTCCGACAATTTCCTCAAGCACGTCCTCGATTGTCAACAGGCCGGCAACGCCACCGTATTCGTCGACAACGATTGCCATGTGATTATGGCTCGCCCGAAACTCTTTTAAAAGTGCATTGAGACGTTTCGACTCCGGAATTACTGACGCCGGCCGCAATAGCTTTCGTATAGTGATTTCCTTAGCCTCATCACTTCCGAAATAGCGCAACAAATCCTTTGCCAGCAGGATGCCAAGCACCTCATCCCGGTCTTCACCGATTACAGGGAATCGCGAATGCCCTGATTCAACGATGAGTTTTAGCATGTCATCGAATTTATCCTCAATATCGATAACGACCATCTGCGAGCGAGGCACCATGACTTCGCGCACCTGGGTCTCCGATACCTCGAGCACGCCGGAGAGCATGCTCTTCTCTTCGGCATCGAGTTCGGCGTCGGATTCGATAAAAGTCTGAATTTCGTCCCGGCTCCAGGGTTCGCCCTTGAATGCCCGCAAGACGCGCGCAATCAGTCCGGGCGTACCCGAGCCGCTGGTACTTGGAGGTTTTTCATTCATAGGCCGCAAATTGTATCAGGTCTCATGGAGAGACTCTCCAAGGGATTCGCCATACGGGTTCGAGATCCCGTTTTCCGTCAGAATCCTCGTTTCGAGGTTTTCCATAACAGCCGCGTCGCTGTCGTTTTCATGATCAAAGCCGAGGAGATGCAGGGTACCGTGAACCATCATATGGGCCCAGTGGGCCTCAGCAGTCTTGCCCTGCTCCTTAGCCTCGGTCCGCACGACCTCTGCGCAAACCACGATATCGCCAAGAGGCATATCAGCATCAGCGGGCAAACCTTCAATGGCGCCTGCGGGAAATGACAAGACGTTGGTCGGTTTGTCCTGCTCGCGGAATTCGCTGTTCAAATGCTGCATCTCCGTCACGCTAACTACTCGAACCGAAACGTCAGCAGGTTCCCGTCGTCCCGCAGCCTGCATCGCACGGCTAACCCAGACGACGAGGGCATCTGAATTCGGAACAGACTCGTCGTCAACCGCGATTTGAATGTCAACGTGAGCGGCCATTCTTCTCGTAGGCTTCCACAATTCGCTGCACAAGTTCGTGACGCACAACGTCTTTCGGCGTGAAGTATGTAAACGAAATACCTTCGACGTCCTGCAAAACTTCGATTGCGTTCTTAAGGCCGGACGTTTGTCCATACGGCAGGTCGATCTGCGTGATGTCGCCGGTGACAACCGCACGTGATCCAAAGCCTATACGCGTCAGAAACATCTTCATCTGCTCGATGCTGGTGTTTTGTGCTTCGTCCAGGAGGACGTAAGACTCGTTCAGCGACCGGCCGCGCATAAATGCCAATGGTGCAATTTCAATAACGTTCCGTTCGATCAGGCGCGTTACACGCTCTGCGCCAATCATGTCGTACAAGGCGTCGTACATTGGGCGCAGATACGGATCGACTTTCTGCGACAAGTCACCCGGCAGGAAGCCCAGCCGCTCTCCTGCTTCGACTGCAGGTCGTACAAGCACAATCCGACGAACCTGCTCGTTCTCAAGAGCGTCGACTGCGGCGGCCACGGCCAGGTAGGTTTTCCCGGTACCGGCCGGTCCGACACCAAAGGCGAGATCGTGATCGCGCGCCCTCTGCATATACAAAGTCTGATTCGCGCCGCGCGGTCGAATTAATTTGCGCCGGGTTTGAATCGTTATAACTTCGTCATCGGCAGACCCGGGCGAGTCGCTGCTTAGGTCGGTTTCGGCACTATCCATCATGGACTCCTGCAACATCATGTGAACGCGTTCAGGATCCAGACGCTCCTGATTTGTCATTTCGAACAGGGACAAGAGAACGTCGCCACCCGCTTCCGCCGCACCCGGGCGGCCGGTGACGCGAAAACAATTGCCACGACTGGCAATCTCAACGTCGAGCCTGCGTTCGATTTGTCGTAGGTGTTCATCAAACTGACCGCACAAGTTCGCAAGGCGGTCGTTATCGGCGGGTTCGAGAACCAGGTCCCGAAAAATCTGTACAGCATTCAAAATCTGGCTTTAAATCCTCTGCGTAAGAAGCCGCCCGTCAGGAAGACAGGGGCACGGTCGCGTTCGACCAAGAATCTATTTAGGCAATAGACCATTGTCGTATAGATTACGCCGCAGCTGATTTGTTCGCAAGACGTCCGCGTAAGGAATTTGGTAATGCCTCAGTCACCACGACCTCGACAAACTGTCCGATCAAGGATGCATTGCCATCAAAATTCACCCAGCGATTGTTATCAGTTCGACCGGAAACCTGACTGGCACTCTTCTTGGATAATTTCTCAACCAGCACCCGCTGGGTGCTTCCAACCATTGCCCGGCTGATTTCCAGAGCCTGCTGGTTAATTCGCGCCTGAAGTATTTGCAGTCGCTCCTTCTTGACTGCCATCGGGGTATCGTCGTCAAGGCTCGCAGCCGGGGTACCCGGGCGAGCACTGTAGATAAAACTGAATGACTGATCGAAACCAAGCTCGGCAATCAGGTTCATAAGTGCTTCAAAATCTTTGTCCGTCTCTCCGGGAAAACCGATGATGAAATCGGACGACAGAGATATGCCGGGGCGCGCCGCGCGTAACTTTCGGATTTTGCTCTTGTACTCAAGTATCGTGTGGCCACGTTTCATCGCGGCCAGCACGCGGTCCGAACCGTGTTGAACCGGAAGATGCAAATAGCTCGCCAGAGAAGCGACTTCCGAGTAAGCCTGAATCAGGCTGTCCGTGAATTCGACAGGATGAGAAGTCGTGAAGCGAATCCGATCGATTCCTTCGATCGCATCGACGTAGTAGATCAGTGTCGCCAGGTCGGCGATCTGGCCATCGTGCATCGGCCCCCGATAGGCGTTTACGTTTTGACCCAGCAGATTGACTTCCCGAACGCCCTGCTCAGCGAGGGTCGCAACCTCGGCAATGACGTCGTCGAACGGGCGGCTGATCTCTTCGCCACGGGTGTAGGGCACAACGCAGAAGCTGCAGTACTTGCTGCACCCTTCCATAACCGACACGAACGCCGTCGGTCCGTCGGCACGCGGTTCGGGCAAACGATCGAATTTTTCGATTTCGGGAAATGAAATATCGACAACTGATTTGTCTTCTTTTTCGGCGGTGTCGATCAACTCGGGTAAACGGTGCAAAGTCTGCGGCCCGAAAACAACGTCAACAAACGGTGCCCGTTTGGAAATGCCCTCGCCTTCCTGACTAGCAACGCAGCCACCCACGCCGATTTTTACGTTGGGGTTCTTGTCTTTGAGCTTTCGCCAGCGACCCAGTTGTGAAAAGACCTTCTCCTGGGCTTTCTCGCGAATCGAACAGGTATTGACCAGCAACAGGTCTGCGTCGTCAGCCACGTCGGTCAACTCATAGCCGTGCGACTCACGCAATACGTCTGCCATTTTTTCCGAGTCGTACTCGTTCATCTGGCAGCCCATCGTCTTTATGAAGAGCTTTTTACTCACAAGATTCTCGAAAAGGGGTCAGAGCCCTTTTTACAAAAAGGGCTCTGACCCCTGTTACCTAGAATGGGATGTCGTCGTCGAAATCATCCGGGCCCTGCTGTGGAGGTGCATTGCCACCGCCACCGCTGCCGCCCTGCTGGCCGCCACCGGACGGCGGTGGTCCGTCACCGAAGTTTCCGCCGCCTGAGCCACCACGACCGCCGAGCATCTGCATCTCATCGGCGATAATCTCGGTGGTGTATCGGTCATTGCCCGACTTGTCCTGCCATTTGCGCGTTCTGAGTTTGCCTTCGATGTACACCTGCGAACCCTTGCGAAGATATTCCGCTGCGATTTCTGCCAGGCGATTGAACATCGCAACGCGATGCCATTCGGTGCGTTCTTTTTGCTCACCTGTTTGCTTGTCCTTCCAGGACTCATTGGTCGCAATCGTCAGATTCGTAACGGCCGAACCGCTCGGCATATAGCGTGTCTCGGGATCCCCGCCCACGTTTCCAACAATGATGACTTTATTTATTCCGCGGGCCATTTACGGATCCCCTGTCTGATGTATGAGTGATAATTATGCCCCGCTGCGCTGCAACGAGGGGAGCCTATTGTAGTGCCTGTTTGGGCAATTACTAGCCTGATTTCTCGACTGACTAGCCGGATTTGGGTCTCTCAGTGATCGTAGCGGTCTGGGAGACCGCTACAGCAAATAAAGCGCAGCGAACCTCGGTCCCGCCCCGACGGGAGCGAGCCATTGCAGTAACGGTCTTCCAGACCGATGCGATCCGCCCGATCAGAGCCCTGAACCACTACGATTTTCGGGAACGGCCGAATCCCTGAAGAGCGAGCCAGATGCCCGCCAATAAGGCGCAAACGAAGAAAACGTTGCCGGGGTGCCCTTCGCCCAGGAAGTGGCCACCCAAAAGGCCGCCAATGAAAGCTCCCAGGAACTGGGCGCTGGAAAATACCCCCAGCGAGGCGCCGCGGACATCATCGTCGGCCAGCATCGAGAGTCTCGCTGGCAAACCTGCTTCGAGGAAATTGAAGCCAGCGAAATAGACCACCAGCGCCAGAAATACCGGGATTACATCAAAGCTCAGAAAGCTCAGTGCAAGCTGCGCGACCAGAATCATCGTGACAGCCATCCCAATTAGTCGACTTCGCCCCTGGTGATGGTCTTTCATGATCATCGGTACAGCAATGACCAGCGACAGCAGCAACGCGCCGATATACATCTTCCAGTGATCCGTCAATGCCAGTTCCAGGCGACGCGTCAGGAGGAATGGCAGCGCTACGAAAGTCGCTGTCATAATGGTGTGCAGAAGAAATACGTAGGAATCAACGCGCAGCAAATCCGGTCGCAAAGCCGGCAACAGATTCCAGCTTTCGCGTTTTCTCGCGGCCGGCATCTCGGGCAGCAAGGTCAGCAAGACGCCGGCAACAACCGCGAGTCCTGCGGCAATCCAGAACAAGGACCGCACACCGAAGCTTGCCGCCAGCAGCGGTCCGGCGACCATAGCCACCATGAAGGACAATCCGAACCCGACCCCAAAAATAGCCATCGAGCGTGTGCGCACCTCTTTTCGAGTTGCGTCGGTAATTAGTGCGGTCAGCGTCGCTGAAATCGCGCCTGCGCCCTGCAGCAGGCGACCGGCGATAATGCCGTAGATCGAATCACTCATAGCCGCCAGAACACTGCCTGCGGCGAATATACCCAGGCCGAGGATGATGACCGGAATCCGGCCGATGCGGTCCGATAGCATCCCCAATGGCACCTGAAAACCGGCCTGCGTCAGCCCGTATGCGCCGACGGCCAGCCCAACCAGCAGTGACGATGCGTGTTCGAGGTCCCTCGCATACAGCGACAAAACCGGCAGCAAGGCGAAAAGCCCGAACATCCGAATCATCGAAATCAGCGCAACCACACCGACCGAACGACGCTCGGTGGCATTCATCGTGATCGTGGTTGCGGGGATTTCTGAACTCATTCCTGTCCTGCCTTTGCGCCGAAGATGCGCGGCGGCGTATATTAGCAGGTTGCTCGTAAATGACTGCCCCATCATATGAAAAATATTTCCTTATGAAATCCATAGAAATTCGCGGCGCTCGGACACACAACCTCCGCAACATCGATCTCACGCTGCCGCGCGACCAGTTGATTGTCTTTACCGGTCTTTCCGGATCGGGCAAATCCTCACTCGCCTTCGACACTATTTATGCCGAAGGCCAGCGCCGTTACGTCGAATCACTGTCGGCGTATGCGCGGCAGTTTTTGTCAATGATGGAAAAGCCCGACATCGATCACATCGAAGGGCTGTCCCCGGCCATTTCAATTGAGCAGAAGTCAACGTCGCACAATCCCCGCTCCACGGTTGGAACCGTAACCGAGATATACGATTACCTGCGCCTCCTGTATGCGCGTGCCGGTACGCCAACCTGTCCGGATCATGGCCTGCCGCTTGAAGCGCAAACCGTCGAACAGATGGTCGACCAGGTGCTGGCGATGCCCGAGGGCAGCAAACTGATGTTGCTCGCGCCGGTTGTCGTCGACCGAAAGGGGGAGCATGTCCAGCTAATGGCCGATCTGCAGGCCCAGGGATTCATTCGAGCACGAATTGACGGGGAGATTTATGAACTCGATCAGCCGCCGGCACTCGACCTTCGTAAGAAACACCATATCGACGCAATCGTCGATCGCTTTAAGGTCAAACCCGATCTTCGGCTTCGCCTGACCGAGTCTTTCGAAACAGCGCTGCGACTTGCGGACGGTACTGCTCGCATCGCGCACATGGATCAGCAGGACGACGGCACTGAAGAAGTCATCTTCTCGGATCGCTTCGCATGCAACCATTGCGGCTATAGCCTGACTGAACTCGAGCCGCGCCTGTTTTCATTCAACAATCCGACCGGCGCCTGTCCCGGCTGCGATGGTCTGGGCGTCAAGCAGTTCTTCGACCCGTCGCGGGTCGTTGTCAACCCCAGCCTGTCGCTGGCGGGTGGCGCGATTCGTGGCTGGGATCGCAGGACGACCTACTACTACCAGATGATCCAAAGCCTGGCATCGCACTACGATTTCGATATCGAGACAGCGTTTGAGGAACTGTCCGATAGATTGCAGAAAATCGTCCTGTTCGGTAGCGGCAAAGAAAAGATCGAGTTCTTCTATGAGAACACTCGCGGTATGCAGATCAAGAAACTGCATCGCTTCGAGGGCGTACTGCCCAATCTTGAGCGCCGCTACCGCGAAACAGAATCGAACGCCGTTCGCGAGGAACTCATGAAATTCCTCAATAGCCAGCCCTGCCCGGACTGCGACGGCACCCGCCTGAATCGCTCGGCACGCCACGTGTTCATATGCGAGCGCTCCCTGCCCGAGATCACCAGTCTATCGGTTGGTCATGCCCGCGAATTCTTCGATAGCATGGAGATTGAAGGTTGGCGCGCAACGATTGCGGACAAGATCGTCAAAGAAATCAGTGATCGACTGCGCTTCCTTTCTGACGTTGGTCTCGATTACCTGTCGCTCGATCGCAGTGCGGATACGCTGTCGGGCGGTGAAGCGCAGCGTATTCGTCTCGCCAGCCAGATTGGCTCCGGTCTGGTCGGCGTGATGTACATCCTGGATGAACCATCGATCGGACTGCACCAGCGCGATAATCAACGGCTCCTCAAGACCCTGATCCACCTTCGGGATATTGGCAACACCGTGATCGTTGTCGAGCATGATGAGGAAGCGATTCTTGCCGCGGACCATGTCGTTGATCTCGGCCCTGGTGCCGGCGTTCACGGGGGACAGGTCGTTTCGCAGGGTACGCCGGAGTTCGTGAAAAACGACCCGAATTCATTGACGGGCCAATACCTGTCCGGCACGCGTTCCATTGCGCTGCCCGATGCGCGCACGCCGAACGACCCGAAGCGTCAACTAAAGATAGTCGGGGCGACAGGCAACAACCTGCAAAACATCGACGCGTCGATACCGGTTGGGCTTATGACCTGCATCAGCGGCGTGTCGGGCTCAGGTAAATCAACACTGATCAATGACACTCTGTATAAGGCGGTCGCCGACGAACTGAACCGTTCAAACCGCAACCCGGCGCCACACAAAAAAATTATGGGTCTCGAGAATATCGACCGTGTCATCGATATCAGCCAGAGTCCGATAGGCCGCACGCCGCGCTCCAACCCGGCAACTTATAGCGGACTTTTCACACCAATTCGCGAACTGTTTGCCGGCACTCAGGAAGCGCGCTCGCGCGGCTATATGCCAGGGCGCTTCAGCTTCAATGTTAAAGGCGGTCGTTGCGAGCCCTGCCAGGGCGACGGCGTGATAAAAGTGGAAATGCACTTTCTTCCCGACGTTTATGTCCCTTGCGATACCTGCCGCGGAAAACGCTACAACCGCGAAACGCTGGAAATTCGTTACAAGGGCAAGAACATCCACGAAGTTCTCGACATGACGGTCGAGGATGCTGCCGAGTTTTTCCGCAACGTCCCTGTCGTGGCAAAAAAACTCACGACACTGGTGGACGTTGGTTTGAGCTATGTGCGTCTTGGTCAGAACGCCACGACCTTGTCGGGCGGCGAAGCGCAGCGCGTTAAACTCGCGAAGGAACTGTCGAAACGTGACACCGGCAGCACCCTTTATATTCTGGATGAACCGACCACCGGCCTGCACTTTTTTGACATCGAACATTTACTGCATGTATTGCATCGCCTGCGCGATCGTGGCAATACCGTTGTCGTCATCGAGCATAATCTTGATGTCATCAAGACGGCTGACTGGGTGATCGATCTCGGCCCTGAGGGAGGGGACGGTGGCGGTCAGATTGTGGCGACAGGAACCCCTGAGCAGGTCGCGGCCAGCAAAGAATCATTTACGGGCGAGTTTCTCAGGCCGCTGGTCGAAAACGTTGGCAAACTGCGTCGCGTCGCGTCCGTCACTGTCTAGATGTGGCGGCTTTCGATCGCTATCAGCTCCCTGTAGCAAACGCTTTCGAAAAGACGGTAATAGCATGGGTACCTTGCGCTTGTACTGTTGGTAATCGTGCAGTTCAAGGGCCAGGTCGCGCTCTTCGAACTGGATACCGATAAGAAGGTAGATCGTCATGCCCGCTGCAAATACCAAATGCGTGACGGTCATTACCGGCGATGCCCACAGGATTAATAGCCAGCCCAGGTAAATCGGATGGCGGACATGACGATACAGTCCAGGCGTGCGAAACCTGGGAGACCAACACTCACCGCCCCGGTAAGCCGTCCATGCCTGCCGCAAACCGAACATCTCGAAGTGATCAATCAGAAAGCTTGCGTAGATCATCAGGCCCCAGCCCGCGAAATAGACGGCGTAGATCGCTCTCGTCCAAACTGCATTCGAGACAGACCAGACGATGCCTCCCATGGGCTGCCAAAAGACAAAAACGACAATAATCGCAATGCTCGATGCCAGCACATACGTGCTGCGCTCAAGGCATTTGCTCATTCGGGCGTGCAGCCAGCGTTTGAATGATTTCCTGGCCATGCCGCTGTGTTGCAGTGCGAACAGAAGCAACAGGCCAATATTGACGGTAAGGGCTTTACTAAATGGCACGATCGCCGCTGCGTCAATTGTCCGCGCAACATAGAAATTGCCGAAGAACGCGACGCCATAGGCGATCGTCATAACGAACACGAAATACGCGAATAATCCATACAGCAACTTAAGATCCCGGTTCACTACGCGCTCCTTCGGCCAGCGCTGGCCGAACTCGCCTCGATCACTGGTACAACGTAGTCGACCAGCAGAGGGTTTACGGCAGCAGGATCGGTCAGTGGCGCCATATGCTGCAAATTGACAAGCTGCAACAGGCGGCAGTCCTTGATGCGCTCGGCCATTAGTTGGCACACACGCCTGGCGGCCAGGCGAGTGCGTGTCCCGCAGATGATTCTCACCGGCATATCAAGATCGCTCATGTCGGTCATCGTGTCATGCGCCGATATCAGGGCATCAAACTCGGCCGCCACCTTCGGCATTACACCAGCGATCCCACTGCGCTGGGTAAACCTGAATTGTCGCCAGGCTTTCGCACCGGACCAATACGTAATGAAGTGCCGGGCGGCGCGCCATCGCGAAAGCGCGCTGCCTACGCCACCGCTAAATGCCGAGCTTACCTGCCTGATCTCTTGCGACGCCTCGGTATGCAGTCCCTCGTCGAACAACATCGCGAAGTTTGCCGGCTCGTACAGGATCAGACTCCTGATCCGCTCCGGATATTTTTTAGCAAAATAGGTCGCGACGGCGCCGCCGTAGGAATGACCGATGAGGTGAAAAGGCTCTGTGATGTCTCCAATCTGCTCAATGATGGCATCCACCTCCGCCTGCAGGTGAAACCGCCCGCTGGGCCGGTAACGTCTCGATCCGTAACCGATCAGATCCGGGGTGAATACGCGGCAGCGGCCGCGAAGTGCCTGTCGTAGCGATCGCCATTGACCGCCATTGCTTGCACTTCCGTGCACGCAGACAACTATCGGACGGTCTTCGGTATCAATCTTGTTGTTCATTATTGCGTCTCCTCAATATTTCGCCTTATGGCCAGATTTGAAGTCTCCGCGTATCATGGTCAACAGTCGTGACCGGATCGCGACCAATGCCTGACCATTTGCTGACGCGCTCGGAATTAGCGGCGATGAACGAAGTAAGTAACGAAAAATCAGAGAGTTACAAGTTTTCCAACGTCATCCTCGATGCGGACAGACGGGAGCTTTCGATGGCGAACGAGGCTGTCACCGTGCAGCCCAAGGCCTTCGAGCTCCTTTTGTACCTGATCCGCAATCGCCATCGCGCCGTCGACAAAGACGAACTACAGGACGCCCTGTGGCCCCGCAGCATCGTCACGGAAACCGCCTTGACGCGCTGCGTTATGAAGGCGCGACGAGCGGTAGGCGACGATGCAGACAAGCAGGCCATCATCAAGACCGTTCACGGCCATGGCTACCGGTTCACAGCCGAAATTATTACGACTGGGGACGAAACAGCAGCGGTGGCTGAACCCGCACAGCCACCGAATCCTCGCCCGTCCCGCAAGCTCAACCTGCAGGGGCTAAAGGTCGCTGGCACGGCGGCCACGATGTTCGCCGCGATTGTCTTTGCCTGGATGTACTTCTCTCCGCCCGCGCTAAGTGGACCCGTTCGCCTCGCCGTACTGCCGATCGAAAACGCCACGGGTGACGCTGAAATGGACTGGGTGTCCACGGGCCTGATGGCGTTGATGACCCGCATGTTGCAGGATGGCGGAATCGATACCGTCAGTGCTCGGGAAGTATCCGGTCTCGCGGGTGACACGCCGCTGGCCGAACTCATTGCAACAGGCAGCGAGTTCCGCGATAAGTTGGCGAGAACCGCTGCGGCCACGCATGTCATCGCGGCAAAACTCGAAGACAACAACGGGCTGTATCGGCTGACCTACACCCTGGCAGGTGCTGATAAACGGCCTACCCGGCGAACAATGGTCGGCCAGGAGCCGACCAAGCTGGTGAAAGATGTCGTCAGTACCGTAATCGCGCTGATTGTCGACGACCC
>Ga0055584_100004999_pt1 | contig 12994 bp, 11 predicted proteins | sample OSDHelmetaG_FD_58716 | JGI IMG/M metagenome (GOLD analysis project Ga0055584, IMG submission 58716) | Pelagic marine sediment microbial communities from the LTER site Helgoland, North Sea, for post-phytoplankton bloom and carbon turnover... | ecosystem: Environmental > Aquatic > Marine >... | reverse complement strand
ATAGTTCTTCAGGAACGATTCCAGCCAGATCGTGGCTTCCAGATCCAGATGGTTGCTGGGCTCATCAAGCAGCATCAGTTCGGGACCCGAGAACAGGAGCTCGGCGAGCGCAACACGCATACGCCACCCACCCGAAAAGCTGTCGAGCGGTTGATGCTGGGCTTCCTCGTCAAACCCCAGTCCAGCCAGGATGCGCGATGCGCGGGCCGGTGCCGAATGGGCTTCAATCGTGTTCAGACGTTCATGAATTTCGCCGATGCGGTGGCTGTCGCCCGTGCTTTCAGCCTCTGCCATCAGGCTGGCGCGTTCTGTGTCTGCAGCTAGAACGCGGTCGAACGGTGTGTCGATGCCGCCCGGTGCTTCCTGGGCGACGTAACCCATGCGCATGTCGCGCGGCATTTCCACGGAGCCATCATCGGGATCAAGCGTTCCGGCGATGGCTTTCATCAGGGTGGACTTGCCCGCGCCATTGCGCCCGATCAGCCCGGCACGGCTGCGGTTTGGGAGTGATGCAGATGCGCGGTCCAGGATAACCTTGCCGCCAAGACGCACGGTAATGTTCGAAATCGTCAACATGGCGCGGCTGATAACACGAGCATCGTCGCGCGTCAGCATGTACGGTCCGCCCATCAAACAGGAAAGCAGCATGACTCAGACCTTCGTCAGCCACCTTGAATGCTCAATCACCGGAAAACGCTACGAAGCCGGGCAGATTCACGGCCTTTCGGAGGCCGGACGCCCCCTCCTGGTGCGTTATGACCTGGAACGTCTGGGCGCTGAAATCACGAAAGAAACCATTGGCGCTTCGGCCGATCCCGGTTTCTGGCGTTACGCATCCTTTCTTCCGGTCACCAAGCCCCAGAATCGCATCTCGTTGGGTGAAGTCGTCACGCCGCTGATTCCGCTGGATCGTTCGGCACCGGGGCTGGGCGCAACGCCGGGCAAGGCCCTGATCAAGGACGAAGGACGTCTTCCCACCGGTTCGTTCAAGGCGCGTGGCCTGTGCCTTGCGGTCTCGATGGCCTGTGAACTGGGTCTTGAGCATCTGGCGATTCCGACCAACGGCAATGCCGGTGCAGCGATGGCGGCCTATGCCCGCCGTGCGGGTCTGAAGGCCAGCGTTCTGTGCCCGTCCGACACGCCCGATATCAATGTGCGCGAAATTGCCCAACAGGGTGCCGGAGTCTGGAAGGTCAATGGCCTGATCAACGATTGCGGCAAGATTGTCGGACAGGGCAAGGAAGCCGTCGGCTGGTTCGATGTCTCGACGCTGAAGGAGCCCTATCGGATCGAGGGCAAGAAGACGATGGGCCTGGAACTGGCCGAACAGCTGGGCTGGAAACTGCCTGACGTCATCTTTTACCCAACTGGTGGTGGCACCGGCCTGATCGGCATGTGGAAGGCCTTCCATGAGCTGAAGGAGATCGGCTGGATCGATGGCCCCATGCCACGCATGGTCGCGGTGCAGGCCGAGGGTTGCGCCCCCATCGTGAAGGCGTGGGAGGCTGGAGAGGAGCACGCACCGCTGTGGGAAGATGCCCATACCGTTGCAGCAGGCATCCGTGTTCCCATCGCGGTGGGCGATTTCCTCATCATCCGCGCCGTGCGTGAATCCAATGGTTTTGCCATGGCCGTTCCCGACGATGCCATCATGGCGACGCGCGATCAGGTGGCGAAAGAAGATGGCCTGCTGCTCTGTCCTGAAGGCGCGGCCACGGTCGAGGCCTATCGGCGCGCCCTTGCAGACGGTCTGGTCAAGCCTGGCGATAGCGCCGTGCTTTACAACTGTGCTACTGGCCTGAAGTACCCGATGGCGCAGGTGGACCAAACTCTCGACAAGAATGGCCCTATCGACTTTTCGGTGTTTGCCTGATCCTGTCCTGAAGTGCTGGGCCCCTGGGCCGCATCTCTGAAGGTATTGAAGAGGTGGGGAGCATGAAGACGCATGCACGTGTGGTGGTTATCGGCGGCGGCATCGGTGGATGCAGCACGCTCTATCATCTGACCCGCGAGGGCTGGAGCGATGTTGTTCTGGTCGAGCGCGACGAACTGACCTCTGGCTCGACCTGGCATGCTGCTGCGCAGGTCACGCAGTTTGGAGCGATCCAGACCATGGTCGGGCTCAAACGTCACAGCCTTGATCTCTACCGCGAACTCAGCGCTGATCCAGAGCATCCGATCAACTATCACATCACCGGTGGCATCAGGCTGGGACATACGGTCGAGCATCTCGACGGCTACCACCACTTCGTTTCCATGGCCAAGGGCATGGGCGTCGAATTCGAGGTCATTGATGGGGAGGAATGTGCCAGGCGACATCCCCTGATCCGTAGTCATGGTCTTGCCGGAGGCCTGTGGGATCCGCTCGACGGCGATATTGATCCCAGCCAGTTGACCCAGGCTCTGGCGCGAAAGGCACGCGAAGGTGGCGCGGAAATCTACCGCTTCAACCCGGTCGAGGCGATTGAGCAATCGGCTTCCGGGGAATGGGTGGTGCACACCAAGAACGGCACGATCACCTGCGAGAAGGTGGTCAACGCCACGGGTTACCGGGTCAATGAGGTCGGGGCCATGCTGGGTGTCGAACACCCCGTGATCTCGATGGAACACATGTATTTCCTGACCGAGCCGATTGCCCAGCTCGAGGCTCAGGATTGGCGGGTTCCGATCCTGCGTTGCCCCGCTGACGACTTCTACAGCCGCCAGGAGAAGAAAGGCCTCCTGGTCGGAATCTACGAGCAGGGCTGCAAGTCCTGGGGTGAGGATGGCATCGATCCGTCGTTCACCATGGAACTTCTGCCCAACGACCTCGACCGCTGCCTCGACAACATGGAGCGGGTGTTCGAGCGCATGCCGGTGCTCACCGACACGGGTATCCACACGATCGTGAACGGTCCCATTACCTATAGCGCTGACGGTCTGCCGCTGGTCGGAAAGATACCCGGACTGCGCAATGCCTATGCCATGTTGGGCCTGCGCGCGGGCATCGGTGAGGGCGGAGGCCATGGCCGCATGCTGGCCGAGATCATGGTCCACGGGGAGGCGACCTGGGATACCTGGGCGCTCGATCCCCGGCGGTTCCTGGGTCACTGCACGCGCGAATACACCACGGCGATGGCGGTCCAGGACTATCAGAACGAGTTCCGTTTCCACATGCCGCACGAACACCGTCCGGCAGGACGTCTGGCCAAGACCACGCCGCTCTATCCCGTGCTCAAGGCCAGGGGTGCGGAGTTCGGCCCTGTCGCTGGCTGGGAACGCGCGCTCTATTACAAGCCCACGGCAGATTTTGAGCATGTCCCGAGCTTCCATCACAGCTCCTGGCACGGGGTTGTCGCTGATGAGGTCAGCGCGGTTCAGCAACGCGTTGGTCTGATGGAAGTCAATGGATTCAACCGCTTCGCCATAACCGGCAAGGGCGTTACTGCGTGGCTCGACAGCCTGATGTGCGGCCGCGTGCCCAAGAAGAACGGCAAGGTTGGCCTGGCCTACTTCCTGACCGATAAGGGCCATATGAGGGGTGAGGCGACGCTGGCTTGCCTGGACGATGAGGTGGTCTGGTACGGTTCAGCGGCTGCCGCAGAGTTTCACGATCATGACTGGCTCATTGAACACTTGCCCGATGACGGCAGCATCGAACTGGAAAACCTGACCCATAGCCACACGATCCTTGTCATCGCGGGCCCGCGCTCGCGCGATGTGCTGCAGGCGGTAGCCCCGGCTACAGACTGGTCCCAGGCGGCGTTCCCGTGGCTCTCTGTCCGGCCCGTGCGGATCGGGATTGCACCTGTGGTCGCCATGAGTGTGAGCTTTTCGGGCGAATTGGCGTGGGAGCTCCACATTGCCAACGAAAACCTGCTTCTGGTCCATGGGCTTCTCGAGCAGGCCGGCGAGGACCACGGCATGCAGCCGTTCGGACTCCTGGCGACCGAGTCCATGCGGATCGAGAAGGGTTATCGCGGCTGGAAGGCCGATCTCGTCACCGAATACACACCCTTTGAATCCGCACTTGACCGATTTGTGCAGCTCGAAAAGCCGCAATTTCCAGGGCGCGAGGCGCTGGTTGACGCTCACGCTGACGGGCCGCAACGCATGTTCGTGTCGATGACGGTTGAATGTGCGGGGGCTTCGCCCCATCCCGGAGACTCGATCTATGCCGGTGGCGCGGTCCGCGGCACGGTAAGTTCAGCAGATTACGGTCATCGAGTTGGCGCCAACATCGCAATGGGCTTCGTGCGCCCCGACATGGCCGCGCCTGGAACCGCGCTGGAGGTCGAAATTGTCGGTCAGCGCTACCCTGCGACAGTGGTTGAACAACCCCTTTACGACCCCGTCAACGAACGCGTTAAAGCTTAAGGTATCAAGACATGGAACACATCAAGCAAGCGGGCAGCGACCCTGAGGCTGACGACCTGGCGGTCCGGGAGCGGGTGGCTGAAATGCTGGCGGATATCGAAGCGCGCGGCGAAGACGCCGTACGTGCCTATGCCAGGGATCTCGATGGTTGGACCGGCGATTTTGTTCTGAGCGATGACAAACGCCGTGCCCTGATCGCTTCGGTGCCCGAAACCGTGAAAGACGACATTCAATTCGCGCATCGCCAGGTCAGGCGCTTTGCAGAAGCCCAGCGCGATAGTCTGCAGGCCTTCGAGATCGAAACCGAAGACGGGGTACGCCTGGGCCAGAGCATCATACCGGTCGACGTCACGGGCTGTTATGTGCCCGGCGGCCGTTATGCCCATGCCGCTTCGGCAGTGATGAGCGTGACCACGGCCAAGGTTGCAGGTGTTCCCTTCATCGCTGCCTGTTCGCCGCCACGAGGCGAGAGCATCGCACCTGCCGTGGTTTATGCCATGGACTTGAGCGGTGCTGACATGATCCTGGAGATGGGTGGCGTGCATGCCGTGGCGACCATGGTATTCGGCCTGTTTAGCTGCCCGGCGGCCGATCTGCTGGTCGGACCCGGTAACGCCTATGTCGCGGAGGCCAAGCGGCTGTTGTTCGGCCGGGTCGGTATCGACGTCTTTGCGGGACCAACCGAAAGCGCGATCATTGCCGAGGCCGGTGCCGATGCCATGACGATCGCGGTCGACCTGGTGAGCCAGGCTGAGCACGGTCCCAATTCGCCCGTCTGGTTCATGACCACCGATCGTGCGCTGGCCGAGACGGTCGCTCGCATTCTGCCCAAGGTGGCCGACGACATGCCTGACCCCGCCCTGATCCATGCTGCCTGGCGTGATCATGGCGAGATCGTCCTGTGTGAGGATCGCGAGGAGGTCTGCCGTGTCGCCGATCGTTATGCACCCGAACACCTTCAGGTCCTTGCCGATGATCACGACTGGTGGCGCGCCAACCTGCGCAACTATGGCTCCCTGTTCCTGGGTGAGGGCGCCACGGTTACTCATGGTGACAAGTGTTCGGGCACCAACCACATCCTGCCGACCCGTCAGGCGGCGCGCTACAGCGGCGGGCTCAACGTCCAGAAGTTCCTGAAGGTGCTGACCTGGCAGGAGCTTGATGAGGCTGCAAGCATCACCTTCAGCTGTGCGGGTTCTCGCATTTCCCGCGTCGAAGGCATGGAAGGTCATGCCCGGGCCTGTGACTGGCGCCTGCAGAAGTATGCCGGCAACACCGACTTCGATTTCGAGGTCTATCGCCAGCGTCGTTACGAATGACCCGGCGTTTCGACAAGTCCTTTACCCAGCAGGAACCCATCCCCGAAGCAGCGATTGCACGGGCTGTGGAGATCATGCAGTCGGGCCGTCTGCATCGCTACAACGTCGCTGAGGGCGAGACATCCGAGGCCTCCCTGCTGGAGCAGGAATACTCTGCGTGGCAGGGTTCCCGCTATTGTCTGGCCTGCACCTCAGGCGGACAGGCGATCCAGATTGCCCTGCGTGCGGCCGGCGTGATGCCTGGCGATGCCGTGCTGGCCAATGCCTACACCCTGGCCCCGGTGCCTGGAGCACTTCACGCCGCGGGTGCCAGACCGGTGCTGGTCGAGATCGATGAGGATTGGCACACCGATCTTGCGGACCTTGAAGCCAAGGCCCAGGCCAGCGGCGCGCGTTTCTTCCTGCTGTCACACATGCGCGGCCATATCGCCGACATGGAAGCGGTGATGGCGGTCTGCGAACGTCATGCCCTGACCCTGATCGAGGATTGCGCCCATACCATGGGGGCCCGCTGGAACGGGGTTCGTTCAGGCAACCATGGCCGGGTCGCCTGCTTCAGCGCCCAGACCTACAAACACATCAATTCCGGCGAGGGTGGGTTGCTCACGACCGACGATCCCGAGCTTGCTGCCCGGGCTATCGTGCATTCCGGCTCCTACATGCTTTATGGCCGCCATGGCGCTGCACCCGAGGAAGAGGTCTTCCGGAAGGTCCGGCTCGACAGTGCCAACCTCTCGGCACGCCTCGATAACCTGCGCGCGGCTTTGCTTCGCCCGCAACTTGCCGCGATTGATGAGAATATCGCCCGCTGGAACAAACGTTACCAGGTGCTGGAACAGGGTTTGCGCCGGTCATCACACCTGCGGCTGCCCGAACGCCGCCAGCATGAGGCCTTTGTCGGCAGCTCGATCCAGATGCAGACGCCTGCGCTGGAACGCGATGCAATTCCGCGTTTCGTTGCTGCCTGTGCCGAGCGTGGCGTGGAGCTCAAATGGTTCGGGGATGATGAGCCCAGGGCCTTCACCAGCCGTTATGACAGCTGGCGTTATCTGGGCGATGTACCGGAACTGCCGCAAACGCTGGCCGTGCTGGCCAAGACGCTCGATATGCGGATTCCGCTCACCTTCTCGCAAGATGACTGTGCCCAGATTGCAGAGATCGTGGTGGACGTTCTGAGCGGGTTCTGAGCGGTCGGATCAGGTCTCTTCTTCGGGGATGCCGTCGCGATTGGTGTCGCCCTCCACCTGGGGCTGAACCCGGCGGATGATGATGTCGCCGTTTTCCATGACCTCGGGCATTTCGTATTGCGGGATCGAGGCAATGATGAGGTCAAGGGCCAGCATTAGGTTGCGCATGGCCTGCTCTGCCTGAGCCAAAGCATCGTCCTGCTGGTCGGCAAGAGCCGGCGTCGTCATCAGGGGCAAGGCAAGGGCGGATGCCAGCAGGCATCGTTTCAGGGCACGCATGATGGTGTTTCCCAGGGTTCGTGTTGTCGTGGGAGTCTGCGGCCATAATGCGGCATTCCTGTGGCCCGCCCACGCTCAGCGAAACTCTGCCTACTCTTCTGCTTCTGCTTCTTCGTCCAACGCGCGACCGCAGGCAGGTTTCTCGCAGGTCAGAGGATCCCATCGCAGGTCGATCTCGTTCCAGTACAGACGATAACTGCCCTGCGAATCCAAGCGATAACGCAATTCGACGCCATCGGTCAGAAGAAGGAAGTACCAGACTTCCGATCCACCGAACACGCCGACCTGCTCTGCGCCCAGACCAAAGCGATCCCAGGTTTCGTTGTCATTGCTCAGACCGAAGGTGAGCGGCTGGGGCGCCGTATTCTCGATGTAGATTTCGTCGACGAGCGGCGCCGCAAGTTCACCATCCTGCGCCAGCACAGGGTTTGCTGCACCCAGCATCAGAACAAACACAACCAGGGTCAGGGAAATGCGCATGGTAGCTCGGGCAGGTGAACTCAGTGTCCGTCACCCTGACGCGCCTGCTGTTCGGCGCGGCGGCCGTGATAGGCCACCATGAAGAGCCAGGCGAAGACGACCATGCCCAGACCCATGAGCTGAGCCAGGCTGTCATCTGCACTAGCGGCGATAAAGAGGCCAAAAAGTCCCATCACCACGAAAACAAGGGAAATACCGATCATGGGCTTCTTCTCCAGTTGCCACGAAACTGTGTGCACGTTATCGGGTTCGGGACCCGAGGCCAAGATGGCGGAGATGGTGATTGGGCAAAAATCACGTTCTGCGCCAACGCCATGAAATAGATCGGATTCACACGATCAGGCCGAGCCATTAACGGTTCCGCCCCATCGCGATCCGATCTAATCTCCAGGCACATTTATTCATGCGCGCCATTGCGAACATGGTCGCGAATACAAGGGAGATCGGTTGTGAAGGTTGCGTTTCTGGGACTGGGCGTCATGGGTTATCCGATGGCTGGCCATCTGGCGGCAAAAGGGCATGACGTCACCGTCTACAACCGTACCGGCGCGAAGGCCGAAAAATGGGCCGGCGAACACGGCGGCAGTCATGCTGCGACGCCGGCAGAGGCCGCCAAAGGCCAGGAGATCGTATTCTCCTGCGTTGGCGATGATCCCGATCTGCGCGAAGTCATCGCGGGCGAAAACGGCGCCATGCATGGCATGGGCAAGGGCGCCATTCTTGTCGATCACACCACGGCATCCGCCGATGTTGCCCGCGAGATGGGCGACCTTCTAGCCGGCCAGGGCATGGGTTTCCTCGATGCCCCGGTCTCTGGCGGACAGGCCGGTGCGGAAAACGGCCAGCTCACCGTCATGGTCGGTGGCGAGCAGAGCCTTTTCGATACCGCAAAGCCGGTCATGGATTGTTACGGCAAGGCCGTCACACTGATGGGCGATGTCGGATCGGGCCAATTGTGCAAGATGGCCAACCAGATCTGCATCGCCGGTCTGGTGCAGGGCCTGGCCGAGGGCCTCAACTTTGCCCAGCGCGCCGGTCTGGATGGCGAGCAGGTGATCGATGTCATCTCCAAGGGCGCGGCCGGTTCCTGGCAGATGATGAACCGCGGCAGCACGATGTGCGAAGACAAGTATGATTTTGGTTTTGCGGTCGACTGGATGCGCAAGGACCTGCGCATCGCCATGACGGAAGCCAAGAACAACGGTTCTCTGCTGCCCGTCACCGCCCTGGTCGATCAGTTCTATGCCGAAGTGCAAAGCCTGGGCGGCAAACGCTGGGATACCTCCAGCCTGATGCACCGCCTGAAGCGCACGCCCTAAACCGTCAGAGCGTCAACCAGCGCCTGCCAACTCTCGCCATCCGGCGCATAGAGAAACCCGTAGCAGTGATCCGGCCCCGTAACGTCATAGGCTGAGCCATCGAGATGGGCGCTGTAGCCGCATGCTTCGGCGTGGAGCAGGTTTCCGGCGGCGTGGTCCCAGGGCATGAGTTTGCGATAGAGCGCGTAGTGCAGCGCGCCTGATGCCAGCGCCATGTATTCGTGGGCGGCGCAGCGCAGGTCCATGAAGGGTGGAACCTTCTGGCAGTTCTCGACGATCTTCAGCGGCAGGCTGCGCTCGCCAAAGCGCAGTTTGACGGTGCCGTACATGTGTTTGGGTTCGGTGGGGGCTGCGACTTGGGCCTGGACTCCGTTGATGGTGGCGCCGTCGCCTGCGCTGGCAAGGGCCGTGCGGTCGTTTACGGGGTCGTGGATGCAGGCAAGGCGCATTTCGCCGCCCTGTGCCAGGCCCACGATGGTGGCAAAGATCGGCAGGCCCGCCGCGAAGTTGGTGGTGCCATCGACGGGATCGACAATCCAGACCGGTTCATCGCGTTGCAGCAGGTCCATCACGGCGGGGTCGGCGGCAACGGCTTCCTCGCCCACGACATGGGAGCCCGGAAGCAGATCCTTCAAGCGTCGGGTCAGGGCTTTTTCGGTTTCCAGATCGGCAATGGTGACGGGATCGCCCGGGTTCTTGTCGCTGACATCACCTGCAGCCAGGTTCTGGTAACGCGGCATGATTTCCTGTGCCGCGACCTCTGCAACGATTGCGGCGACGGTTTCGGGTGAGGGCAGGGGCATGGCGTTCTCCCGACATGGCTGGAACACAGGCGCGTGCTGGGACAAGATGGCGCCGGTTTGCTTTTGAGGTTTGGTCATGACGCCCATCGACCCCGCGCGCAAGGACCTTGTGGAGGAATTCCGCCACAAGACGACCGGCCACCAATCCGGTGACCTGCGGCGCATGCTGAACGCCATGCGAACCCATCCCGATTTGCCGCACTACATTCTGGTGTGCACCAGGCCGCAACAGGAATGGCGTCTGGCGACCAAGGTGCCGGGCCGCCACACCGCTGTGGAACTGCTGGACCATCCGCCTTTCCATGATCCCCGCGATGCCGAATGGGCGGTCTTTCGTCTGCGTTGGTCCACGCTGTTTGGCGAGGAGTTGCCCCATGAGCGTTGAACTCCCACGGAAACGCATCATCGGTTATGGCGATGAACTCTCTGTCGCGCCGGGCGAAACCATTGCATTCAAGGCTAGCTGCGAAGGTCTGGAAAGCTATGAGGCCTCGATCGTGCGTCTCATCAGCGCCGATCTGCACCCCGATGGCCGCGGCTGGATCGACGAGCCGGTGACTTCGGATGTCGATGGCAGTTATCGCGCACGTGAGCAGGCCATTCCCGCAGGGTCCTGGGCTGTCGTGCCGGCCAAACCCTGCCTTTGTGCCGAGACCTTCACCGTCGCTGCATGGATCTGGCCCACGACCCCGCTGAAGGGCGAACAGGTGCTTGCCCGGCGCATGACACCCGATGGAACCAGAGGCTGGTCCCTGGGGATCGACAGCGCCGGCACCTTGTCGATGCAGGTCGCCACGACCCAGGGCGTGGTATCGGTCTCGACCGGCATGACGCTGGGCAACCGGGTTTGGTGTTTTGTTGGAGCGTCCGTTGATGGCGAAACCGGAACGGTCACCGTGTGGCAGCGGCCCCAGAAATCCTGGCCGGGCCATGATGCGACAGATGAAGCTCAGGCGCTCTTCAAGGGAGCTGTCCATGCTGGAGGTTTGCCGCTGACCTTTGCGGCAGCCTTCGAGCGAAAGGATGGCGAGCAGACCTTTGGAACCGGTTTCTATAACGGCAAGATCGAGGCTCCGCGTCTCTATCGCACCGCATTGGGCGGAGCCGAGGCGCAGGCCAGACAGGAGGCGCCGGACTCCCAGAAATCGCTGATCTCGGCCTGGGATTTCGGGCGCGACATCACCGGAACCAGAATCAGCGACATCAGCGCCAACCAGGCTCATGGTCATGTTCTCAACGTGCCCACGCGCGGCATGAAAGGCCACAACTGGACCGGCGAGGTGCTGGACTGGAAGGCCGCCCCGCATCAGTACGGCGCCATCCATTTCCACGATGACGATATCCACGATTGCGGCTGGCAGACGGATTTCTCGCTGACGGTTCCCAAGGACTGGAAGAGCGGCATTTATGCCGCCAGGCTCCAGAGCGGCGAAGATCGGGATTACATCCCCTTTGTTGTGCTGCCACCCCGTGGTGAAGCCACCGCCGACGTGTTGTTCCTGATGCCCTCAGCAAGTTACATGGCCTATGCCAACGAACATTCCGCCAGCCATGGCGGAGGCTTCATGCAGTCGTTCTCGAACGGGCTTTCGGGGCTTTCCGCACAGGATCTGCTGCTCAACGAGCGCCCGGACCTGGGCTATTCACTCTATGACGTGCATTCCGATGGTTCCGGCGTTGCCTACAGTTCGCGCCTGCGTCCCATCCTCAATATACGGCCTGGTGTAACCAATGCCTGGGTCGGACCGGCAGGCACCTTTCCCTGGCAGTTCAACGCCGACCTGCCGTTGCTCGACTTCATGAACCATCACGGCATCGCCTGTGATGTCGCTACTGACGAGGACCTGCATCGCGAGGGGCTGGGTCTGCTGTCGCGCTATCAGGTCGTGATGACCGGCAGCCATCCCGAATATTATTCCAAACCCATGCTGGACGGCCTGCAGGCCTATACCGAACGCGGCGGGCGCCTGATGTATCTGGGGGGCAACGGGTTCTACTGGCGCGTCGCCTATCATGCCGATCTGCCCGGCGTGCTGGAACTGCGCCGTGGCGAGGACGGCATCCGCGACTGGGTCGCCGAAGGGGGCGAGTACTATCACAGCTTCGACGGCAGCTATGGCGGCATGTGGGAGCGCCAGGGCCGTCCGATCCACGCGCTGGCCGGGGTCGGCATGGCGGGGCAGGGCTTCGACTCCTCGACCTATTACCGGCGCACGCCCGACAGCCATGATCCCCGTGCCGCCTTCATTTTCGAGGGCATCGAGGATGAACTCATTGGCGACTTCGGCACCGTGGGTGGTGGTGCCGCAGGCATTGAAGTCGACCGTTGTGATTTCTCGAAAGGTTCGCCGCCCAACACGCTGGTGCTAGCGTCTTCGGAAGGGCTTTCTGATACCTACTATCCAGGCCCTGAAGAGATCGACAATGCTTCGCCCTTGATCGACGGCAGCCAGAACCCCAACCTGCGTGCCGACCTGACCTTCATGGAAACATCCGGCGGCGGCGCGGTCTTTTCCACCGGCTCCATCGCCTGGATGGGAAGCCTCACGTGGAACGGCTTTGACAACAATGTCGCCCAGATCATGCGCAACGTCCTGAAGCGATTCCGGGATACCGAGCCGTTCTGAGAGTTGCAGGATCGTCGAATCAAGCTTGAAGCTGACACGATTGAGGTTGGCAGCTACCCACGAAAAAGGGCCGCGGTCGAAACCGCGGCCCTGATCCGTAACGGAAGGTTGGTTGGCCTGGCTTAGAAGCCCATGCCGCCCATACCACCCATGCCGCCCATACCACCCATATCGGGGGCACCTGCAGGCATCGGGGATTCCTTCTTGGGCTTCTCAGCGATCATGGCTTCCGTCGTGATCAGCAGACCGGCCACCGAAGCGGCGTCCTGCAGAGCGGTGCGGACAACCTTGGTCGGGTCCACGATGCCGGCCTTGACGAGATCCTTGTAGGTCTCGGTCTGGGCATCGAAGCCGACGTTCTTGTCCTTCTGCTCCATGATCTTGCCGGCAACCACGGCGCCGTCGAGGCCCGCGTTCTGGGCAATCTGACGGGCAGGAGCCTGGATCGCGCGACGCACGATCTCGACACCAACCTGCTGGTCGGCATCATCAAGCTTCAGCTTGTCGAGAGCCTTTGTGGCCAGAAGCAGGGCTGTTCCGCCGCCGGGAACGATACCTTCTTCAACCGCCGCACGGGTGGCGTTGAGGGCATCTTCGACGAGGTCCTTGCGCTCCTTGACTTCG
>Ga0055584_100004998_pt1 | contig 12994 bp, 10 predicted proteins | sample OSDHelmetaG_FD_58716 | JGI IMG/M metagenome (GOLD analysis project Ga0055584, IMG submission 58716) | Pelagic marine sediment microbial communities from the LTER site Helgoland, North Sea, for post-phytoplankton bloom and carbon turnover... | ecosystem: Environmental > Aquatic > Marine >... | reverse complement strand
TCACTGTTGAACCATTTTACTGTTCCGTTTACTAAATTTGCCATTGCAATTCCTTTGGTTTTGTATACACATCATTACTGATATGCTGAAAATATAAAGTGGAGTGTTCTTGGAGAGGATAATACTGCAAACAAAGGTTATCAATAAAAATCTAGCCAAAGATGAACTCTAAATCATCTTTCAATGACACATTATACCTGAATAATAACAAGTTTATTTCTTTTTAGATAAACTTTCGTAATATTTAACAAAAGTTAGTATAAAAAGGATTATGAAATGAAGAAGTTTTTATTGTTTTTAATGGTTACTCTGTTTATAGGAATGAGTATGAATGGCTGTACTAAAACATGGAGTGGTGTCAAACAAGATAGCAGTAAAGCATGGGATACATCTAAAAAAGCTGTACATAACGCAACTGCATAGAACATACTTCTTTTTAGTAAAGGTACTAAGTATTTCTGCGTAGTACCTTTAATTTTTTTATGGGATTATAACAGATGCTATATCTGTTGAGATAGTCTCATAATGCTTGGTTGCATTACTATCAAGGGCTTTCATTAATGCGACTTCAGGCAACTCATCATGTTTGTACATGTCTTGAGCAAAGCCATATGAAAGCGTTTGATAGTGTAATGTGACTGCGATAGTGTAATTACCTTGTGGTAAACTGCCTATCTCATATTCTATCGTATCACTTCCCCCAATAAAGTTACTGTCATGTTCTGCTACTCCATGTGGATTAATATTTTCAGGAACATTTGTTTTATCCATTCCACGTGGTAATATACGATTGTCTTTAATATAATGAAGCGCATGTAATAGTATATAAGTCATATTATCATCTGTGTCCGATAAGATTGTTTCATAGACTTGGACTTGTGATTCATTATTGATCTTCTCGTAGTGAGGTTGATAGCCATTGAGCGTTGTATTGTCATCAACACCGATGATCTTGCCCTCATCGCTAAAAGCACCTGAATCAAAAACAATCTGCTTTGCCTCATTTGTCACTGTCGTATGAAGCCAGACACGACGAGATGGAAAACCTGTTGGAAACTTGTGACCACTGTGATTTGTGAGTAGCACAGTGAACTTGAGCTGGCCATTTTCAATATTTGTCTCGGTAATATTAACATCGGCAGCAGCCATAAGAAAATCTCTTGTATCAGCAATTGTTTTGTCAAAACTTGCATCATCAGCAATGGGACCTAGTTTATCACGATTCTGTTTTATGATCTCAAGCATATAAGTATTAGCTCCAAGGAATTTATGCTGATAAAATGGTGATCTTTGTTCCAGATTTTGGCCGCGTGTAGAGATGACAACACTGCCAGAAGACTTTGGCATATGACAGTCCTGGCAGCTTTGTGTTGCATTGAAATCACTGTACTCCCATTCCGTGTAGGCGGCCTGTTCAGGAAAAGTGTCAGTGGTTACGGTACCATTTGTATCGATGACAGGAGTGTTAAGGTTATGACAGGAGGCACAGAGTTTAGATTCATTCATATGAGGGCTATATTCCGGTGTGAATTGGACCTTATTCTGCATGGGTTCTATTTTAAGATTGTCTTCATAGGGACCATAGATCTTACGTGCAATATCGGTGTTATCCGCAATTTCAAAATTACCTGAAAACCCATCTGTGGTACCCAATGTTTCATTGTTTTCTATCTGGTGACAAAGGGTACAGCTGACACCCTGCATAGCAGCATGATAATACTCGTGCCCAGGGTCGAAAAATCCATCCGCCCCTGTGAGTACAACAGTACTACCTGTAGGATCGTCAAAAGTTGCTTCTACGGTAGCCATAGGTGTATGGCAGCGGCTGCATTTTGCTTCGATATCGGCTTTAAACTCCGGATGCTCATTGACTTCAGTCGCAACTTTTGCTTTCCATAATGGGTCGGTTGCTGCATTGGCCATCATGGTACTATGCCATACCTTGGCGATAGAGACATCTTTACTAGTACTGTCGGAAATTCCATCATGACAAAATGCACAGTTTTTAGAACCGCTGAAGTGAGTTGTAGTAAAATTAGAATCATGTACCTTCGCATCGGGGACTGTAATCACATTGACCGTTCTTGTTGCTTCTGCCGTGTTCCCTGCACTGTCTGTTGCAGTGTAGATAATGCTATAGATCCCCACGGTTGAAGTATCGACACTTCCTGTTGTTATTGTATCAAGAGGCCCATCTATATCATCTAGAGCTGTAGCACCCGCATCAGTATAAATATAATTTTGTACCACTGTAGTGGGATTGTTACCAAGCACTGTTATGACTGGCGGAGTGGCATCTACAGTCGTATTGTCGTCTATACTACCTGTACTGCTGGATCCCCCACCACATGCATTTAAAAAAAGTAGAAAAATAATGCTAAAAGTTAGAGAGAAGAGAGGTTTCATAATTAGTCCTTTTATAGTAAGCAACTATATATCTAATTATAATTTAAAAATATTAATAAATGATTTAAATTATTATAAGGGTATTTTTCTACCCTTATAAATTAATTTATATGTTAATTACATCTTTATATAAAATAAAACTACTCTCTCTTAAGTGAAGGAGCATCATTTTTTGTATCTGCGTGAAATTTTTCTTCATATTCTGTACTTATCGTAAACATCAATTTAAGGTCAGCAGGGCTACTTGCATACTGATACGCTTGTTCTTCAGTAATCTTTTCAGCAAGAGTAAGATCAAAAAGAGCACGGTTAAAGGTAATAGAATCAAAACTGGTAGTTTCTTTTTCAATAGCATCTGGAATCTCATTATCTCGCTTATTTCGAATAAGCTCCTGAACCTGAGGACTTTTAAACATCATTTCTACAGCAGGAATCATATCTCCAGATATACCTCTTATAAGACGTTGAGAAATAACCGCTTCCAGATTTGAAGCAAGTGTTGCCCGTACACGATTTTGCTCCTCGTTCGGGAAAATAGCAATAATACGGTCAACAGTTTCTCTAGCATCTAATGTATGCACAGTAGCAAAGACAAGGTGCCCTGTATTTACAGCCTGTAAAATACTTTCAGCTGTTGCAATGTCACGCATTTCACCAACCACAATAATATCTGGGTCTTCACGCATTGCTGCACGTAATGCACGAGAAAAACTCTCAGTGTGTAACCCTAATTCACGTTGCTCAACGATAGATTTCACATCATTATGTACGTATTCTATAGGATCTTCAATGGTGATAATGTGATGCGGGTATGTATGATTTATCTCTTCGACAATACTTGCAAGGGTTGTAGATTTACCGCTCCCGGTTGTACCTGTAATTAGAACAAGACCACGTCTAAGATGAGCGAGCTTGTGTAAGGCTGTTGGGAGGTTTAATTCTTCTATGGTTTTAATGTATGAAGGTATAAGACGGAAGGCTACTGCATAACCACCAAGATGCATAAAAATGTTGATACGGAAACGGTAATTTTCATCAAGTTCATATGCACCATCAAATTCTTTAGTTTCCATAAAGTTGTCATAGGCATCACCGGTCAATACTTTAACGAGTGACTCCATGGTCTTTGCATCTAATTTCTCATTGGATAAGAGAACAATATCACTTTTTATACGTGCATGAATCTGATTATTACTTTTAAGATGTAGATCAGCACCATTTGCTTCAATTAACATTTGTAGCCAAGAATTCAATCTCTGTTGTATATTTTGTGTTAAAGACATATATTCCCCCATTTCTTTTATCTATTTATATTATACTACAGCTTATTAGCTTATATTATAGAATAGTATAGAAAGAAAAAAACAAAAGGACTTAAATGTCAATGATGAAATATATACTGTTTGCATTACTCTTATTGGGACTTTGGGTGACTGAACCTCTATGGATGAAAAGCAATACAAATACAACGACATCACCTGTGGATAAGCATATTACAGAACAGGGGAAAGCAAGAGCTGAATTACTTTCCGCTGAAGCTAAAAAGTTAAAAGAATTAGAAACAAAATTTGGTCCAAAACCATATGGTAAATACAGTACAAGTGTGCCTCCTGCTATATATGATTATTGGGGGAAAACACTCAAATACCCTGATTCACTTGAAGAAGAAAGATGCGGTCCTATACGAGCTGCGGAAAAAGGGTGGACAACTGTATGCCGATATAGAGCAAAAAACAGCTCTGGATCTTTGGAATTAATGCAGGATACGTTTATTATAAAGAATGGTATAGCACATAAATAATAAAAAACATTTTCTAACAGTATTGTGGATATTGCAGAGTATCCACAATGACACTTTTGATCTTAGGTATGATCTCATGTCATCACATTACTTATTGCCTTGACTTCGACTCACTTTTCATTTTTCTGAATAAATGATATTCTTCATTTTTAATAGCATTGTCAACCATAATGTCGGGCATCAAGCTTGCATCTATCCAACCTCCGGCAGGACTCATCATTTCTAATTTATCTTTATATCTTAATTTATTAATTTTATTTTTTGTGAGTATTTTTTTTCTTGGCTTAGTATCAAGTTCATCAAAATCTATTTCGTTTTTATAATATATGGTTTTGGTACAATTATTCATATCTTGGCACCAATTGGGTCTACCGTCTTCAGTATAATGCACTCTTTGTCCATTCTCATATTGAACCTCAAATATATAATATCCATCTAGTCTTAGTGGCTTAGTCAATACAAAAATAACTTTACCCGAGCCAAATACAATAGAGTATATTTCATCATTAAGTTTTATGTTTTCAAATTTATTCATCATATATCCTTCAATATTTTCTTATCACATATTTTCATAAGTATATCTGTATTAAAAATATTTTATGCATATTTTCTTGGTTAAAAATCAATCAATATTAAGATTTATAAACTTTTAGATTAAAAAAATATTTATGAAAGGACTTTTTATACTTAAGTGCTATGCATGCTACCGGTATACCATCATGGGTATAATATGTTTAGTACCTATTTAGGCATTATAAAGAAGGAATTTTTATAGGAACTAGTAGTCATAACCTATACACTCTATACCCATCAGCCCATGGGGTAGAGTATCTCTTCATGTACTTTGTCACAAGCCCTTAAAACTTCATCGCTGAGTGTAAGATTCATAGCTGCAAGCGAAGCATCTAGTTGATCGGTATGGGTTGCCCCTATAATGGTAGAAGCCACAAAATCAAACTGTTTTGACCAGGCTGTAGCCAGTGTGACCGGATGCAACCCCGCATCGGCTGCGATTTTCAAGTATTTTTGTGTAGAGGCTAGCGTTTTGTCATTCATAAAACGTTGTGCCATGATACGTTGTCTTTGGTTGGGTGACTTCAGATATGTAGCGAACCTTCCTTCTGCATCTTCAGGTTTGAGCCCCTGATTATATTTTCCTGAAAGTACACCTCCTCCAAGCGGTGAGTAGGGGAGCAGTGAAACCTGTTCATTTTCGCAAAGCGTAGAGAGCTCATCTAAAAACCTGCGGTTGAGTAGAGAGAAGTTGTTTTGTATGGACTCAAACCGCGCATAACCTTTATACTGTGATGTCATCAGAGCTTTGCTCGTGCCGTACGCCGTGTCATTTGAAGTTCCCATATAACGTACTTTCCCTGCTTTTACAAGTCTGTCAAAGGCTTCAAGTGACTCTTCTATTGGGACGATGGTATCGGGCCAATGCATCTGATAGAGGTCTATGTAATCCGTTTTTAGTTTTTTAAGACTTCCTTCAACTGCACGTTCGATGTGAAATCTGTCTATCGCAGTGAGTCCATGACGGATAGGTGGAACAAACCAGCCGCTCGCCGCTCCAGCTACTTTAGTCGCCAATATAATAGAGTCACGATCTTTGGTCTGCATCCATTCACCTACCCACTCTTCAGTGATACCTGCGAGTTTACCATCGGGTGGAACAGGGTAGAGTTCAGCTGTGTCGTAGAAATTAACCCCATGGTCATAGGCTTTGTCCATGATGGCAAAAGCTTCTTTTTTATCACACTGAGTTCCGAAGGTCATCGTTCCCATACAGATAGGTGAGACACGAAGTCCGGTTTTTCCTATGTATCTATATTCCATAGTGATCCTTGTAAAATTGATTTTTATATAATATCTTAAATTTTTTAAGGCTTTGCTCTGCTGTTATGGTTCCTCTAATCATTGGTTTCCTGTATGACACGTTGAAATATTTTGATTAATAATGTGAGAAAAATTGAAATTTTTGTTTATTTTTGGTATAACTTTTATTAATAAACTTGTTATTTATTTATTAATCTATTGGTTCTATACTATAGATGTAAAAGATATTTTATCTGAAAGAAGGAGTAACATATGCGCAAACATATAAATAAGAAAAATGTAGTAAGAGTGGGACTACTCGGTGTTGGATTGACAATGGCGAGTATGTTTTATGTGACCGGCTGTGGTGGCGGCGGTGGCGGCGGTGGCGGAGGTATAGACCCAAGTCTTAGTCTATGTAGTACCCCTATAGAAGCCTCTTTGACTGATGGATTAGATGGACAAACACGGATAGGTGGTGCTACGACAAGTGTTGAGCTACTTAATGTTGCTGACGCTAATTGGACACTCTATAACACTGCGAACGAACTGCATGCCACTAATATTGACGATTCTTCTGCCGCGGCAGGTGTCATTTTAGTTGATGGTTATATTCATGATATTGAGATTGTGACTCACATGGATAATACCTATGCTCTTCTAGCTATGGGAGAAGAGGGTATAGTTACAGTTAATGTTACAGACCCTTTAAATATGTCGAAGGGGAACCGTGTCATGGTCAGTTATTCTCAAGGTAATATTGGTTGGACAGATGGTGGCGGTAATACTACGTTCGATAACAATATCTCCAGTAGCCGCGCACCTATCAGTTCACTGGCTGTGTATAACGAGGGAAATGAAACTGTTCAGTCCTGGCAAGTGATCATCGGTGATGAGGGGTACGGTCTACATAAGACAAGTTTGAACAATCTCATAGAGGAGAATGTTGATGTAAACGGTACTTTGGTGATTGATGGTCCAGAGAAATATACCTTGCAATATGCAGGTGAAAACCCATGGGGTGGTCCAAAAAGCTTGACATTGGTCGGTGAAGGTAACGATACTAAGATTTTTGTTGCGCAAGGCTTTATGGGAATGGGGATATATAACACTAATTTAGATCAGGTTGGACGTTATAATCTCTATACCGATGCAACTGAAGCCAACAATGGTGAGGATTGGTTCTATGATATGGATATTTCAGCTATAGCATCTACAGATAGTTGTACAGGAATGCCGGATTATAATCAAGCCAAAACTGAGATAGATGACTATATTAAGGATACTGGTACTAAAAGTATTCCTACACCATGGGCCGATTTCGAGTTTAAAGGTGGAAAATACTACTATGATGCTCGTAAGATCGATGTAGCTACAGTCACAGGTGATACGAATAAAACAATCGCCTATATCGCCTATGGTTTAGCTGGTATGGTTGCCGTGGATGTTACCGAAGTTACCCCGACAGTACCTGCAGCAGGCTGCGAACCAATCTATGAAGGTACATATCTTGGGTATGTTCCTGCAATGCCGATAAAAGGACCTGAATCTAGGCTGATCGGAAATCAGGATCAAAATACTACCCTCTATACGCGTGCGGGGTCCGGTATGCTTAAAGATGCCGGTGTCGTTGATGTAAAAGTTGATGCAAAAGCAGATCCAACTAAAGTTTTCTATACGGACCATTTTGGCGGTCTGATGGTGATTAACCATGCTGAAGATCCTGTAATATATTGGAAGGGAGATGCTGCTCCATATCCGAATGATACGAATGAGACAGAACACATTCCTTCATATGATTTTGTCACATCTTATGATATGACTCCGTCATCAAGCGACGAAGAAGCGCTTCCAACTTTCACTACTGAAGCACCAATTCTATTAACAACTGGTGAGGTAGGTGGTCATGGTAATTCTTTGGCTCTTACAGGTAGCAGCTTCGATGAAAGTAACGATCTCCCAGCTGATGTGGTCATGGCTGCAGGAGCAGGTGGTCTTAACTTTATCGAGGTGTATGGAACAGCACCAACATATTATGCTTTCAATGTAACGGCGCAGTTTGCAACTACTGATGAGCTCGGCGCGGATGAATACGGTGATGCGACAGTGCCTCTCAATGTCGGTCATGCTGCAGGTGTGGGTACTTACGATAATCTACTCTACCTTGCAGACGGTCCACACGGTGTAAGTGTTTGGGAAGTGGCAAGTAAAAGTTGTGTTAACATCCCTACAGATCAGGTTGGACTAGTGGGAAATACAATTCAGGCTGAAGGCTCAGTTGAAGTAAACGGGACGATGATCTACCCGACACCTCATGCAGATGAAGTGGTTGTTATCAATGATGATGGTAATAAGTCAGCATTGGTGGCATCTCTGAGCACTGGACTCCGTCGTGTCAATGTCAACACAATGGGAACTGTAGGTACTCCAGCTCTGCTTTATCCAACAAGTGGAGATATTTTCCAGCATAGTGTTGAAGAAATTAAAGTCGCTGGTATCAATTTGGAAGATAGAGTTTATAGCATTGCAGTGGCAGGAGACTACGCATTTACTGCGGATGGACTTAGCGGAGTGACGGTGTATGACCTAAGTAAGGACCCGACAGATACTACCAACGCTTCTGGATACATAGTTGATAACAGTAAAGTCGGTACTAATGCGACAGACATAGCGCTATGGTATGACGCCTCTTCAGGTAAGAGCTATGCATTTGTCGCCGTGGGTGCTAAAGGAATATCTGTCCTCGAAGTTAACCGTAATGATGGCACTATTGTAAAAGAGATTGGAACATTTGAACCTTATAAGGTAAATCCAGGGGATGTTGTCGAAGGTAGCCCTAGCTCTCCAAATACGGCCGATGGTGTAAGTATTGCGTTGAAAGTTGTTGGCAATTATGTTTACTTTACGTATGACAGTTTTGGTGTCGTAGCCTATAGTACGGATAAGCTGATCCAGTCTGATATAACTACTAATCGTCCAGAGGCTGATGGCTACTTTAAGCTTCAGAATGAAAGTACATACACAAATAATGTTGGTACGGATTTTGCAGAATGGAGTGGTGGTGCATCTGGTATAGATGCTGTCAGCGTCGGTGGTAATGACTACATCTATGTGGCCTACGGCAGTGCCGGTGTCATCAAGATAGATTGGTCAGATGTGGCAAATCCGGTATTGATGGAACATGCCAATACAGCCGGTGATGCAAATGATGTGGTCGTCTGGAACGGACGTGTCTACGTAGCAGATGGTGCCGGTGGTCTTGTGTTATTGAAATAAACCTAAATCCCGTTTTCGGGAAAATAGGGCACCTTCGAAAGAGAAGGTGCCCTTATACAATCTTCACCTCTTAAATCTACAAACACTTCCATAACGTAATCACTCATATTTCTTTTCTTTAAGAGCCTTTTAGTTTATTGCTCAACAGTGACACATAAGATGGGAAAGAACTCGCTCAGATATGGTTCATGCATGAAGGTGAGGGCGAAGAGAACAATGACGGACGGCATATTGACTATGTTGAAGGTATGATGGATTGAGATTTTAACTGACTTTAGAAAAGAGTATTTTACGTCATAGCCATTAAACACAAGCCTTATTCACCACGTGCTTTTTTCTTTTTATGTAAATCAGAAGTTATCAAAGACTCTATAGAAATGAGACTTGATAGGTTTGCAGAGGAATTTACTGAATTTTGGGAAGTCTTTAGATAGAGTAATTCAATACTTCATTGTCTATTGTTGGATGAGGACAATCTATATCATCCTTTGAGAATTCAGTATAACATGTTGTGTTACGTCCTTCATGCTTCGCTCGATAGAGTGCCATATCTGCACGTGAAAAAATATCTTCAAAGGCTGTATCAGTTTCTTTATTTTCACTGATACCAATGGAGGTTGTTATAAAAATATCTTGTCCTTCATATGTTATAAAGTCGTTTTCAATTTCTTTGCGAATTCTTTCAGCTAAGATATACGCATCATCACTATTGATTTGAGATAAAAGTATCGCAAACTCTTCACCACCAATACGGGCAAATATATCACTTTTGTTTAAGATCCTTTCAAGTGTTTCAACAAAACGCTTCAATAATTGATCTCCAGCTTGATGACCATACGTATCATTGACCTTTTTAAAGTGATCTAGATCAAGTAGTAAAAGGGTTAAATTTAATTCATTCTTTTGTGCAGTTTGGAAATAGCGTTCGGAGATCTCATTAAACATACGTCTATTCATGATCCCTGTTAAATAATCTGTAGAGGCCAAGACACTTAAACTACTGTTTTGCTTCTTCAAACTATTTTCATAATTTGTAATTTTATTTGTATATACAGAAGATAAAAAGCTTCCTATAATGAGACCCAAAATAGCAGAATTAATGGCAACTTGAGAAAGCTGTAAGTCTACAAAAAAATTGACTGTGAGAATAATGGATATAGAAGCAAGAGTACAGACTATGCCACTCATTTTACCACTGATCATATAGGCCACAAGAATTAAAAGATAAAACCAGATCATTCTAAACGCATCTTGAGGTACAAAAACAAGTGCTGACGTAAATGCCATCAATGAAATGATCAGTAGGGAATGTGCTGTTAGGTTATAATTTTTTTTAGACAATCTTAGAAAGAAGATAAGCATGATCGTAAGAAAACTGTACACATAATTAACTTTAGAGTGTATAGGCCCTATATCGTTAATACCTAAATCACTAAGTAACCCAAAAAGTGCAGAAAAAAAAGCCACAATAATAAAAATAGAATTCAGCATCTTAAATTTAAACTGAAGGAGATCTTCATCTCCTCCAAATTTAAAACCACTGTATAAAAAATTATTTAAGTTCATTTATCGCTTGCTTTCATAGTTCTTTTATATTTTAATCCTACAATATACTATAGAAATGTCAATAAAATGTCAAATATAAAAATAGGTGTGCAAATTGGACATTATGTTTTGGTCTAACATAGAATATATACAGGCAAGTTTTTCTTTTAATCCCAGTAAGAATCTTTTTATAGAAACAGCATATCATCATTTTAATCTTGCAGAAGCAAATGACAAATGGTACTTCTTCGGTTACAAATTATGTATAAATGGAAATAAGAAAAATGGTTAACCTTATTAAACTATGATGTCTAAAAGGATTTTTAATGAATAGACAAAGCTTTATAACACTTACTCTTATCATTTTAGGTTTAGCTTTAAATCCAGTAATGGCAAATGCTGTTCTCACTACAGTTTCACATAGTAAAAACATAAACCATTCTGTCTCATATAGTATTTCTTCATTATTATATAGTAGAGGATTAGATAAGGATGCAGCAGACGAAATATCTGAAAACTTTGTAGATGAGGAAGATGAAATTTTACTTGCTATGTTAATACAAGATCTTGATAGCCAACAGATTGTAAGTAGAGAAGAAGTTTTTGAGTATTTAAGTACAATAGCATTACATAAACAAAAATTCGATTTTCATTCATATGATCATCTTGTAGGTATGGTCTCAACAATTAAACAAAAATCTTTAGATAGTGAGACATTAAAACAACTTCATAATATTGTCAAAAACAATAAACAGTTATTTGTGTAGAGATACACAAATAATGTATTCAAAAAGTATTAACAGTATATTGGTTAACATAATATAAATTCTATTAAAAAAGAAAGTCTCTTCTCTCTCATGTATTTCTATGAGGGTTAAGTGGTTTTATAAAAAGTGATTTTTTAATAAAAAACAACATTTGTGCATGAATATGGCAATTTCTCATTTTATAGCTAATTCATTGTCATAAAATTTAAAAATGAATTTACTCTAGAAATATGATCTAAACATACATTTTGATATTTTCCTCATATTGTACATTTCTAATGAAATTATTTTCGATCTAAATTTTTTGAAAAAAATGTAAAACGGCATAGATAATAATTTTTGATTGCAGCCAAACAAAATTGTCATTTCTCAATAAAGTAAAAATCAGCTCATAGATAAATAAAAACATTAAAACCACTCTTGCTGAAAAAAATCAAAATGAATCATCCGCATAATATTTAAAATATATATTCAGTTCTGGTAACTTTTTGAAATAAATAGCCAATTTCTAATATTTATTAGTATGATATTCCGTATTATCTCTTTAAAACCATTGGATAATTTAACATAGAAAAATAATATTCTGCAAAGTTCGCTATATAGGGCGCCATAGGGAGTTTGTATGAACAAGTGTTCATGTTAATAATAGAGACACAGCTTATTTAAGAACAAGTGTTCATATTGTAATAAATCTAAATAAATATAAAAGAACACTTGTTCATATATAAGAAATATGTACACTTGACAAATGAACACTTGTTCACTATAATGTCAGTAAAGGAGCCACTATGAACGAGCAGAGCGTTAGTTCTTCCCCTACTAAAGGAAGTAAAACAAAAGATAAAATACTTAAGATCGCCCTTAAACTCTTTGCAACTAAAGGATATAAGGCAACAACGGTTAGAGATATAGCTGGTGCTATGGATATGAAGCAAAGTGCCCTCTACAACCACTTTAAGAACAAAGATGAGATACTTGAAACACTAGTAAGTGAACTTACCTCTTCAGCGATAGTGACTATATTTGACGATAAAGAGGCCTCAGAGCTCCATAAACAAGGAAAGTCTCTGCTGATGTCCATTGCCACTACTTTCAAGCTTATAGGCTTTGATGGGCAAAATGAGGCACTTCTTAAGCTGCTGATGCAAGAGATATATAGAAATGAGAGAATAAGAGAGATCTATAACGAGTATTTCTACCAGGAGAACGTCAAAAAGCTGTCAAGCCTCTTCTTTATGATGATGCAGGAGGAGATGATAGAGTCTTCTGACCCCCTATTGCTCGCAAATGAGTTCTTTTCTCCCCTATTTTTCTATCAAATGCAGGTTTCTTTGCTAAAATTAGATAAAAAATCGACCTCTTCAGTCGTTTCTATGTTTGAAAA
>Ga0055584_100004997_pt1 | contig 12994 bp, 11 predicted proteins | sample OSDHelmetaG_FD_58716 | JGI IMG/M metagenome (GOLD analysis project Ga0055584, IMG submission 58716) | Pelagic marine sediment microbial communities from the LTER site Helgoland, North Sea, for post-phytoplankton bloom and carbon turnover... | ecosystem: Environmental > Aquatic > Marine >... | reverse complement strand
AAGGATCCGGTCATCAAGATCCACCTCATGCAGCTGTTATCCAAGTTCGACAAAGATGAAATCACCAACGCGCTGGAAATGCAGCTCAAGGATCCCAATAAGATGGTCCGGGGCGCCGCATTGTCTGCGCTGGCCACACGTAAAAACACCAGCATCAGCATCGAAAAGGTCGCAAACGTGCTGCTTGATTCTGATCTCGACGTACAGAGCAAAGCCGTTGATGTACTGATCAGATTGAAGCACAAAGATACAGTGCAGTACTTGCTGCCTGCGCTTAAGGACGAATCCGAATACACCCGCCGGGCCGCTGTTGAAGTACTCAACGAAGTCGGAAATGAAAACTCGGTGCAGCAGCTGCTCGGCGCCATCAAAGATGACGACTGGTGGGTTCGGTCACGGGCTGGCGATGCGTTAGCCGAAATTGGCGGTCCGAAAGTCGTCGATTCCGTCGTCGCACTGATCAAGTCCGAAGATGAAGATATCCGCAGAACTGCGATTGAAATACTCAACTCGACCAAAGATGAACGAGCGGTCGATGGATTAATTCTCGCGACTGATGACACCGACTGGTGGGTACGCGAACGTGCCGTTGACGCATTGACAAAAATCGGCAGTCCGAAAGCGCTGCCGAAAATCGAATCCATGCTCGGCGCAGACCCAAAGACTGACACGGTGGTCGTTAGAGCGCTCGGCAAGATCGGTAACGCGAGTCATATCGCGAAAATCGTGCCAATGCTGCGACGACCGGACCGTGAAATACAGGTGGAAGCCATTAAGGCCTTGTCGCACCTCGCAGATGAGACGCATGTCGAGACTGTCCGCAAGCTGCTGAAGAAGATCCAGCAGTCGGAAGAACACACCATCATCAACGCCGCCGATACGGCACTCAAGAGCCTTGATGATCGTTATTCCGCAACGGTTGTCGAGGAAAATATTCGAGCAGAAAAAATCGCCGGCAATACGAAAACATTGTTGGTCGAGAATCAGGATCTTGAAAAACTACTTCAGGCTGCCAAGGAAGCAAGCGCCGTCGCACAGGCCGACGGCGATGGCGAAATCGTGCCCGTTGTTTCTCCGGAAGTAGCGGCGGCCTCGACCACTCTCCCGGTTTTGGATATTGCAAACCTCAGTCCCGGCGATGTTATCGATGGGCGTTACCGCTACATCGAGAAGATCGGTAAGGGCGCATTCGGTACCGTATTGCTAATGGAAGACGAGGTTGTCGACGAGCAGTTGATTCTCAAGTTCCTGAACCCGAATGTCTCATCTGATGAAGAGATGATGAAACGTTTCGTGCACGAGTTGCGCTACTCGCGAAAAATCACTCACCGCAACGTTATTCGTATTTATGACTTCCTGCATCTGCAGGGCTGCTATGCCATTTCAATGGAGTATTTCCCGTCACACACGTTGTCAGGCGAAATGCCGGATGACAAGCCGATGGATCTGAAAAAGGCACTTCGTTATTCAAAAGATATGGCTACCGGAATGACCGTTGCTCATCAGGCCGGCGTCATTCATCGCGACCTCAAACCAGCTAATATTCTCGTGAATAGCGAAGGTCTGCTCAAGATCGTGGATTTCGGCGTCGCCGCGGCGGCCAGCAGTGGCGATACGCAATTGACCAAAACGGGTTACGTTATCGGCTCCCCCAAGTACATGGCTCCGGAGCAAATTCTCGGCAAGAAGGTTGATCAGACCGCTGACATTTACAGTATTGGTGTGATCATGTACGAGATGGTCACAGGCATACCGCCATACAGCCGTGGTGACCACATGTCAGTGATGTACCAGCATGTGCAAGGCAAGGCCAAACACTGTCAGGAAATCAATCCGGACTTACCCGACGAATACGCCGAGCTTATCGTCAAAGCGATGTCGGTTGATAAATCCAAACGCCATCAGTCAATGGATGAATTGACTGAAGCTCTGAATTCACTGAGTTTCTGAGGCGCGCCATGGCACGAATTGATGCGTTTTTGAAGCTTGGACTGGCGCAGGGTTGCTCCGATATTCATTTGGCAGTCGGCGTTCCTCCGATGCTGCGTATGAACGGCGATCTGATGCCCATCAAGTTTCGTGAACTGTCTGATACAGAGCTTGATGCCTACATACATGAGATATTGACGGTCAAACAGCTGGAGATTCTGAATCAGGGCAAGGATCTCGACTTTTCCTATGTTGCCGAAGAAGGTGGTCGTTTTCGTGTCAACGTATTTCGCAAGGCAACTGGCCCTGGCGCGGTTTTTCGCTTCATTCCGGGCGATGTCCCCACCCTCGACCAGCTCAACATGCCGCCCATACTGAAAAAGTTTTGTGACTACCATCAGGGCATGGTGCTGGTCACCGGCTCGACGGGAACCGGTAAATCAACCACGCTCGCTGCGATGATTAACCATCTGAACGCAACACGTCCCCTGAATATCATCAGTCTTGAAGACCCAATCGAGTTTGTTCACCCAAGCAAGCAAAGCCAGATTATTCAGCGTGAAGTCGGCACCCACGTGGTCAGCTTTGCCGACGGCGTCCGCTCAGCCATGCGTGAGGACCCGGACGTCATTCTGGTCGGTGAGCTACGCGACGCGGAGACGATATCGATGGCGATGACAGCGGCTGAAACGGGACACCTCGTCCTCGGTACTCTGCACACGACGGGCGCTGTAAAAACTATTGATCGAATCATCGATGCATTGCCGGGCGAACTGCGTGAACAAACCAAAGGCTTTTTGGCCATGAGCCTCAAAGCGGTCATCACCCAGGTCCTGGTTAAGACACCTGACGGTCGCGGCCGGCGCGGTATTCTTGAAATTCTCGTCAACAATCGGGCCATCGCCAAGTTGATCACGACTGATCAGACCCACCAGATTCCATCGCAAATCCAGACCGGCAAAAATCTCGGCATGCAGCTAATGGATCAAACATTGCTTGAGGCGATTCAAGCCAAGGAAATTGATCCCGATGACGCGATCCGTTTTGCGAATGACAAGAAGAAGTTCCAACGCTTTGTGACAGACACCGACCTTGTTCCGATAGTGGAAATCGACGACGGGTCGAAGGTGTAATGGCATGAACAAAATCGACAAATATCTGCAGGCTGCGCTCGGACAAAAGGCATCCGACCTGCATTTCATATCGGGCGATCCGGTTCGGGCCCGAGTACACGGCGGTCTGAAAGCCATCACGGAAGAAAGTCTGACGACAGACACTGTCGCGGCAGCTATGACCGAGATCATGGATGGCATAACGCAAAAAACGTTTGATGCGCAAGATGCTGCTGACTTCGCATACGAGATCGAGGGCGTTTCTCGCTTCCGCGTCAACGTGTTCCGGCATTTGAACGGCATTGGTGCCATCTTCCGCGCCATTCCCTCAAAGGCTATGACGCTTGATGAACTCAACATGCCTGACGTCATACGGACGTTGTGCCGTCACACACAGGGCATGATCCTGGTCACCGGAAAAACCGGCTCCGGCAAGTCGACGACGCTGGCGGCCATGATCGACGAAATTAACCGTAGAATGAAGGGACATATCGTCACGATCGAAGACCCGATTGAATTCGTGCATACCTCGAAAGGCTGCCTGATGAGTCAGCGAGAAATTGGGGTACACACCGATAGTTTTGCCGCCGCTTTGCGTTCTGCTCTGCGTGAAGACCCGGACGTCATTCTGGTCGGCGAAATGCGTGACCTCGAGACCATCAGTATCGCGGTGACAGCCGCGGAGATGGGAATTCTGGTCATGGGCACCCTGCACACCAACGGTGCGGCACAAACGGTTGATCGCATCATCAACTCGTTCCCCGCCGATAAACAAAGTCACATTCGTACAATGATATCGACGTCACTGCGTGGCGTCGTGTCGCAGCAGTTATTGCCCACCTGTAATCGTCCGGGACGGGCGGCGGCCCTTGAAATCATGATCAACACACCAGCTGTTGCAAATCTGATTCGGCAGGGCAAGCTGGATCAGTTGGAGACCGCGATTCAAAGCGGTGGCCGCATCGGCATGAAGACGATGGACAATGCTCTGATGGAATTGGTCGATCGTGGTGAGGTATCCGGTCACGAGGCTTATCAGCAAGCCAACAACAAACACATGTTTGAGAAGGTCAAAGACATCGATTAATTTTCGCTGACCGTGGCATAATCGCGCCCATTGATCATTCCGAACCTGCCACGCAAACATGTCTCAAAACCAACGCAATATTCTCGTCACAAGTGCTTTGCCGTATGCCAACGGGCCGCTTCACATGGGGCATATGGTCGAGTACCTGCAAACGGATATCTGGGTACGGTTTCAAAAGCTTCGTGGCCACCGCTGCACTTATGTGTGCGCATCGGACTCTCACGGTACACCCATCATGCTCAAGGCTCGCCAACTTGGCGTCTCGCCGGAAGAGCTGACAGAGAAAATATCGGCCGATTTCGTTCGCGACTTTTCCGACTTTGGTGTTGAGTTCGACAATTATTATTCAACTCACTCGGCGGAGAACGAAGAACTGGTCAGTGAGATTTATCTTCGACTGCGCGAAACCGGTGATATCTACACCCGCACAATCGAACAGTCGTATGACGAGAAGGAAGGCATGTTTCTTCCTGATCGATTCGTCCGCGGCACCTGCCCGCGTTGCAAGAGTGACGATCAGCCCGGCGACGCGTGCGAAGTTTGCGGTTCTATAAATACACCAGAGAGTCTTGTCGACCCATTGTCGGTTCTCTCCGGAACCACTCCCGTCAAACGCGAGTCCGAACATTACTTTTTCAAACTCAGCGAGTACGAAGACCGACTCCGCCAGTGGATGAGTGAAGCCAAGCTCGATAAGAATGTCGTCGCCAAACTCAACGAGTGGTTTGATGCCGGTTTACAGGACTGGGATATCTCGCGGGACGCGCCCTACTTCGGTTTCAAAATTCCGGACACCGAGGACAAGTATTTTTATGTCTGGCTCGATGCACCTGTCGGCTACCTGGCCAGCTTCAAGAATTTATGCAGTCGCGATGACAGTCTGAATTTTGATGACTACTGGAACGCAGACAGCGATGCCGAGGTTTATCATTTCATCGGCAAAGACATCATGTACTTCCACACATTGTTTTGGCCTGCAGTGTTGCAGGGAGCTGGCATGCGGGCACCGACCAGTGTTTATGCCCACGGCTTTCTGACCGTTAACGGCCAGAAGATGTCGAAGTCGCGCGGTACTTTTATCATGGCGCGAACCTATCTCGACAATCTCAACCCCGAATTCCTTCGGTATTACTACGCCGCGAAACTCGGCCCAACGATTGACGATCTCGACCTCAATCTCGAGGACTTTATCGCCCGTGTGAATTCCGACCTTGTCGGCAAGCTCATCAACATTGCCAGTCGCTGCGCCGGATTCATCAGCAAGCGTTTCGACGGAAAGCTCGCCGATTCTTTGCCAGACCCTGATTTGTTTGCTGAGTTCGCCAGCGCCTCCGAAGAAATCGCTGAACATTTCGAGAAGCGAGAGTATTCAAAGGCAATGCGACAAATCATGGCGCTGGCCGACAAAGCGAATCGATATATCGATGAGAACAAGCCGTGGATCATGATCAAGGACGAAGAGCGAATTGCAGAAGTCCAACGGGTCTGTACGCAAGGCCTCAATATGTTCCGCAGCCTGATGATCTACCTGTCCCCGGTCATTCCGGCGGTCGCCAAAGATGCACGTGAGTACCTCAATACCAGTGACTGGTGTTGGCAGGACGCCTCGACGCCGCTGTTGGGTGCCGAGCTTCCCAAATTCAAACCGCTATTGACCCGCGTGGAACCCGAACAGGTGCAGCGCATTATTGAACAATCTCAGGAGAGTACCCCCGTGGCCGCAGTAGAAAGTGACGACGACACAATCAGTATTGACGATTTCATGAAGGTTGATCTCAGAATTGCGCGGATTGAAAAGGCAGAAGCTGTCGACGGAGCCGACAAACTGTTGGCGCTGACGCTTAATGTCGGAGATACCACGCGAAATGTATTCGCCGGTATCAAAGCGGCCTACGACCCAGAGAGTCTGGTTGGTCGCCATGTCATCGTGGTAGCAAACCTCGCTCCGAGGAAGATGCGTTTCGGCGTGTCGGAAGGGATGGTCCTTGCGGCCGGACCGGGAGGTGAGGACATTTTCCTGCTTGCACCTGATGACGGCGCGAAGCCCGGCATGCGCGTCAAGTAGGCTCAGGAATAGCGGAATGACCGAACTCATCGTCATTCTAATCAGCACCGTTCTGGTCAACAATTTCGTGTTGGTCCGGTTTCTGGGGCTGTGTCCGTTTCTTGGTGTTTCCCGTAACCTGGAGGCGGCTACCGGTATGTCACTGGCAACCGGGTTCGTGCTGACCTTATCCTCCGCCACCGCCTATCTTTTGCACGAGTACATTCTCGTACCGCTCGAACTTGAGTATCTGCGTACGATCAGCTTTATCCTCGTCATTGCAGCCAGCGTGCAGCTGACCGAGATAATGGTACGGCGCTTGAGTCCAATGCTCGACCAGGTCCTCGGCATCTATATCCCGCTTATTGCAACGAATTGCGCCGTGCTTGGCGTGGCGTTATTGAATGTCCAGGAGTCGAAAGGATTTGTGCAATCGATCTTCTTCGGTTTTGGTGCCTCCCTTGGCTTCGCGCTGGTGCTCGTGATGTTCGCAGCCATGCGTGAGCGCATTGAAGCCGCCGATATTCCAGCGCCATTCCGAGGTACTGCCATCGCGTTAATGACGGCAGGTATCATGTCGCTCGCCTTCATGGGCTTCTCCGGAATGGCGAGGCCTTGACGACTCCATGCTAACCGCCGTTATCACAATTGCCTCTATCGCACTCATCGCAGGTATCGGGCTCAGTGTCGCATCACGACGCCTGCCCTCAAGCACCGACGACCTTGTCGAGCAAGTGAATGATCTTCTGCCGCAAACGCAATGCGCGCAATGCGGTTATCCCGGATGCCGACCCTTCGCAGCCGCTGTTGTTGCAGGACAGGCCGCAATCAATCTCTGCCCTCCGGGCGGCGAGGACACCGTTCGTCGTTTGGCAGAACTATTGGGACGGGAGGTCTTACCGCTCGTTGAATCGGTCACGCCATCTGTCGCCGTTATTGATGAGGCACTGTGTATCGGCTGCACTCATTGCCGGAATGCCTGTCCGGTCGATGCCATTGTCGGAGCGCATCAGTTGATGCACACGGTGATCGAAACTGAGTGTACGGGCTGTGAACTTTGTGTGGCCCCCTGCCCGGTCGATTGCATAAGCATGAGGCCACTCACGTGAGTGCTCCAACTTATGATCTGGGCACCTTGCACGGCGGCCTGCGTTTGCCGGGACACAAGTCGGAGTCTACACGCCAGCCAATTCTTGACGTGCCTGTCCCGGGCCAGTTAGTTCTGCCGATAACGCAACACGTGGGCGACCCTGCGCAACCCATCGTTCGCATCGGAGAACGTATTCTAAAAGGACAACTGATTGCCGAACCTGATGGCACGCTCGGCGCTCCGGTGCACGCATCTTCATCGGGAACAGTGATTGCGATAGAGCCCTGGCCGGTCACTCGTCGAAACGGCGGCACTGCACCCTGCATCGTCATCGAATGTGACGGTAAGGATGAGGCTGTCCACAATACCGAACCACCCGTCGACTTCAGGACAATGGCGCCACCGGATTTACTCAGGAAGTTTTTACAGGGAGGCATCGTCGGTCTGGGCGGCGCGGTGTTTCCGACAGCACAGAAGCTCATGCAGGCTCGAACCTGCGAGATCGACCACCTGTTGTTAAACGGGGTCGAGTGCGAATCCTACATAAGCTGCGATGACATGCTCATGCGCGAACGCGCCGGTGAAGTGATCAGCGGCGCACAGATTCTGATGCATGCACTGCAAATAGACGTGTGCTTTCTGGTCGTAGAAAGCGACAAGCCGGAAGCGATTCGCAGGCTCGGCGATGTATTGGGCGAAGTTAACGACGACAGAATTATTCTGAAACAGGTTCCGACTATCTATCCATCGGGCGGGGAAGATCAGCTCGTACAACTGGTTACCAATCGCGAAGTGCCAAGTGGCGGCCTACCGTCTGATGTCGGTTGCCTGGTGCAAAACGTCGGCACCGCGGCGGCGATCCACGACTGGATCATCAATAATCAGCCCTTGATCTCTCGCGTCACTACGGTCACTGGGGACGGCGTGGTAAGTCCGGTTAACGTTCGCGCTCGCATTGGTACTCCGATCGCTGACATCATCGAACTGGCTGGCGGGTACACCGAACGAGCACAGCAACTGATCATCGGCGGACCGATGACGGGCAAGTCGGTGACCACCGACAACGTCCCATTAGTGAAAGCAACGAATTGCATTCTGGTGTCATCAGAGACGCCCTCGCCCGGACCGGAGTTGCCCTGCATACGCTGCGGTGACTGCGCATCCGTCTGCCCGGTGCAATTGCTGCCCCAGCAGTTGTTCTGGTATGCCTGCGCTGATGACGAAAAGAAGATGCGTGAATTCGGTCTGATGGACTGTATTGAATGCGGTTGCTGCGATCTTGTGTGCCCAAGTCATATCCCCTTAACGGCTGACTTTCGCGTTGCCAAAGGACGGATCAGGGAGCTTGCTGATGAGAAAGCGCGGGCTGCACGCGCGCGGCTTCGATTCGAAGCTCGAAATGACCGACTGGAACGAGAAAAAACTGACAGAGAAGCAGAACTTGCGGAGCAAAAAGCATCGGCGAAGAAGGCCGGTCCGTCTGCGATAGCGGAGATTCTTAAGCGACAGCAGGAAAAGAAAGAGGGCGACGACTAGTGGAGTTTAAACGCCGCGAAGCGCCTTTTCTTGCCCCGCAGGTCAGCGTGTCATCACTGATGCTGCAGGTGCTTGCTGCCATGGTGCCGGCCGCCATGGCGCATGTCTGGTACTTCGGCCCGGGCTTCATATTCAATCTCCTGGTCGCCGCGTTATTCGCAGCGGCTGGCGAAGCTCTGATGTTGAGCCTGCGCAGCCGTAAACCGGAGTCCGGCCTCACCGACTACAGCGCATTGGTCACCGCAGCACTGCTGGCATTTGCATTGCCTTCACTGACACCCTGGTGGGTAACCGCAACCGGTGCGCTCTTCGCTGTTGTCGTTGCCAAGCATCTTTATGGCGGATTGGGCTTCAATATTTTCAACCCGGCCATGGCGGGCTACGTTGTGATTCTCGTGGCATTTCCGATGCACCTCAATCTCTGGGTCGCGCCCAGTATGGGAGATCTTGACTACCAGCATCTCAGCATTCTGCAGACACTGGCATTTACATTGACCGGCTCGTTACCGGAGGGACTGACTGTGGATGCCATTAGTCGTGCGACGCCCTTGGACGTGATGAAGTCCGGGCTGAATAACGCTCGCACGGTTAGCGAAATAAGGTCAATACCGATCATGGGCGACTTCGGTGGACGTGGCTGGGAATGGATAGGTAACTTTCTCGCGTTTGGCGGACTCTGGTTGCTCATCAAGAAGATCATTCGCTGGCAAATTCCTGTCGGCGTCTTCATTGGATTGCTGCTGCCGGCGACCATCATGTACATGTTGGATCAAGGATCTCACGCGAGCCCGGGATTTCATCTTTTTGGCGGCGCCACCATTCTCTGCGCATTTTTTATCGCAACTGACCCGGTAACCGCGGCGACCAGCCCGAAAGGCCGTTTTGTTTACGGCCTGGGTATCGGTTTGCTTATCTACTGCATTCGGCGTTGGGGAAGTTACGCGGACGGTGTGGCGTTCGCTGTGTTGTTGATGAACATGGCTGTCCCCGCTATCGATTACCTCACGCGACCGCACATTGTCGGTCATAACGACGGTGTGAATCGTTCCCGGAGTGGTGGCAATGATGCCTGACCGCCCAATCTGGAGAAGCGGGGTAACACTCGCTATCGTGGCGGCCTTTTGCACGTCGCTGGTAGCCCTTACCTGGCAACTAACGGCCGACCGCATTGAGGAAAACCGAAAAGAGTGGCTCGAGCGCAGTTTGCAGCCAGCGCTCGCCGGATTGTTTTTCGACAGCCCGGTGACCGAATCGATGATTACCATCCCGCCTCCTCACGAATTACCTGGGTCGGACGCAGCAGTCATCTACCGCGTGTATGCCGGGGAAACCCCCGTAGCCGCTTTGTTTGTCGTATCGGCAAGAGACGGCTATGCCGGGCCAATTCGTTTACTGATCGGCATCGCGCTCGATGGCGAGGTTACGGGCATACGGGTTCTGGAGCACAAAGAAACACCCGGGCTCGGCGACAAAATCGATACGTCAAAATCCGACTGGGTCCTGCAATTCGACGGCCATTCACTGCGGAATCCCGAGCCAGCGAAATGGGCCATCAAGGGTGATGGGGGACAATTTGACCAGCTCACGGGCGCGTCAGTCACACCGCGTGCGGTCATTCGCGCCATCAAGCAGACTCTGACCTACTTCGACGCCAACCAAGTCGCGGTGTTCGCCGAGCCGCCGAAACTGGACGAAGCACAGGAGAGCGATTGATGTCGATCGGATTACTTGAGCGGTTCAAGATCGGGCTATGGCGAGATAACCCCGGACTGGTGCAACTTTTGGGACTCTGTCCATTGCTTGCCGTCACCGCGACATTCGTTAATGGACTCGGCCTCGGAATTGCCACGCTCGCCGTTCTAATGGCAAGCAACGCGCTTGTATCCGCGACGCGCCGCTGGATTCAGCCGGAAATTCGCGTCCCGATCTATGTCCTGATTATCGCCAGCCTGGTTACCTGTATTGAGCTCGTCTTTAAAGCCTGGTTTCCAGACCTCGATCGTTCTCTGGGTATATTCATTCCGCTCATCGTGACCAATTGCGCCATCGTTGCTCGCGCAGAAATTTTCGCGTCGCGCAATCCGGTAGGAACCAGCATCGTGGATGGTCTCGTTATGGGAAGCGGCTTCGCGCTGTTGTTGATGGTGATCGGCGCTTTCCGCGAACTGCTCGGCCAGGGCACACTGTTCAGTCGCATAGACATGTTGTTTGGCGGCGAACCTGTCCGCGGGCTGGTGCTTGCCGAGAATGGCTGGTTGCTACTGGTATTACCGCCCGGTGCTTTTTTCAGCCTGGCTCTGGCGATCGCGGCAAAAAACCTAATAGACATGCGGCGCAAGGAATCTTCTGCCGCAACTCCACGACGCGCCCGCACATTGAATCGTTAACACCTGATGAACGTCTTACGATGAATACTGAAAAACGAACCGCAATCTACAATACGCTGCGAGAGCGCATGCCCGCGCCAACGACCGAACTCAATTACAAGAACCCGTTTGAATTACTGATTGCTGTCATATTGTCAGCTCAGGCAACAGATATCAGCGTGAACAAAGCAACCGCTCGCTTGTATCCGGTTGCCTGTACACCAGAGACAATTCTTGCGTTGGGTGTCGATGGACTGAAACCCTATATTCGAACCATCGGACTTTTTAATAGCAAAGCTGAAAACATCATCAAGACCTGCCGACTGCTGATCGAAAAACACCATAGCGAAGTCCCGCGTTCACGTGACGAACTCGAAGCACTTCCCGGCGTTGGTCGAAAAACGGCCAACGTAATTCTGAATACGGCATTTGGCGAGCCCACTATCGCCGTAGACACACATATATTTCGCGTCTCCAATCGCACCGGACTGGCGAAAGGGAAAACGCCGCTGGAGGTCGAGAAACGGCTCACCAAACTGACCCCTGATGAATTCAAACTGGATGCGCATCACTGGTTGATATTGCATGGCCGTTACGTTTGCAAAGCGAGAACTCCGCTGTGCGGGGAGTGTCCAATCATCGAATGGTGCGAGTACAACAAGAAGGCGAGCGCATGATATTTGGCCAGGATAGAAACGAATTAAGAAAGATGTACGCGGATGCCTGGAAAAAGCACTGCGACAAAACGCCGCTGACACCTCTCGAATCTCAAATCTCGGCGGTTGTCGAATGGCACCCCGAATACCATGATGACGTCACGAGTGATGATCTGGACAAGGACTACTCGCCGGACGGGGGAAAAACGAACCCGTTTCTGCATATGGGTCTGCATCTTGGCATTCGGGAGCAAGTCGCAACCAACCGCCCAGCCGGTATAGCCGGTGTTCTTGCCTCGCTCACAGTCAAGATCGGCGACGCACACGCAGCCGAACACCAGATGATCGACTGCCTTGCTGAAACTCTGTGGGAGGCGCAGAGTCATAACAGTCCACCGGACGAACAAAAGTACCTCGAACGCCTGCAGCGGCTGATACGCTGAGTCCTGTAATAAACCCAGCCCCTGACAGGTCTGATCTGATAACTGCTACACAGGACGATCATGAGCGACCCACAGTCACAATACCCGGTTCAGGGCGCAGGTCTTGGACTTCGACGTCCGTTGGCCGACAAGCTGATGGCGGATCCACCCGCGGAAGTCGATTTCATGGAAATCGCCCCGGAAAACTGGATTCATGTCGGTGGGGCATTGGGCAAGAAGCTGCGGTTCTTTACTGAGCGCTATCCGTTTCTCATTCATGGTTTATCGCTCTCCATCGGATCTCCCGCGCCGCTGGACGAGCAGCTGGTCCATGACATTAAGGCGTTTATGGCGGAGCACAACATTCTCCTGTACTCCGAGCACCTGAGTTACTGCGGCGACGATGGGCACCTCTATGACCTCATGCCCATTCCGTTCACCGACGATGCTGTGCGTTACGTCGCCGACCGGGTGCGCCGTGTGCAGGATATCCTCGAACAGCGCATCGCTCTGGAAAACGTCTCCTATTACGCACCCACCGATTCATCCATGACTGAGAAAGATTTTCTGCTGGCCGTTCTTGATGAAGCCGATTGCGATTTGATGCTCGACATCAACAACATTGTTGTTAACAGCATCAATCATCGCTACGACGCGAAGGACTTTCTGCGTGACATGCCGGCGAGCCGCATTCGTTATTTTCACCTCGCCGGACACCACGTTGAGGCCGAAGACCTGCGTATCGACACGCA
>Ga0055584_100004996_pt1 | contig 12996 bp, 9 predicted proteins | sample OSDHelmetaG_FD_58716 | JGI IMG/M metagenome (GOLD analysis project Ga0055584, IMG submission 58716) | Pelagic marine sediment microbial communities from the LTER site Helgoland, North Sea, for post-phytoplankton bloom and carbon turnover... | ecosystem: Environmental > Aquatic > Marine >... | reverse complement strand
GAGCCATTGTAGCCCGTGGCGCTGCTGTCGAGCATGTTCAACACCACGCCGGCAAGGTTGAAGCCCCCTTGGCGAAGCCGGTCTAATGCGCCTGCCGCGCCTGCGACCGACGTTCCAGACCTGACGACCATGACGACACTGTCAGCATGTCGAGCAAGGACCAGCGCGTCGGTGACCAAGCCGAGAGGCGGAGAATCGATAATCACGTAGTCATAATGCTCGCGCACATGGCCCAGTAAGTCGCTAAACGCCTTGCTGGACAGTAGTTCGAGCGAATTACGTGTTTTCGGTTTACCTGCGAACAGCACGTGCACGTTCGCTTCCCAGATCAGCAGTGCGTCAGCCAGTTGCGCTTCGCCCGTCAGGAGTTCGCCCAAACCGACGCGGGCGGTCTGTTTTATTTCGGGGTGCCGGTGGAGAGAGGGCTTGCGTAAGTCCGCCTCAATGAGCAGCGTGCGCCCCATGGCCGATAACGCATAGCCTAAATTAATGCTTGTCGATGTTTTGCCTTCACCCGGCCCTGCCGAAGTCACCATAATGACTTGGCAACCGTCGTCTTCGCGACCGAGCAACAAGCCGGTACGCAGAGTTCTAAAGGCCTCGGCGTACACAGAGTTGGGCGCTTTAATAAACCCAAAATACGGACGCGTGCGTTCGTCCCGGGTCAGGGTATGCAGGGGCACAACCGCCAAGAGCGACTCCTGCAATTGGGTAAAGACATCCTCGGGACTGCGAATATTGCGGTTCATTGCCTCGGCAAGGAGGGCCAGCGCGGCGCCTGCAAGGAGCGCAAGCAGCGCCGCCAGCCCAACGATGAGACCTTTACGCGGCTTGACGGGAGCCTGGGGTACAACCGCGTGCTCCACAATACGCGCCGGTGCGTCTTGGAAACCCATGACCTCGGAGGTTTCGCGCACGCGATTGAAGAACATTTCGTACAGGCGCTGGTCAGCGTCAACTTTGCGCTCTAGCTCTTGGAGACGAAACTGCTGACGATTGAGCGTTGATACCTCGCTTTTGACGCTCGCCATTTGCGTCAAAAGACTCGCTTCGTTGGCCTTGGCAATACGGTACTCGGACGCAATGCCCGCGATGACCTGCTCGACCCGGGCGCGCAACGCCAAACGTGCACCGTCAAGGGAGGTTTTCGCCTGAATCATTTTAGGGTGTTCGGGCCCGTAGCGTTTCGCTAGGCGCTCCACGGCTTGGGCAGCGTCGGACTCAGCGGTCGCGGGCCCTTGAACGAGGGGGTGTTTCAACACCACCGGCGATTGCATTAACTCGGCCGTGTTACGGGTGTCCGTTAACTGCACCTCTTGGTAAACGGTTTCGGCTAGTGCCCGTGCCCGGCGCGCCTCCCCTAGCCGGCTGGTTAACTCCTGTAACTCTTGTACGCCCAAGGTTTCAATGCCCTGAATGTCGATCAAATTTTCCTGGTCACGAAACGCCTGCAACGCTTCTTGCGAGGCCGACAGGGTCGAGTACAGCTCACCCACGCGGCTAGACAACCACGAGCCTGCGGCACGGGTTGAATCGAGTTCGGCATCGAGCTGGCTCTCGACATAGACCGTTGCCATGACGTTGGGTACCTGCCCGGCCAGCGCCGGGTCGGGAGATTCGAAGGCAATGGTAATCAGGCTGGTATTTCGGATGGGCGTAATGGTTAATGCAGCCATAAACCGTCCGGCCACGCTCGCTAGATGCAGATCTTGTTGGCTCCTGCTGGCATCGGGGGAAGCTACCGGCGCCTCACCGCGGAAGGTAATGAGCTCAACGAGGAATTGACGCAAAGCCGACCATTGCTCGCCGAGCCATGACGGTTCAGGCTCGCGATAGCGATACAAGGGGTGGTTCACGAGGTTTAGCTTTTCCACCGCGCGCACGGCAATGTCGCGACTCTTGATTACCTCAAACTGCGTCGACAGGTACTCGCGGCTGCCCGTGGGCAAGCCGTAGACTTCGTCAATGGACACCGTGTTGGCTTTCTGGGAGTCGATCATGACCGTGGCGCTGGCGGAAAAAATGGGGGTGGCCGACAGCGCGTAAAACGTCGCCAACATGCTCACTACGACCCCTAAGCCAACAATAGAGCGCCAGTGCCGCAGTAAGGTATAAGCGAGCTGAAGAAGATCAATAACGTCGCCATCGTCGCCGCGTTCGCCACTGGGGTAGCGTCCCGAATACGCGCCCGGATACGTGCCCGGATACGTGCCCGGGTAACTGCCCGCATTACCGGTGGGATAAGCCCCAGGATACCCTCCCGCAGATCCCCCCGACGCCCTTTTTGGCCCGGACGTAGGGTTGCCTGGCTGCTGCGCGCGAGGGGCTTGGTCGTCAGGGGTGGAGTTGGCCATGGTTAAAAGAAACTCTCTTCAATTTCAATAATGTCCCCGGGCGCGACGCGATCACCCATGGCCGCACTGCGTCGCTTGCCGTCGATGTCCGAGGTGATAAAAAATTTCGTGGGCGACGCCCGGTCGGTAAATCCACCGGCAATGGATACGGATTTTTCCACCGTCAGACCTGGCGTAAAGGCATAGTTCCCGGGCTTCTCCACCTCGCCACGAACGAAAAATGGCCGGTATTCCACCATGGCCACGCTGACACGAGGATTAATAAGAAACCGGCCGCGCAGTCCCTCGGTAATGCTTGACTCGAGCTGCCTCACCGTCAGCCCTGCGACCTGTACCGCGCCTAGCAAGGGGTAAGATAACGCGCCCGAGTCGTCAACCAGCGCAGAAACACTGAGCTCGGGCTCGTCGAAGACCTCAATGGCAATACGGTCACCGGTATTTAAGGTGTAGTTAGTGGTCGCTGGCTGGGCAAACACCGGTAGTGCTGCGAACGTCACTGTCACTACTATGGCCCACATGACACCGCGCGCGCATCTCATTGGCGTACCACCCTGCATTCTAAAAGACAAAGGCTACCACGAAGGTAGCCCAAAACTAAGGTGATAAAGAGGCTACGCAAAGAATAAAAAGCAAGCCTCACTAGCCCTACCGACCCATTACAGCCCCAAGACGAACCCGATTGCTATGCTGTTATCGGTGTAACTGAGACCCCCTTGGCTCGAATCTTTGTCTTCGTAGTTGTATTCGAGATACACAGGCACCCGGCGCCAGTAGGTATAGTTTACCCGCACGCCGGCGTTGATGAGGTCATCCTCTCGATCACCGCCTGAGCCTTCGTAGGTATCTTTGCCCACAGACCCGCGCAGGTTAAGCGACGTGAAGCCGCCGACATCTTGGGTGACATCAAGACTCACTTGGCGCCGATCAATAAAATTGCCCACCAAGGTCGTCTCAGTGGGCGTCCGCGCTCCTCGAATATACACCTGCGTCCGCTCACGAGGCTGCAGTTGTACGTCGACCATCCAAGCCAAGCCGTTCGAATCTCCTCGACCGCTGTCGTCGAAGTCTTTAGTAAACCAACCCAGGCGTGCGGAGCTGGTCAGCCCTGCACTGGCCTCCCATTCGGCACCAGCAGTGATGATATCTTCTGTGCTGTTGAAAGAGGGCAGCGTACCCGCGGCGAAGGAGTAATCAAAATCGTTACCCTCGTATTGAATCGTCAAGTCGGTTTTGGGTGCTATGGGGTAGAAAAAATTCAGCCCCAACTGGCGTTGATCGTAGTCGCGAGACTGAGTGAAAGTCCGAAAGTTTTGGTACTCCTTGTCGAGCAAGCGCGCTGAGCCCTGTATGCGGCTAGCGCCCTTGGCGCCGTAGGTCAGCATGGCGCCCGCCGTGACTTGCTCGTAGGTCACGGGCTCATTAATACCCTGACCGATGGCCCCTTCCGACAGACCCGTTCCGCGATCTTCGTGAATATCTGCCCAGCCGGCGTCAATATCAATAGCCCAGCGAGCTGTGGGCTCTATATGCGCTTGTGCGTCGAGCCGATGATCCCGGTAGTCGTTGGTTTCACCCGGCGGGTTGTCTCGGTAATAATTGTAATCACCAGAGTAGCTAAAGCCATAGGTATTGCGACGCTCCTGAGCCAAAAACTCAATGGCCGGCGTCAAGCGATATAGCGTCGCGCTTGTTTCATCGGTGGGGCGACGATAAATGTTACTCCGATGCTTGGCTTCAACGCCCAATGTCGGGGTGACTTCAAAGGGGCCCGCAGCTACTGTGCCCGGAGTGCCCGCTGCCAGCACCGCTGAGGCAGAGGCCTGGAGCGCCAAGACTAGGGCCAGCCCCAAAACGCGCCGCCCAAGACCGGGGCCCAGTTGTCGGTCTACAGCCATAATATCCTCGAAGTGCAATCCTCGAAGCGCATTTTATTACTACGCCTTATTAGTGAGTACCGCCACCGAGGGGGCTGAGCAATGGCCTAGTCGTTTGACCCAATACCTGCCAAGACAGAAGCGGACAAAAGCGGACAAAAGCCGAAACACACTTGCCCAGAGCGAAGCATAATGAAAAAATGGGATCATTAAAAGAAAAACTGCTACTATTTCTGGACATTAACGGGGCAAGCACCACCCCAAAAAACAGCACCACCCTAAAAAACAATGCGACGCCAACCGCTACCCCATGGTCGCCCAGATAGATAACAGAGCCAGCGTTAGTAGGAAGACTATCGCCACTCTCTCCGATACCCGCTTCGGAGCGAGTCGTCAGTAGTAACGGGCCAGCCGTTATAGATAGCCGAGGAGGCATCATGCTTACCAATACAGTGCGAAGAAGTAGGTTAAGCGCCCTATTTATACTAATGACCTGGGCTGTCGTACTGCCCATGGCGTTCCAGGCCCCATTGGCCGTTTCACAAACCGAGTCATTAACTGCCGCGGCCATCACGGCACAGATTCAAGCGGCAGTGGATGCATTAGGTTCTGAAGCGACCAGCGAACAAAAAGCCGAGGCCGCACAGCAGGCGGCCGCCGCCTTAGCACAGGCAGGTGCCGATGTTGTGGCGGTGAGCCAGGCGCTGGCGACCGTCAATAACGTGACGGTGGCAGAAGCAGCGCAAGCGGTAGTGAGTGCGCTGCCCCCAGAGCAACAAGACGCGGCCGTGGCTGAACTCGCCAACGCCGATATTGCCGCTAGTAGCGATAGCGCCGAATCCGGTGGCGCATCGGGGTCAGAGAGCACTGGCGATGAACCGGCCGACGAGGCGGCGGACGAGGGCGTAGCCGAGACATCGTCAGAGACATCGTCAGAGTCAGCGAGCGATGCCAGCGCAGATTCTGACAGCAGTGGCACGACTGACACTAGCAACCCTGACAGCAGTGGCCCCGGAGCCGATGCCCCCGCGTCTGCGCCGCCTAGTGCCCCACCGCCCGCGCCAGTCCCACCACCCGCGGGTGGTAACCCTGAAGGGCAGATCCCCCCTGAAGATGTGCCAGAGCTCCCCGACTGTGACGGCACTTCTTGTTCTTAGTGATGAAGGTAGTCGACAACAGGCCCCGATCATTCGGGGCTTTTTTATTGGCCTGAGATCATCTACCCAATAGCTATGCCCGCGCATCTCTCTACGCCTACCCGCAGCGTGCTACTGATTACGTTAGTGGCCATTTATGCGTGGGCGCCAATACCCCTGGGCAGCAACCGCGACTGGTCATTATCGCTGCTAGCGAATCTATTGCTGGCCCACGCTGCCTGCACGCTCTTGTGTCTCCTAACCAAAACCATTGCTCCCACAACCGCACTCAAAAAGGCGTGGCCCTTGCTCGCTTTGTTGGTGGCTGTACAGGTGTGGGTCGACATTCAACTCGCGACCCAGGTCAGCTTGTATCACCCGCCTACCCGGGCTGCATTGCATTTAGGCTGTGGGCTCAGCGCTGCAGCGTTTTCGGTGCTTGCCCTGCTTGAAACACGCGATCATTTGCGCTTTTTTGTCGGGGCGCTATTTATTATTGGCGTGCTGCAAGCTCTGTTTGCAGGACTGGCGTTACTGAGTGGCGTGGAGCAGATCAGCCTACTCGACAAGGTGTTTCGAGGTGATCGCGCGACAGGGACGTTTGTTAATCCCAATCATTTAGCGGGCTTCATGGAGCTCACGCTGGGATTGGGGGTGGGCTTAGTACTGACTAGCGTGAGCAACAACCCCCTGAGCAGCCACTGGACTGAACGGCTACGACGGCTAGTAAGACTGCTGACGAGTCCCGTGCTGCGCACCCGGCTGTGGATGGTCTTGTTAGTGGTGGTGCTGGTTATGACCCGCTCGCGCACCGGTAACGTTGCTTTTTTCGCGGCATTGATTGCGGGTGGTGCGCTATGGTTTCTCATACGCCAGCACCTCAATCGCAAAGCGCTGGTGCTCTTTGTCAGCTTTGTGCTCATTGATGTCGTCATTGTCGCCGACTACTTTGGTCTCGACAAACTCATGGATCGGTTCGAACAAACGGCGACGGTCAATGTCACATCGTCAACAGGCGCCGCACTTCCTGGCCGAGATCGGGGACGTATTGTTGCGGCTGAAGACACCTGGCGCATGTGGCAGGACAACTTTGTTACCGGCACCGGCGCAGGCACATTTCCCTATGTTTACAACTTTGGTGACCGGCGTGGTTCGGCGCCGTACCGGAGTGTTGACACACTGCCGTTCCTCTATGCACACAACGACTATTTAGAAATAGGCGCCGAATATGGTGCTGTGGGGTTTAGTTTGTTAGCCGGAGCGGTTTTATTAAGCACTTACCACGGACTTATGGCTATTCGGCGACGACGCGGGCAAACTCTGCCCGCGCTCAGCTTGGGCTTAATTATGGGTATTGTGAGCCTACTGATTCACGGTGTGACAGACGGCAACCTGCAAATTCCCGCGAATGCCCTTTGGTTTGTTACCTTCTTAACTCTATGCTGGGTGACCCGCTATATAGTGAGCGCCGAGGCAGATGCCAGCGCACCGACACCACCTAAACGCCAAGCGCCCCACCCCAGTCAAAGGCTGCCAATATGATTGATTTACATTGTCACCTGCTGCCCGGCATTGACGATGGTGCACGGGACTTAGACGACGCCCTCGCCATGGCACGGCTGGCCGTTGCCCGTGGTACGACGCATATGGTGCTGACGCCCCACATTCACCCGGGACGGTGGGAGAACCACAGAGACAACATTGCTAAGGCCTGCCAAGCGTTACAAAGCGCGCTGGACGACAACGCCATAGCCTTACAATTGAGCTTTGCCGGTGAAGTGCGGCTAAGCGAGCAACTTCAGGGGCAAATAAAACGCGAGGAGATACCTTTTTTAGGCAGCTACGAAGGTGACAAAGTCATGCTGCTGGAGTTCCCGCATAGTCATGTACTGCCGGGAAGCGAGCGCTTAGTGAAGTGGCTGAGGAGCCAGGGAATTCGGCCCATGATTGCGCACCCAGAGCGCAATCGCGAGATAATGGTTAACCTCAATGCGCTGCGCCCTTTTGTGGAACTCGGCTGCCTGGTGCAACTCACCGCGGGGGCAATAGTCGGTCGATTTGGCGAGCCCGCAGCACGCGCCGCCCATGGGCTGCTTGAAGCCGGCGTCGTTTCTGTGATCGCCTCTGACGGCCACAACCAGGGGGTACGCAAGCCCGTCATGGACCATGGCAGGGAGTGGATTGCACGTCACTTGGGGGTCGCTAGCGCCGTTATGCTGGCCGAAGAGACGCCAGGCATTATTGCCCAAGAGCACTGGCGATGAAAAAAACCACGCTACCCACAGGGCGCGACAACGGCACGCTCCACGAGGGCACATCACGCCGTGTCGCCATTCGAGGAACGCGCTTTTCTGTAAGCTCTGTGGGTTCTATGACTGGCTTGGGGGGCTGACTTGTCGCCGTTACTTCAACAGAGTGTGTTTGCATTTTTTGCGACACTCATGATGCTCATCCTATTGGCACCTGTCGCCCGCAGGCTGGGGTTAGTCGACAAGCCGGGAGACCGCAAAGCGCACCGTGGAGACACACCCCTGGTTGGCGGCATAGCGCTTTTTATTACCCTCATGGCGGGCAGTGTGCTGTGGGGTGGGATAAACCAAACGCTAATAACCCTGCACACAAGCCAATGGCATTGGGTGTTCCTTTTGTGCGGGGGCTTTCTCGTTGTCGCCGGCGCCCTCGACGACCGGTACCAGCTGGGCGTTTTTATGCGCGTGCTGTCAGAGATAGTGGTCGCACTGTTCGTTGTCGACGCGCTCAATCTACGCGTTAGCAACCTGGGTGATCTTGTAGGTCAGGGCGATATTAGGCTACCCGCGACGGTGAGTTATGCTTTTACGGTTATCGCCATTTTCGGCGTTATCAACGCCTTTAATATGCTCGACGGTGTAGACGGCCTGTTGGCTGGGCTTGTGGTGACCTCGTTAGCCGCGTTCCACGTATTCACCGGCACCAGCCCCGGTTACGTCAGCCTGTTTATTTTCTCATCGCTACTGGCCTTTTTAGTTTCCAACCTTGAGCTAAGCCCCTACATTCCCAAGACCTTTCTGGGGGATTCAGGCAGCAAACTGCTAGGGTTTATTGTGGTGTGCTTACTCCTTGCGGCGACCACCTCGAAAATAGGGGGGAGTAGACTAGTGGCACCCGCGACAGCGCTCTACATTATTGGTTTGCCGTTATTCGACATGACCTTAACCACCCTACGGCGGGTCGCAAAAGGGCACTCGCCTTTCGCCGCCGACCGCCAACACATTCATCATTTACTCAGCACGTTGGGCTTTAGTGACCGGCGCGCCCTGCTATTGCTGCTGGCGATGAACCTTAGCGTGATGTTTTTAGGGTTAATGCTGCACAGGGCCGGGGTTCCGGCGCGTTATCAGTTGAGTATTTTTCTCGCAAGCTTTGGGGTCTACTGCCTGGTGGTGAGCCATGCGTGGCGCGTTGCCGACAGACTTGAGCAACTAGCGGACGCCATGAGTCCTTCAGGGGCGGCTAGGGCAGATGCAGTCTCGGGCAGTCACTAACGAATGACTAGGCCGTCAAGGACGGCCGCAGACCCGGCCAGACACCTCGCGCTGGGCAGTGTTGTCTATGCACACCATTAACGTCGAGCCGACGCCACAGCCACCGGTTGTTGTCCAAACAGAACAACGTGGGTAAAAGCACCTTAGTGGTGGCAGGCGGGTTTAGCCACTAACAGCACTAGCGGTTAAGCCAACGCGCCATAGCGTCCCCCTGCTCATTCACCAACCGCTCGGCGGTGCGCTCAAGATTGGCCATGTTTTCAGGGGAGGTGTCATCCATGTCGTCGCTGGCCATGTCCAGGGTGGTTTGCAGGCGCTGATAGCGGTCCCCCAAAAACAGCTGCATTTGGTAGTCCGCGGCCTTGGCCATGCCGTCGAACATGCAGTCGATGAGTGGTAGCACCCAACCGAGGGCGCCCCAGTCTTGCGCCTGCTCAAAACTAATGGGGCGGGTGAGTTCCCCGGTGCCTAGGGACAAGACATGAATCTCATCGCCGGGGAAGCGCTTGAGCGCCTCGGCGTAGGCGGAGACCACCGGGGAATTGAGAAAGACACCGCCGTCAATGAGGGGCCTATCTCTGCCACTCCAGCTCACCTGCGCCGGCTCAAAGTACGTGGGGGCGGCGGCTGTGGCTCGGGCCGCCTGGTGCATGGGAATGCCGGCGTGGTTGGGGTGCCAGCTCTTTAAGAACACGGTATCCCGCGCTTCGATGTCGTAGCTGGTGACCATGGCGGGGGTGATCGCCTCACCGAGAGTAGCGCTACCAAAGTAGGTGCCTAGTATCGCTTCCAGCGCGTCGTCGTCGTAGGCTTCTTCCAAGGTGCCGCCCAGTGAGCGCAAGCGGTGCAAGAGGGAGCGGGAGAAAATAGCCTCGCCCTCCTGGGCATAAAGCGCTTTTAGCTCGGCCGCGCTGTAGCGCGGAACTGGCGATGGCGACTGTTTCTCACGAGACGCGTCGGGCATGGTCAAGCCTAAGGCCAATATGCCCCCGGTCGAAGTGCCGACAATCAGGTCGAAGAGCTGCGCCGCGCGCAGGCCCGATACTGATTCAATGTGGGCAAGGACATGGGCAGGAATCACGCCCCGAATGCCGCCGCCGTCTATGGATAGCACCCGGCGAATGCGCGCGGGTTTCGAGGATTGCGAATGTGATAGTGACACCAACGTTAGCTCCCCTGCTTTGCGCAACGTTGCAAAGAGCGTAAATGCAGGGTCGGGTGTTGGCAAGGGGCGGTACTTCGGTGGCCATGGGTAGATCGGGCTAGGTTTTCAAGCAGAAGAGCCACCTGCTGGGAAGGAGGCAGGGCTGCGGTCGTTGCAGGACAGGACGCGTTGGAAATGACGTCGTAGTCCTGGGTTGCTGGCATGACGGTACCTAACCCAACTTAGAATACGCTAACTGCGGGCGTGCCTTTTGATCGCGGCCATTGTGGCGTCTACCACCACCTGTTCACTGAAATGCGCCTCAACCTTAGCGCGACCTTTTGCCCCCATGTCTGCACGCTGCTCCTCTGTAAGGGATAACATTTGCAGCATCGAGTTCCGAAGCGAGCCACTATCTTTAGGTTCGCATAGCAAACCATTAACGCCATGCTCCACCACATGTCGGCAACCCGGCACATCGGTAGCAATAACCGGTAGTCCCATGGCGCCGGCTTCCAGCAATGAGCGGGGCAGGCCTTCGCGGTAGGACGGCAGTACCACGCAATCCACCTGGGACAGCACCTGCTCCATGGCGTCGGTGGGGCCCAGCCATTCGATATAGGGCTCCTCACCCCAGGCCTGCAGTTGGGCAATGGTGATGGCGGAGACGTTGCTGACATCTGCAAAGCCGCAGAGCCAGAGCACGGCCTCGTGCCCCTGGGCGTGCAGCTGCCGCATGGCGTCGATCAGCTCGTGCAGGCCCTTGTCGGCCAGCATGCGGCCGGCATAGAGGAAGCGGAAGGGGCCGGTGTGGGATTGGCGCAGGTAGGGGTTAAAGCGCTGGAGGTCTACCCCGGAACCGGGGAGCAGGGTGAGGCGTGCGTGGGGCACCAGGCGATTGTCCACCAGCAGTTGCTGGTCCTCGGCGTTCTGGCAGAACACCTGCGCCGACAGGGGTTGGCTGGTTTTGTAGAGTAGGCGCACCACCGCCGCCACCAGGCCGGTGCGGATGAAGGCGGTGCCCAGGCCGGAGACATTATTGATGGCAGGCACACCCAGGGCGCGGGCCGCCCAGGTGCCATAGACGTTGTTTTTGACGGTGAAATGCAACGCTGCCACAGGTTTAAGCCGCTGATAATGGCTCCACAGACGCCCTAGCAGCAGCAAGTCTTTTAAAGGATTGGTAGTGGCATTATCCATGGGCAGCGGCAGCCACTCACAGCCCAGCTCCGGCAGGCGGGCGCTGTAGTCATCGAGGGGCGAGAGGCAGATTACACGGTAGCCGTCCCCGATCAGCCTGCGAATGGTGGAGGCACGAAAATTGTACAAGTACCACGAGGTATTTGCCGAAAGAGTAACAGCGCGCAAATCAGGGGCAGCAGTCACGCTATTCAAACAGCCAGTTACGGTATGGCAACCAGTATTGAGCGTGAGAGGCATGGTTTAACCACACAAACTGCACCAGGGTGTAGTAGGCAACAATCAATGTTACCCATGTTGCTTGGCTCGTTTGACTTTTTCCCCAGGCACTAGGCAAGTGAGCAAAGACAAACAGCTGCAGGGGCAGCAGGTAAAGCGCCATGCGGTCCACGGCGGTGGTGGCCGGCGTCGCAAGCAGAAGAAAAACCAGCAGCAGCGAAATAATGCTAAATACTCGCCACAAGGCAAGTTCTTGAAGGGTGATACTGAAGCGTTTCTGGGAAACTAATAGCAGTAGTGCGGGTACCACATTCATCGCCGTGCGTATTAAGGCGCCCTGAGACCGATATTCGGCCAAAACATAGTTCTGATAGAGGGCCTCGACGGAATCCTGTAGCAGGACCACGTAAGCACTCACCGAAACGACACCTACCCACACTGTTGTTGCCAGACGGCTGCGCGTAGCAGACAGGATCGCAATAGGAAGCAGCAGCACCGCTGACTTGTGAAACGTGGCACCTACCAACACCCAGAAGGTAAAGACACCAAAACGCTTGCGACCCAAAGACACCAGGCCAATCATGGCAAAGCCCAAAGCGACACCCTGGCGGGAGTATCCCATCGCTACAACGGTCAGCAAGTAAGGCACGGCCACTGCCAGTGCCAGCCATGGTCTGGGTAGACTGCGTGCAAATAACGCCAATCCAAGTGCAAAGATTAGCCCGCAAAAAAGATTGACACCCCAAATGCCCCAGCCCCACTGGCCACTAATCCAGTTTACGAGGACGTAGCCGGGGTCGCCTTCGACAAAAACGTCCACAAAGGTCAGGGCGGCTGAGCGTTGAAACCAACCGATGTAGGAAAACCAATCGCCACCAACCTCGACTCGGTAGCCAATAGCTAAAGCGTAGAGCAGTACAAAAAATACCCAAATAGCGTCAAGACGCGTGGAATGCAGGCCCGACATGGGTGCGGGTTTTCTTCCTCGAGTGAGCAAGGCAAGGGACGCGGGCAATAAGAAAAAAAACCAGTAGGGCCACATAGAAGAGTTACTCCTAGGCTTCCAGCCAACTTTGAAACATGAGCACCGCCCAAAGTCTGGGCGTCCAATCAAAGCGCCCTGACAAGTGCTCTTGCCAAGCACGACGGATGGGTTCGGGATGGAGATACCCCTCCTGCTCAAGCCTTTCGGTGTCCAACAATGCCTCTGCCCAATCCCGCAGCGGCCCGCGCAACCATTCTCCCACGGGAATGGCAAAACCCGCCTTGGGGCGTTCAATGAGATCCCGCGGGACGTACTTGTAGAGCACTTGGCGCAGCGCCCACTTGCCCTCATTGCCACGAATTTTCATGTGCAGCGGCAGGCGCCAGGCCAGTTCCACCACCCGGTGATCAAGAAACGGCACCCGTGTTTCCAGCGATACCGCCATGGCCGCCCGATCCACCTTGCAGAGGATATCATCAGGTAAGTACGTCATGCTGTCGCGGTACATCATTCGCAGTGCATCGGCCTCGGTTCCGGTAACGGGAAGCGGATCATCCAGC
>Ga0055584_100004995_pt1 | contig 12996 bp, 14 predicted proteins | sample OSDHelmetaG_FD_58716 | JGI IMG/M metagenome (GOLD analysis project Ga0055584, IMG submission 58716) | Pelagic marine sediment microbial communities from the LTER site Helgoland, North Sea, for post-phytoplankton bloom and carbon turnover... | ecosystem: Environmental > Aquatic > Marine >... | reverse complement strand
ATCTCGCCCGAATACGCAGGCTTGCCGATAAGGGCCACAATATTGTGATCGTCACGCATCATCTGAACGAAATTCCTCCCGAAATCGACCGGGTTATCGTTCTGAAGGACGGCAGCGTGGTGGCAGACGGCGCCAAATCCGAGGTCCTGACCGAGACATTGCTCAGCGGTGTATACGAAACGCCTGTTCGCATTGCCAGGCTGGACGGATACTATCTTGCTTATCCTGGCTGAGGCGGTTACAAACGACTAAAACGTGACCTGTTCGGATTAACTTTTGCAGCCGGTTCGCTAGGCTGGAGGCATGTTGATGCTCCTAAGACTCATTGCTACCAGCCTGCCGCTCATCGCCTTGCCGGCACTGGCGGCCGAACCTGGCCTGACTACCGGAATTACCAATGTCGGCCCTGCAACTTTTCTGTTCGTGCTGGCTGGAGCGTTGCTACTGACACTCGTTTTTCGAAGCACCGCCGGTCATGTTTTTGGCAGCATTACTTCAAAATTCGGTGAGCTACGCATACGTCGGGCACTAAAACGCTGCAGCCCCAATGTGTTGCACGATTTCATTCTGCCCGGCGCCTATGGCGGACTGACGAGGATTGACCATGCAATCCTGACAGCCGGCGGCATAATCTGTATTCAGACCAAGCACTACAACGGCATGATTTTTGGCGGCCAAGACGAGCCCCAATGGACCAATGTAGATGGCACCGCGCGGCGGCGGTTTCTTAACCCGTTGATTCAAAACGAAGGGCGCACGCGGGCGCTGCAGAACGTCGTCCCAGACGTGCCGGTCGCCAACCTCGTTATCTTCACAGGCGCGGTTGACTTTCCAACCCCACCACCGAAAAACGTTATCCGTGTCGCCACTATCGACAGCTACATCGAAAAATTCGTATTCGGACCGAGTAAAGTCAAGGACTGGGATGCGGCCTGGCTCACGCTGAAATCCGCTGCACTGACAGATGAAGACTCGCGCAAGGATCTGCGGGCTCAAATCGCATGATGCGTTGCGGCATGCCGCAACCTGCCTGGCGACAGCGACGATCTTCCTGTTTGGCGGCCATCGCGCGGTTACCGGCATCCTCAGCAGTGACCTGATCGTCCGTCAAGTCCTGACGGGCGGAGTTTTGGTTACAGCCTCCACCACCGCCATAAGCGCTCTTTGACCGACCACCGACCTTCGTAAAGCCGTCATGACTCCTTGTCAGCTCAGGCGCTTGAAAAACTTCCAGGAACTCCTGCGCTGCGCCGGCTTATTGCCAGAGTGTCGGGCGATTCTGCGTGGCGATCCACAGCGGTGCCCTGGCGCGCTGGTCATCACTGCGCCTGCTCCTCGTCGAATGCGGTTGATGGTATTGTGGGCCAATGCCAGCAGCTACCTTAAACGTGCTCAGGGTCTGGGCCAGGCGCGCCGTCATCTCGCTGGCTTGCGTCCTCATGCTTTGCGCCGCCGCTGTAGCCTGGCTGCTGCAGGACAGGCCGCTACTGGATACTATCGACTGGCCACAACCGGCAGCGGCAGCAGCAGATGCCGATACTGTAACGGTCACCTGGTTCGGTGTATCAACGCTGCTGTTTGACGATGGCAATACCCAAATCCTGATCGACGGTTTTTTCTCGCGGCCGTCGCTGGCCGAAATCGCGCTTGGACTTGCAGTTGATAGCGATACTGCTCAAATCAATCGCGTAATGGACGACTTCCAGCTTCAGCGCCTTGCGGCGATTATTCCGGCGCATTCGCATTTCGATCATGCGATGGACATTGGCGCCATTGCCAATCGCAGCAGTGCCTCCATCATTGGCTCCGCAACAAGCGCACAGATCGCGCGCGGCGCCGGCGTACCTGAAGACCAGATCGTTATCATTGCGGACGGCGCAAGCTATACCTTCGGCGAATTCACGGTCAGCCTGTTCGAGTCGGCACATGCGCCGATCGGATGGGGCGGTTCGACCCCATATGCCGGCTCACTGGTTGAGCCGCTGCACACGCCCGCGCCGATAAGCGCCTGGAAGGAAGGACGCAGCTATTCGATCATAGTCTCGCACACTGACGGCACGACACTCGTGCAAGCCAGCGCCGGCTTTGTCGAAGGCATTTTCGATGACATCGCAGTCGATGTGGTCATGCTCGGCACGTTCGGTCTTGAGCGTATTGGCCGGGATTACACTGTGGACTATTGGCGCAATACGGTCACCGCAACCGGCGCCAGGCGGGTCCTGCCGATTCACTTCGATGACTACAGTCGACCTTTCGGGACGATTGAGCTATTTCCGCGGGTACTCGATGACTTTGATAATACCGCCAGGATGCTGGAAGAAATCAGGGAAACCTGGGACACAAACACACGAATTGAGCTACCTGAATTCGGCAAACCGATCGTTCTTTATGATGACGACCCGCCCGAAGCCTGAGTGGTTTCATCGTCGCCGTCAGTTGTCAGCTCGGCCAATGACAGCCTTCCAGATATCAACGCCTCTTTTTGCGACCTGTCGAGCCGCTTCACGCGGTATTCCAGTCGAGACGCCGACGCTCTAGCCCCTACGGGTTGCTCGAAAACCAGATGCAACGGCCCTTTGCCGCGTAAATATTTGGCACCACGTACGCCTGATGCATGCTCGCGCAGGCGCCTGGCAACATCAAGCGTAATACCTGTGTACAAGCTGTCATCCGCGCAGCGCACTACGTAAAGGCTGTAATTGCGGTCGCTCATGCTGCCGACTCGTCAATGCGCTCAGGCGTTACCGCCTGTCAATGTGTCTCCGAGGACACGAAACACGCCGCGTTCGATACTCAGACCATTTTCAGGCGTGTCGGCGAAGGTCAGCAAAATCTCAGCCGCACCGCCAAGCTCCTTGGCTGGTTCGTGCAGTTTCAGCGTCAATGAGTTGCCCATTAACGACGCCTCTCGAATCAGGTTATGCCCGCCGAACTGGTGCTCGTTGATCTCGATATACATCGACTCGTCGAAATCGTCCTCAACGGTACGCATCAAGAGCAAATAATCGTCTATGTCACCTTCGGGCGTCGTGCATGCGAAAAACAGCATTGTCGTGTTATCACGAACGTCGAATGCCACCGTATCGTAGTAACGGCTGTGAGACATCGGTACTCCTGCAAAAAGGCGCTGGTTACATCAGTTTACGCCATCGCGATATCCAGCGTCATATCGATCTGTGGCTTGCCGCCAATCGCTGCGTAGAGTAACGTCTGGTCATGACTATTGAGGCATACCAATGAGCGGTCAACGCATTCGCGAGCTTCTCGCAGAGCTCAACCGGGAACTCCAGTCCACGTCAGATCTCGACCCGGAGACGCGAGAGTTACTGCAAGATCTAAACGAAGACCTCGACCGCCTTACCGGCAATGTCGCGGCATCGACACTCCACCGTGCCAAGCAACTGGAGTCGCGATTTGCCGCGAGTCACCCGGTCGCTGAGCGAGTCGCCCGAGAACTCGCCGACATCCTCGCCAAGATGGGCGTCTGACGGCCGCCAAAAAGCAGCAAAACAATGCCTCGCGCAGGCAGCCTTTGAGTCGGCAAATTGTCATCCTCGCTGGCTAGAGCGCGTTACTCGTGGGTAGTCTCGGCAAAATCCTTGCACCACTGCTTCCTGCAACGCCACCGCCGGCATTGAAGTCGCATTGATTAAGGCGTCGGTTTACGCCTCACCTTCACGGCGGTACCATGCGGCCCGGGTCGCCGGACCTGAATCTAACGCAAATCTCGAGGTGACAATGTCCACAGCACAACGCATTGACGGCAAAGCGAAGGCCGCAGAACTGTCTGAAAGTATCACCGCCGAAACCGCGGCCCTGCTCAGCAAGCACGCCATCAAGCCCGGCCTAGCGGTCGTTATCGTTGGCGACGACCCGGCCAGCCAGGTCTACGTGCGCAACAAAAAGCGCACAGCCGAGGCCTGCGGTTTTCACTCAGTGCGGCACTCGCTGGCCGAAGATACGCCGCAGACCGAACTATTGGAGCTCATCGGTGAGCTAAATGCGGACGAGCGGATTCACGGCATTCTCGTGCAGCTGCCGCTGCCGAAGCACCTCGATGAACAGACCATTACGCAAGCGGTTACCCCGCACAAGGATGTCGACGGCTTCCACTTCATCAATATCGGCAAATTGACCTCGGGCCATACGGCCGATGCCTTCGTGCCGTGCACGCCAGCAGGCTGCATCTTGATGATCGAAGATCATCTCGGTACCGATCTGTCGGGGCTCAACGCCGTAGTGATCGGCCGCTCGAACATCGTTGGCAAGCCTATGGCCAGCCTGCTCTTGCAACGCAATGCAACCGTTACCGTAACGCACAGCCGCACCAAAGACTTGCCGGACGTCGTGCGCCAGGCCGACATTGTCGTGGCGGCTGTCGGCATAGCCAATATGGTTACGGCGGACTGGATCAAGCCTGGGGCAATTGTCATCGACGTCGGGATTAATCGGATCGAAGTGACCGTTGACGGCCAGCCGACAACACGCCTGACCGGCGACGTCGACTACTCGTCGGTCAGCGAAGTCGCGGCGGCGGTCACACCGGTTCCCGGCGGCGTCGGCCCAATGACGATTGTCATGCTGATGGCCAACACGCTGAGGGCAGCCAGGCTTAGCGCAGGAATTCCTGCCTAGCCCGCGTCAGCCGGACGTTCAATCGCAACCGGTATCAGCCGGAACCGAAACGTCCGGCAGGTCTTGATACCTGAGACTTTCTTTTCGGCCGCGAGCGGCTTATAGGTCGATGCACTCAGCGCCAGCTTCGCGGGCTTTTCGAAAACCCGGTGCGTGCTGGTACGCACCCGGACTCGCGAGGTTCGGCCTTCGCGATCCACGTTGAAACACACCTGCACGTCACCCTCGACACGCTCCCGCCGTGCCGACTCCGGGTAGACCGGAACCACGGTGTGCAGCGGCTGGCGATCGCCGGCATCGTCTGTCAGATGCGTAACCTGGGTATCTTCGTTGGCAATGGCATTCGAAAGCGAAGCGATCAAAGCCAGGCAGACCGCACCATTAGTCTTCATCACCCGCATCCGCAGGCTGACGCCTGTCATCGATGACAATGCTTGGTGCTACGGGCTCAACGGCATCGCGCAGCATCGCACGAACTGCTTTTAGCGTACGCGCATCGGGGCTCAGCGCTTCGCCTCGTTGCAAATCCCGCTCTGCCTCCTCATAGCGCCGCAATTTGACATAAATCAGAGCCCGGTTGCTGAAGGCACGCCAATGGCCATCGGTTTCCTCAATAACCTGGTCGCAGTACTTGAGCGCTGTCTCGAGCTGCTCGAGCATGACATAGCCGGCACACAGATTGGACCATGCGGTATAGCGTTCCCGATTACTATTCGCCTGCCGCAGACCGATCAGGGTCATACGAACTCCCTCTTCGGCATCGCCCACCAATAGCGCCTCGGCGCCATCATGAAGCTCCAGGTTCGTCGGGCCGATAACGGATTTCGAATCTTGCGCTCGCGTTGCCATGTCGGCACTTGCAAGAAGGACAAGGGCCAAAAGAAGTCGATATTGCTGCCAGCCTCGCATTTTTTGCATGGATGCCCCGTTTAGCCCCTCAGAGTCGCGGCCTAGCCGTCAGGCGCCAGGTGCCGCGAAAAGTGTTCCAGGGTGCGCTGCCATGCGAGCTCCGCGGCAGCCTTATCGTATCGAGGCGTCGTATCATTGTGAAACCCATGGTTGACGTCGGCATACAGGAAGTTGCTGTAGTCACGCCCGGCGTCCTGCAGCCCCTTTTCGAATGCGGGCCAACTGGCGTTGACGCGATCGTCAAGCCCGGCATGGTGCAACATCAGCGGCGCCTCGATACGGGCTGCCTCCTCTGGAACAGGATGGCGCCCGTAAAATGGCACCCCGGCCGCCAGACTCGGCATACGCACCGCAAGCTTCTGTACCATACCGCCACCGAAACAGAAGCCCACTGCCCCAACCTTGCCCGTGCAATCCGGATGCGCCTGCAGGAACTCAACAGCCGCAATGAAGTCCTCTGTCATTTCGTCAGAGTCGCGCTCGCGTTGCAGAGTACGACCATCATCATCATTACCTGGGTAGCCGCCCAGCGGAGTCAGCGCATCGGGCGCAAACGCCATGAAACCCGCGACGGCAAGCCGCCGCGCCACGTCCTCAATGTATGGATTCAGGCCCCGGTTCTCATGCACAACTACGACGCCAGGCAGTTTGTGCGTGATGCCACTCGGTCGCGCCAGGTAGCCTCGCATGACGCCGGCGCCTTTCGGCGAGGAATATTCCTTGTAGCTTGTTTCTATCGACGCATCATCCGGCGACACCTGCTCTGCCAGCGCATAATTGGGGCTAAGGCTTGAAAGAATCGACGCTGCCGTCACACCGGCGGCCGTAAATCCGGCCGCCCGGTCAATGAACTGGCGCCGCGTCAACAGGCCGTGCACATAGCCGTCGAACAAGTCTAGAATTTTCTGATCGTAATCGATTTTATTGGCCACTGATGTAATGCTCCAAATGCTCAATTGCTTCCTGTTGATCGGAAATGATTGCTTCAACGAGATCTCCAATGGAGATGACACCAACCACCTTATCGTCCTCGATAACCGGCAGATGGCGGATTTTCTTCTCGGTCATCAGGTTCATGCACTGGTTGACCGTCTGGCTGCTCGACGTTGTCAGCACATCTGCCGTCATGATCTCTGCGACTCGCGTGGTTTCAGATGAGCGCCCTTTGATAATGACCTTTCGTGCATAGTCGCGCTCGGAAAGGATTCCCTGCAGGCTGTCGCCCGTCATAACGACCAGGGCTCCAATACCCTTTTCGGCCATTATCTTGATTGCATTGAAAACAGAGTCATCCGGCCCAACCGAGAAGATCGCGCGGCCCTTTTTATCGAGCAGATGTTGTACGAGTTTCATGATGCCACCTCTTTTTCGCCTGTCGCAACTCGCCACGATCGGGTTAACCCGTAGCCGATTGCGAACACCCAATGTTCCCATTTTAGCAGCACCTCGCGATCGTGCGCAGAACTGCCTGTGAGTCGTTGACCACACGTCGTTGATTGACGGCAGCCATGCGTGGAACAGCTCGCGGACTCGCAAAGCGTCACGCGGGCACCCAATTCACTCGTCGTGCTCGATGTAGGCGGCCAAACGTTGCTCCAATTCACTCGCCGAATGCCAGGTTCCGTCGAGCATGACGCCGTGAATACGGCGCGAATTACTCATATCTTCGAGCGGATTCGCATCGAGTAATACGAGATCCGCAATGCGGCCAACGCTGATTGTGCCGGTATTGCTGCCAAGAAATGTGGAGATGGCAGTGGTACCGGTCGCCAATGCCTCGTAAGGCGTGAGCCCGGCAGCGACGAGAAATCCCAGTTCGTGATGCGCGGAAAAGCCCGGTACGTTAAAAACCTGGGGCGCATCGGAACCGAGCAAGAGTCCGGCGCCAGCCGTATGCAGCGCCAATATCAACCGGCGCCGAATCTCGATCGCACGCGCCCCAAGCTTAGCGTCGTAACCACGCTCGGTTTCCTGCGCCTGTTTCACGCGGGCCCACTGCGCTACAGTCGCACGCGACATATAGCGCATCTCCGGGCGACTACCGAGTTCGACGACTGACATCCCGGATACGCGGTTCTCGAACAGCGATTCTGTCGGCACATTCCAGGTTCCCGCTGCCGCGGTTCGTGCTGCAAGTTCACCAATCCGGTCTTCATTGAGCTTCCCGGCCAGCAGAACTTCGAAAAACCCGCCGTAGCCGCCGGATGGGTCGCTATTCACAGGCATCAATGCAGCGAGATAACCGTCAAGATGATCGATGGTTGCCATACCCGCCGCTAACGCACCTTCAACGCCGAGCGCAACGGGAACGTGGCCGGCGAAGGGTATGCCGATTTCATTGGCGGTATGAGCGATCGCCGCATATTCGGCAAAAGTCAGTCCAGGATGAATCTTTATGAAGTCGTAGCCGGCTGCCTTTTGTTCCCGGACCTGGCGCGCGCCATCGTCTGCACCGCTTACCGAATTGCCGTTCAGAGAGGGCCCGGATGTAACGAGACGCGGACCAAAAATTTCGCCCTCAAGCAGCTGTTGCCGAAGGTTCAGATGCGAGGAGTGACCGAGCATGCCACGAATCGTGGTGACCCCGTTCGCGGCGAACAATGTCAGCACCCTGCTTAGTTCCTGCGATTCGCTGACAGGAACGTGCGCATGCATGTCTGCAAGCCCCGGAATCAAATATCGATCCGTACCATCGACTACTTCTGCATCTTCTGGAATCGGAACACTCTCGACATCGCCGATCCGGGTAATGATGCCGTCGGCGATTACCACAGTCTGATTCCAGTCGATGCGCTCCTGCGTCATGGGTATGACGTTGACGTTAATAAATGCCGTTGTCGTCGAGGCCACGACGGGCGGGGCGAGCAAGAACGCGCTGAGCAGCAGCAAACGTCTCATCGACTCACCCATGATTATTCGCCGTTTTATTTGCGCACTCCGCTAGCTGACATGTCAAAAAATCGAGTCACGCGTCGCCTGACTGACGTTGCCGCCGCAAATGACGATCGCGATCGTCCTGCCCAAGACGAGATCCGGCCTGGCCAGGGCGGCCGCAAGCGCGACTCCCGCCGCACCCTCAATGACCTGCTCATGCAGTTTCATGAAACGTCGCATTGCCGAAGCAATTTCATCCTCGCTGACCAGGACAAAACGGTCCACGAGCTCGGCGCATAGATCAAACGTTATCGCGCCCGGCTCGATACCGCCGGCGGTGCCGTCTGATAATGTTGGATCGCTCGCAAGGTCGAGGATTTCACCTGCATCGATAGACTTTGCCATGACCGCCGACGCCTCCGGCTGGCAGCCAAAAATTTCTATATCCGGGCTATGCTCCTTGACGACGCTAGCAATGCCGCTAATCAGGCCACCGCCGCCGACCGCGACGAACACCGCATCGATATCCGCCAGCTGCTGCATCATCTCGATACCGCAGGTCGCCTGCCCGGCGATAACCTCGGGATCATTGTAGGGGGAGAGATAGACCATACCGTGCTCGTCAGCGTAGTCCCGCGCATGTTGTTCGGTATCAAGGCCATCGGAGCCAAAAAAGGACACCTGGCCGCCATAGCTGCGAATGGCGTCGACCTTTGCCGCGGATGTCTGCTCGGGGACGAATATGACACCGTTGACGTCAAGCTTTTGCATCGCGTAGGCAACCGCGGCGCCATGATTGCCACTCGACGCCGCGACGCAGCCTCGAGCGCGCTCTTCTGCCGACAGGGTCAGCAGGCGATTGCTCGCACCGCGCAGTTTAAAAGACCCGGTGTACTGCATGTTTTCGAGTTTCAGATAGACCTCAGCCCCAATGATGTCGCTCAGTGCCGGCGAATGTTGCAGGGGAGTCTCACGAATAATCTCGGCAATGCGGGGGGCCGCCTGTCGGGCCTTCGTTGCTATTGCTGCGGCTGCATCGCTCATTATCCTAGCTTGCGTCAGGTGCCGGCCGCTGGCAAGTCACGGCCGGCTCAAACGCTGTTGCCGCCCGCACGCGACGTCCCCGGCGGGCAGCGGTTATAGGACCGCCCGGTTGCCGCGCTTGCCATTCGGGTTAACCAGCTTTTGAACATTTTCTTTTTGAAACATAGTGTTACAAATTTGAACTGGACTTAATATATCGAATTGATACAATACATCGAATCGATATACTAGCGGTGTGTTCCGCAAAGGTGAAACCAGGTGGATGTAAAGACAGTTTGTCTGGGCATGCTGACCAATGGCGAAGCGTCAGGATATGACCTGAAGAAGAATTTCGAATCTTCGTTCGGTCATTTTTTTGCGACCGGGTACGGGTCAATTTACCCCGCGCTGGCATCGCTGGCCGGTGAGGGCCTTGTGCAATGCGAGGAAATCGCGCAGGAAGGCAAGCCGGACCGGAAGGTCTATCGCATTACGACCGAGGGCCGGCAACAGCTGCTCAAGGCACTCGATAATCCGAATCCCAGCCACAAGGTGCGCTCCGAATTTCTGGCCACAATGTGTTTTGCTCACCTGATGAAGCCCGAACAAATTCGCACAGTCCTGGAAAATCGTCTCGCCGAAATTGATCAGTACATGGTGCTGTTCGATGAGCTCGAGTCGTCGGGTATGGCTGACTGGCCGAATGGCATGGTCTTCACGGTTGGCCTTGGGCGGGCCGTGATGAATGCCATGCAACGATATGTCGAGGAACAGGGGCACATGTTGCTGGAACCACAGGACATTCCGAAACCAGCCTCCGCCGGCACGGCCGATAGCCCGCCGGCAGCAACCGTCTAAAGAATACAGGTCGATACACAATGCAATTGGAAAGACTCAACGCCCATCGCTCGTGGCTGATTTCGGCAGCGATTGCCGTCGGCATAACGCTGTGGCTGCTATCCGGCCAACTCGGTAACGACGATGCGGCCAACGGTGAATCGGGCACCGGGACTGCGACAACGCTCGCGGCACCGCAGAGCAAGGTACGGGTGCGCACGCTGGCAGCTGAAGAGATCGTGCGCACAATCGCCGTAAACGGCAAGACGGCCCCCGCCCGCATGGTCGAGCTGTCGGCCGAAACCGAAGGTCGAATTGTCGAGATTGGAGCAGAACGCGGCGCCACAGTATCTCGCAATGCGATTATCGTCCGGCTGGATGAACGCGGCCGCCGTGCAAGGTTATCGCAGGCTCAAGCCATCGTTAAACAGCGGGAAGTGGAATACGAAGGTCGGCTGCGGCTGAAAGCCGAGAGCTACGTTTCCGAAGCACAATTACAGGAGGGCATCGCGCTGCTCGAAACGGCAAGGGCGGAGCTGAAACGGGCACAGCTGGATCTCGAATACATGACGATTCGGGCGCCATTTGACGGCGCCCTGCAGTCCCGAATCGCCGAAGTCGGTGATTTTGTAAAAGTTGGCGATCCGATCGCACTGTTCGTAGACAATCGAACGATTATCGTATCCGCAAACGTGTCCGAGTTCGATGCCGCGTTTGTCGAAGTTGGCAAGACCGCCGAAGCTCGCCTGGCGACCGGCGAACGCGTGCGCGGCAGCATTCGCTACGTTGCTCCCGTTGCGGACGAAGCAACAAGAACGTTCGCGGTTGAACTCGAAATTGACAACAGCGATGGCCTGCTGCGCGCAGGCGGTACCGCCGAGTTGTTTATCCCTGCCGAGACCATTTATGCGCACCGTGTTTCGCCGTCGCTGTTGACACTCGATGACGCGGGCAATGTCGGCGTGAAAATAATCAACGAGGCCGGCGGTGTCGAATTCGTCATCGCCGACATCGCATTGTCCTCAGGCGACGGCGTCTGGCTCGCCGGCTTGCCTGCAACGGCGACGATCATTACGGTCGGCCAGGGCTTCGTGACCAGCGGCTCGATGGTTCAGGCCGTTCCGGAAGAGGACATCGACACCGCCGTCGCCATCAAGGCGGATAAGCAGGCAAAATAGCGATGCAGATTATTGATGCGGCAATGTCCCGGAGCCGTACGGTCATCCTCGGACTGATCGTTATTATTGTGGCCGGCATATACACCTACATAACCATCCCCAAAGAAGCGGAGCCTGACATCGAAATTCCGGTCATCTACGTGCAGATGACCCATGACGGAATTTCTCCCGAGGATGCGGAGCGCCTGCTCGTCCGGCCAATGGAGCAGGAAATTCGCACTGTCGAGGGTATCAAGGAGATGGTTGCCGACGCCTATGAAGGCGGCGCCAGCATCCTTGTCGAGTTCGAGGCCGGCGTGAATACCGACAGAGCCTTACAGGACATCCGGGAACGTGTGGACAATGCGGCCGCCAAGCTTCCCGGTGAGACAGAAGACCCGACCATCAGCGAGGCCAAGCTAACCCAGCAAGACCCGATGCTGGTCCTGAATCTTGCGGGCAATGTCCCGGAGCGCGCTTTGACCAGGATTGCCGAGAATCTCAAGGAAAAGCTTGAGGGTGTCAGCGGAGTTCTCGAAGTCAATCTCGTCGGCAAGCGCGAAGAACTGATGGAAGTGATTGTCGATCCGCTGGCAATGGAAAGCTATGGACTGGACCAGGCGCAGATCATTCGCTTCGTTGCAAATAATAACAAGCTCGTAGCGGCCGGCGCGCTGCAATCTGCCGAGGGGCGCTTTCCCGTCAAGGTCCCCGGCGTGTTTGAGTCACCGCAAGACGTGCTGGACCTGCCGATCAAGGCCGTCGGTGAAAAAATCGTACATTTTAAAGATATTGCCGAAGTCCGACGAACCTACAAGGATGCCGAGAGCTATGCACGCCTGAATGGCAAACCGGCGCTCGCGATCGAAGTCGTGCAACGCGGCGGCGGCAATCTGATTGCTGCGATCGCACAAGTGATGGCGATCATTGAGGAAGAAAAGCGCTACTGGCCCGACGAGATCGAAATCAGTGCATCGCGCGACAAGTCCAAAGACGTAAAGGAGTTGTTGACGGAGCTTCAAAATAGCGTGCTTGCTGCCGTACTACTCGTGTTCATCGTCATTATCGGCATCCTCGGGATGCGCTCCGCACTGCTGGTCGGCGTGTCGATTCCCGGCAGTTTCCTGCTCGGCATTCTGTTTATCGGCGCGTTCGGCATGACAATCAATATGATGGTTCTGTTTGCGCTCATTATGGCAGTTGGCCTGCTCGTCGATGGTGCGATCGTTGTTACCGAAATGGCAGACAGGCGCCTCGCGGAAGGCTACTCGAAACATGAGGCTTACTCGCGCGCCGCTATCCGGATGTCCTTGCCGATCATCGCATCGACTTGCACAACTCTGGCAGCATTCGTGCCGCTGGCATTCTGGCCGGGCATGTCCGGCGAGTTCATGAAGTTTCTGCCGATCACGCTGATTGCCGTACTCGCTGCCTCGTTGCTCATGGCGCTGCTCATCGTGCCGACACTGGGCTCACTTTTCGGCAAGTCCGGAGCGATCAGCGTTGAGCAACGTCAGCAGTTGGCCGCTGCCGAGACGGGTGATCTTGATACGATTACGGG
>Ga0055584_100004994_pt1 | contig 12997 bp, 13 predicted proteins | sample OSDHelmetaG_FD_58716 | JGI IMG/M metagenome (GOLD analysis project Ga0055584, IMG submission 58716) | Pelagic marine sediment microbial communities from the LTER site Helgoland, North Sea, for post-phytoplankton bloom and carbon turnover... | ecosystem: Environmental > Aquatic > Marine >... | reverse complement strand
TTTTCCTGTCTGTCTTGCCCGCCGTTATTCGGGCATTCCGATCAATTTTGCAAGCCGTTCCAACTCAAAACCGAGTCTTTTGGCCCAAACTGCGTCTTCTATAGCTATTGCCCTCGTTTGATCTCTGCCAAACAAAGGCCCCAATTCGTCTGAAGAAAAGATGTCACAAACTCTGTACCTCTCATCACCTTTTACCAGTCTGGCTCTGCTGTTGTTTGAAAGATCGTTCGCCAACACCATTGCCTTGGCACGACCCTTCTTAACCAACTGCCCTACTTTTTCGGTTCCTTCGACTGTTGCCCCGGCTCTGCGAGCCAGGCTTATCAGTTGAAGGCATCGGCTTTTTTGCCCCGTCACAACAAGGTCAATCAAAGCTTCAGTCGCTTTGACATTCTGCTTTGCTGCTCGCGAGAAAGCCTTCTTTTTGAGCGCTGTTTCCAAAGACTGTCGATCAGCTGTCAACCAAAGCCCTCTACCGGGCAGTTTGTTGGCAAAATCAGGAACAACTTCATTTTCTGGTCCAATGACAAAACGCAACAAGAGAGCTTTCTCTTTGGTCTCGCCTGTAACCAGACAACGCCTTTCCGGTAATTTCTTGAGAGTCCTTGTCTCCTTTTCTTCCATTGTTTTGCTGGAGCTAATCTAAAGATCAGCCCCCTGTTGTCTCACTAGTTTCTGCTTCTGGTGTTTCCGCGACTGGTTCGTCGTCGAACCAATGGGCGCGAGCCGCCATAATAACTTCGTTTGCGTGATCTTCGCTCATCTCGAAACCTTGCAACAATTCGAGCAGCTCGTCGCTCGCGAGGTCACCAACATCATCCAAAGTCAAAATCTTGTTTTCGCCGAAACGCAGCAAGATATCATCGTTGATGTGTGGCAATTGAGAGAGATCGTCTGTCACACCGAGGGCACGACGTTGATCAAGGATCGCTTGCTGTTCTGCTTCGAGAGCGTCAACAGCACGCGCTTTCAATTCCTCTGCGATCTCTTCGTCAAAGCCTTCAATCTGTGTAAGCTCGCCGCTATCGACATAAGCAACTTCTTCAACAGCTGTGAAGCCTTCTGAAACCAACAGATGGGCAATAACATCTTCAACATCAAGAGCTTCGATGAAGCGTTGTGATCTGGTCTTGAATTCTTCAGAACGACGATCGGACTCTTCCGCTTCTGTCATAATGTCGATTTCCCAACCGGAAAGTTGAGAAGCCAGACGGACATTCTGACCACGGCGACCGATAGCGAGGCTTAGTTGGTCATCTGGAACAACAACTTCGATACGGTGGTTTTCTTCATCCAGCAGAAGCTTAGCGACCTCTGCAGGTGCCAATGCGTTCACCAAGAAGGTAGCAGGTTCATTTGACCAAAGAATGATGTCAATCTTCTCACCCTGCAATTCACCAACAACAGCCTGAACACGGGAGCCGCGCATACCAACGCAAGCACCGACGGGATCGACGGCAGAGTCCTGGGTTGTAACCGCGATCTTCGCACGGCTGCCTGGGTCACGAGCAACTGACTTAATCTCAATAATACCGTCGTAGATTTCTGGAACTTCTTGCGCAAAGAGTTTGGCTAAGAAGATCGGATGGGTACGTGAAAGGAAAATTTGTGGGCCGCGTGGCTCTTCGCGAACATCATAGATGTAGGCGCGGACGCGGTCGCCGTTGCGGAGATTTTCGCGGGGGATAACTTCGTCACGACGAAGAATGGCTTCTGCACGGCCCAGGTCAACGGTCACGTTGCCATATTCGACACGCTTAACAAGGCCGGTGACGATTTCGCCTTTCTTGTCTTTGAATTCTTCGTATTGAACCTTGCGTTCGGAATCACGAACTTTTTGAACGATAACCTGCTTCGCACTCTGTGCTGCAATACGGCCGAGGTCGATTGGCGGCAAAGGCTCTACTAGAAACTCACCGATCTCGAGACCAGGCTGGAACACGTTTGCATCTTTGAGAGACATTTGTGTCTCATCGTCTTCGACTTCTTCGACCACTTCACGGTAGCGTGATAGGCCAATTTCGCCTGTCTTTCGGTTGATATCAGCACGAATGTCATGCTCAGGGCCGTACTTGGCTTTACCGGCCTTTTGAATGGCCTGTTCCATGGCTTCCAGAACTTCTTCTTTGTCGATGCCTTTTTCGCGCGCGACGGCATCGGCTACTTGAATCATTTCTGGTCTTGGAGCGGTTGTTGTCTGCATAGTCTTGTGTCAATCCCGTTGAGCCTCAGACTAGTTGAGGCTATTCTTCTTTGTGTCGTTGTTTTTTGTTGGAAGAGTGCCATTTTGAGCCGCTTCAACCAACGCATCGGATAGTACGAGTTTGGCTTTCGCAAACTCTGAAAAATTCAATTTGTGTTCCAAATCATCGCGTTCTTGCAAAACGATTTCACCGTCGTCTTCCGCTTTGGTGATGAGGCCTTTAAAACGGCGCTGGCCTTCCTTAGGAATGCGTGTTTCGGCACGGGCTTCGAACCCCATGAACCGCTGAAAGTCTTCCAGCTTCATTAGAGGGCGGTCAAGGCCAGGAGAGCTGACTTCTAGGTCGTAGGCATCTGTGATTGGGTCTTCAACGTCTAACAAGACAGAAACCTGACGGCTGATTATTGCACAATCTTCCACTGTCATTATTCTGTCTTCGAGTGGTTCGACCATAATTTGTAGCTTCGGTTTGCGACCGCCTGTTACCAGGACGCGCACGAGATCGAAGCCCATATCTTCGATAGTGGGCGCAATGATCTGCCGAACACGATCATTCAGACCGCCGGCTATTTCCAAAACTTCACTGTCTAAAAAGTCTTGCAAGTCTGCTTCCTCGAGGCTGCCTTCACTCAGGCATAAAAAAAGGGCCATGAAGGCCCGGATTTTTTCAAACGATCCTGAGTTCGTCTCAGGGCCTATAGTTGAGCCGGTATATAGGGGAAGTTCGTGAGAATTGAAAGCTTTATTAGGTCTATTTCACTATTTTGTAAGAAAGGAAGGCTGGAACCCTTCCTTCTCTGATTGCTTTTTCCTGATATCGGGTGGTGATCCAGTCTTTTGGAGGATCGATCCAGTTGGATCGATTTTCGGCGTGCCATTCGAGATTTGGATGTTGCTGACAAAAGCGCAAGATCCAAGTTAGGTAGTCAAAATGGTCCGTCGCTATTCTGAGCTCGCTGCCAACTTTGAGAATCCGCACCATATGGTTAAGGGTCTCTAAATTGACAATGCGGCGGAAGTTATGACGGCGTTTGCGCCAAGGATCAGGGAAAAGAATGAACGCACGATCAAGGCAATCGTCTTTCAAAGCGTCCAACAGTTCACGGGCATCACCGTGTTGCAATCGGATGTTGCTTAGGTTCTCTTCATCAACATAAGCCAAAGTCTTAGCGATACCGTTGATGAAAAATTCAGCGCCTATGAGCCCGACAGTTGGATTGTGCCGTGCTTGGTATGCCAAGTGTTCACCACCACCAATCCCGATCTCAAGCCATACTTCTTGCACAGAGGGATCAAAGAGTGGTTTAGGATCAAGGCTGTGGTTTGTCTCAGGAAGCGTGATTGCAACCTGGGGTAAAAGCTCTTCAAGGCGTTTCTTCTGGATGTCTTTCAGGGGCCGGCCAGAACGCCGCCCATAGATATTCTGTTCTCTGGGGATGTCCATCGGTTCAGAAGACGGCTAAAGCAGCCCTTTGAGTTGATCGACGAGATCTGTCTTTTCCCAGGAAAAACCACCGTCGGCGTCTGGCGTTCTGCCAAAGTGGCCATAAGCTGCGGTTCTAGCATAGATCGGGCGGTTCATTTGCAAGTGCTCCCGAATGCCACGAGGGCTGAGATTGACCATCTCTTGCAGAGCAGCTGAAAGCTTGTGCTCGTCGACTTTGCATGTGCCACGTGTGTCAATGAACACTGACAATGGCTTGGACACGCCAATTGCATAAGACAGCTGGATAGTGCAGTAGTCGGCCAAGCCAGCGGCAACAACGTTCTTTGCCAGATAGCGTGCAGCATAGGCGGCTGAGCGGTCAACTTTTGTTGGATCTTTACCAGAGAAAGCACCGCCACCGTGAGGAGCTGCACCGCCGTAAGTGTCAACAATGATCTTACGGCCAGTGAGACCGGCATCACCATCGGGGCCACCAATAACAAACCGCCCAGTAGGATTGACGTAGAATTCATTTTCTGGCGGCATCCAACCTTCAGGCAAAACATTTTCAACGAATGGACGAACAAGTTCCCTGACTTCGTCCGTGGACACGCCTTCACTGTGCTGAGTCGAAACTACAACGCAGGTACAGCCAACCGGTCTACCATCGACATACTTCAATGTGACCTGGCTCTTGGCATCTGGGCCGAACTTGTTTTGCCCGCCATGACGAGCTTCAGCCATGGTTCGAAGAATCTCGTGCGAATAGGCGATGGGAGCCGGCATGAGGCTCTCGGTTTCTTTACAAGCGTAACCAAACATGATGCCCTGATCACCAGCGCCCTCATCTTTGTCTTCACCAGAATCGACGCCTTGGGCGATATCGACTGACTGCTCGTGAACTAACACTTCAACCTTGTTATTCTTCCAGTGGAAACCATCCTGTTCATAACCGATGTCTTTGACGGCTTGGCGAGCAACCTCTTCCATCACCTCAGCCGTGATTGAACTCGACCCTCTCACTTCGCCAGCGAGCGTGATGTGATTGGTTGTTGTTAGGGTCTCGACACCACAGCGGGAGTAGGGGTCAGCGGCTAGAAAAGTATCAACGATTGCATCGGAGATTCGGTCGCAGACTTTGTCTGGATGACCTTCGGAAACAGATTCACTTGTGAAGAGATAATCACGCTGACTCATGGCTTGCCCTGTCTTGAACTGACTTGAATTTCGTTAAAAGCTTTTAGAGGTCAAGGGCCAAGCGTCAAGCAGAACTTGGATATTGCTGTCCACTAAATCAGATTTAGTCCGATTTAGCGGTCACTTTTGCTTTAGACCGCAAAGGCGAATCAGAACAAAGGCGAGTAAAATCATTAACAGGTATAAAGTGATCACGCGGTTGCCTAACGAGGCAAAAATCGGCGGGTGTGTCAAAGCTTTGGGCAGTGACCCACGAACAACTGCGTCTTCGTCGTGGTTTGTCGACGATACCATTCGCCCGAAAGGATCCACGATTGCTGTGATCCCAGGGTTTGAAACTCTGACGAGAGGGAGGCCTTCTTCAATCGCTCTCATGCGTGAAATAGCAAAATGCTGGTAGGGGCCACTGCTCTTTCCGAACCAGGCATCGTTCGTTATGTTCAGCAACCAACTTGGCCGTGGCTGGCTCTTTGGGATTATGCGACCCGGGAAGATGATCTCGTAGCAAATTAGAGGGACGAAAGCTGGTATAGGGTCGTGTGTAACCCTGCGTTCAGCCGAACCGCTTTGGAAATCAATCAAGCCAGCCGTTAGTTTTTTAATCGGCAGGAGGCTGCCAAGCGGTACATATTCGCCAAAAGGCACCAAGTGTTTTTTGTCGTAGAGTCCAACCGTTTTGCCCTCGTCATCTAAAACGAAAAGGCTGTTGAAATACTGTCGTACACCTTCTGTATCGATGTCTCGACGGTTTCCGCCGGTAATCAGCAGGTTACCTTCTGGGATCGAATCAGCGAAGTATGTGCGCAGGTTAGGGTCTTCGCCTATGAGATAAGGAACCGCACTTTCGGACCAAATGGTTAACTCTGTGTCAGAAGTTGAGGGCTTGAACGCGGAAAGCTCAAAGTGCTTTTTGAAATTGGTTTCCGCAGCCTTTGGATCCCATTTGAGACTTTGGGGAATATTGGCTTGAACGAGATTCAAACCGATACCTTGCACAAAACTGGTGGGTTGGCCCAAACGCAGAGTGCCATAGCCCCACATGGCTAGAGGAATCGCCAATGACAGCAAGAGGTATCCTGCCGATTTTCGACTGATATTGCTCCACCAAAGGAAAGGCAATGAGGCGGAGATTAAGATAAGCAGTGATAACAGCCAGACACCCCCTACCGATGCTAGCTGTGTCATTGCTAGATTAACGGAACTGGCATAGCCAACCAAATTCCAAGGGAAGCCATTGAACATCCAGGACCTGAGCCACTCGTGCAGAAGCCAAAGCCCAATAAAGAGCACAACTTTCTCTTTAGGTTGGCGCGAGACCTTCACAATGATCCATGGGATGGGCGCAACGAAGCAGGCGAGAATGGCAGGCAAGCCCGTGGAAGCAATCGGCACGAACCACCAGAAAGTCGCTAAATCAACCGTTGCAGAGATCCCGACCCAATAGAGGCCCACAAGGAAAAAGCCAAAGGCGAAAATCCACCCCAGGCCAAACAGCATCTTGGTCGACAATCCTGGCTGGATTAACATTAGCAGCACTGGAAAACTGATCCAAATGACGAAGACCAAGTTAACGGGTGGAAAGGCAAGAGCGCCCAAACAACCCGCCAGAAATGCAACGATCAATCGCTTTGAATCAGAGAGGCGTTCCAACCAGATCCTCGACCGATCTAGATTCGTCAGAAGTGAGCTCGCCATGACGACTTAGGCGTCCTGTTGTGGAACAACGGGTAGGTTGGTTAGTCTTAATCGTTTGATGCGACGGGGGTCGGCTTCTAAGACTTTGAAATCAATGCCTGAATCATGCCTTACGACTTCTCCTCGGCTTGGAACGCGCCCAGCAACTGAGAAAACCAACCCACCGAGTGTGTCGATGTCTTCTTCTCTTTCTTCTTCCGTCAAAATAACGCATGTGAGTGCTTCAAAGTCTTCGATCTTCATACGAGCATCTGTCACCCATTCACCTTCAGCTAGTTCAATGAGTTCGGGATCGTTATCGATGTCGTGCTCGTCTTCAATTTCCCCGACGATTTGTTCAACCAGATCTTCGATGGTGACAAGACCGTCAATGCCGCCATATTCATCCACAACCAGCGCCATATGGATGCGTGTCAGCCGCATCTTCAACAGCAAGTCACTGACCGGCATGGACGGGGCCACAAAAAGAATTTCCCTTTGAATTGATCCGATTGAAAAGGAACTTGGTTTGTCGAAGAAAGTTAGGAGGTCCTTCACGTGGATCATGCCACTGACGTCATCCAAGTTATCGCTGTACACTGGGAAACGAGAATGTTGTTCCTTGTTTATCAGGGCAACAATATCTTGCAGCGTCGCTGAGTTCTGCACGGCGAGGATGTCGGCCCTAGGAACCATCACATCATCGGCAGTTAATTCTTTAAATCGTAAGATGTTAACGAGCATGGCTCGTTCGTCTTGATCGACCTCTGAACTGGTATCGCCGTCACTGGCTGTTTCTTCGAGATAAACTTCCAACGTATCGCGTAGACTTTGATCGTTGGGTTTACGGCCGAAAAGGGCCTTGATTTTCTCGGTGATAGGGGACCCGTTCGTCTTCTTAGAGCCATTGCTCGTCGACTGACGGGTCGTTCTACTGTCGGATGAAGGGTCTGGCATTATCTAAAATTATGTTGTTGTTTCAAGATCATAGCCCGCTTTTATACGGGTTGGCAATTCCTAGTTCGCTGAGCAGCTCAATCTCGCGAGATTCCATTTCTTCAGCTTCTTCGTCAACCTCATGGTCGTACCCGAGGAGGTGCAGACAACCGTGCACAAAAAGATGCGCAAAATGATCGGTAAAGGATTTGTTCTCTTGCCCTGCTTCGCGCTCGGTTGTTTCCAGCGCAACGATAATATCACCGAGTACCAGTGGCATATTTTCAGGCAAGCCCAATTGCTCGACGTCGTCCAACTCATCAGGTTCATATGTGGGAAAAGACAGCACATTCGTTGCATTGTCTTTATCCCGATGGTCCCGATTGAGGTCTCGCATTTCGGAGTCATTGGAAAGAGTGACTGAAATTTCCATCTGCTGATTGGGTTCAAGCGGGAGATTCTCTTTACCCAACACAGCTGCCGCCAATTTTGAACAAAGGCTCCCCGGATCAGACAGTTTTTTTTGCCACCGAGCATCCGTAATAAGACAGTCGACGTTGATTGAGGAGAGTGCCTTATTCATTGGGTTTTTTGGCGGTGTCGATATCTTTGACGCGGTTATCATAAGCTTGAACGATCCTGGCAACCAAGTCGTGGCGCACAACGTCTTTGGCGTTGAGGCGTTTGATACCTATGCCTTTTACCTTCTCAAGCGTCGAAATAGCATCTCTTAGCCCAGATCGCACGCCAGACGGCAAATCAACCTGACTGAGGTCACCAGTCGCAACCATACGACTGCCCTCGCCCAGGCGGGTCAAGAACATCTTCATTTGAACGGCTGTCGTGTTTTGAGCCTCGTCAAGAATGACAAAAGCATTGGAAAGCGTCCGTCCCCTCATGAAGGCTAGCGGGGCAACTTCAATTTCCCCGCTTTCTAGTTTTTTGCTGACCATTTCACCGGGCATCATATCATGCATAGCGTCGTAAAGAGGCCGCAAATAAGGATCGACTTTTTCCTTTAGATCGCCTGGCAGAAAACCAAGTCGCTCACCGGCTTCGACCGCTGGTCTAGAAAGGATAATACGGTCAACTTCGCCCGTGAGGAACAGTGAGACCCCATAGGCAACGGCGAGATAGGTTTTCCCTGTCCCCGCTGGCCCTAAACAAAACACGAGTTCATTGTTCGAGAGTAAATCGAGGTATTCTGCTTGGCCTGGTGTTCTAGGCGAGATTTGCTTGCGGCGTGTCCGAAGTTCCCGGCTTTTTGAAATGCCATTCGAAGTCTCGCCAATTGATGCAAAGCGCAAAGAGGCGTCGATATCTGCTAGTGTCAGACTGTCTACTTTTTCCAGCTGGTCATAGAGTGACTTTAAGGCCAGACGGGCCTGCTCTAGATTTTCTTCCGTGCCGGTAATCGCCACCTGATTGCCGCGTGAAGCCAGTTTGACTTCAAGCCTTTGTTCCAAACGAACAAGATTTTCGTCGTGCTGGCCAAATAATAAAGGCACACGTCTAGCGTCATCGAAAATCAGTAACAGCTGTTCGCTTTTTTGTGGGGCTTGGTCAGCGTGCAAGGGGTCAAAACCGCTCAAGAAAGGCGCTCCTTTAACGGGCGATTAAGCAGCATCAACAACCGATGTCTCCCACTCGCCAGTGATTACTTTGGCTTCTATCGAATTGGCCTTGGCATCGATGACTTCAACCTCTGCAATTGAACCGACTAGACGACTCGGCGCTTCCAAATGAACGGACTGCATGAAAGGACTGCGTCCAACCAACTGGCCAGGGCGTTTGCCTTCTCTTTCTAACAAGACTGACATGCGGGTGCCAACTTTACTTAAATTGAAAGCAAGCTGTTGTTCGTTCAATAGGGTTTGTAACATCGCCAACCGTTCGCTTTTTACCGCTTCATCCACTTGCAACTCGCTGGACGCCGCCGGTGTGCCCGGACGCGGGCTGTATTTGAAGGAATAGGCGGCGGCATAATTGATGTCGGTTACCAGGCGCAATGTCTCGGCAAAATCTTGGTCGGTTTCGCCAGGAAAGCCTACAATGAAATCACCGGACATAGCGAGGTCTTCGCAGGCTGCTCTCAAACGGTCTACGATCCGTCGGTATTCGTCTGCCGTGTGCGTGCGGTTCATGGCGGCCAAAATTTTATCCGATCCAGCCTGAACCGGCAGATGGAAATAGGGCATCAACTTAGGCTCATTTGCGAAAGCTTCGTACAAGTCGTCGGCCATATCGCTGGGGTGTGAGGTTGTAAAACGAATACGTTCCAAACCGTCGATTTCACTGAGGTAGCGAATCAGGTCGCCAAGACCTATTTCGCGGCCTGATTTTTCACCGTGAAAGGCATTAACATTTTGGCCCAGCAGCGTGATTTCTTTGGTGCCCAGCGCCACCATTCGGCGGGCTTCGTTTTCGATTTCTTCAACGGAGCGAGAGAACTCAGCGCCTCTAGTGTAAGGCACTACGCAGAAGGTACAAAACTTGTCACAACCTTCCTGGATTGTCAGGAAGGCTGCTGGCCCTTGCGAGCGGGACTCTTCTGGTAAAAGGTCAAATTTTGATTCCAATGGGAAATCGGTGTCCAAAACAGCGGACTTGCCGATTGCCTTCTCGCGGGTAGCTTTAGCCACTAACTCGGGGAGACGGTGATAGGTTTGCGGTCCAAAAACCATATCGACAGCGGGTGCGCGACGCATGATTTCTGCACCTTCGGCCTGAGCCACGCAACCGGCTACCGCCAAAATCATTTGCTCGCCTTCGGCGGTCTTCTTTTCCTTAAAGGGTTTCAGGCGACCGATGTCCGAATAGACCTTTTCTGCTGCTTTTTCACGAATGTGGCAGGTATTTAAGATCACCATATCGGCGCCGTCTGGGCTGTCAGTGGGTTCGTAGCCGATTGGGGCAAGGGTGTCCGTCATCCGGGCAGAATCATAGACGTTCATCTGGCAGCCATAGGTCTTGATGAAAAGTTTCTTCGGCAAAAGATAAGTCCTTGATTTTACGTTCTATTGGCGAAGTTTTCGCCGAAAACGCCTCCTAGCATGATTAGCTTTAGGCAGGAAGCATTTTTGGTTTGCGTTGTGGTCGCCCGGCCAGCCCCTCGGCCAAGCCTTCTGTTACTTCCTGGTGGCACCATTCACTCAGCGCTTTGCGGTTTTCGAAGTCATCAATAGTGACCATTGGGTGAAATTCGACGATGACGGTCAGGCGGCCTAATCCAGCCGCTTTAAAGATATGTGAAACAAGTCCCATTTTACCGAACCAAGTATAGTAAGGCCTTAGAGACCTCCCCAAGGCTATGCCGTCTAAACGAGCGTAAGCTATTGAGATCGGCTGGACCGTAAGGGCTTCGCCATGCGGTCTAATCTCAGCGGTTTTGAACAGTGCAGATTTAAAGGGAATGACTGAATTACCGTCGCCAGACGTTCCCTCAGGAAAGACGATGATGGAATCATTAGCCTCCAGCCGCTCCCTCATCTGATCAACGTGTGAGTTTACATTCCTGGATTTCCGATCAATGAAAATCGAGCGTTGTAGGCGGGCCAGCAACCCAAAGAAAGGCCAGCGTTCAATGTCATTTTTTGCAACGAAGGAGGCTTTGAGAAGGCTAGCGAGAATAGAGATGTCGATATAAGAGGCGTGATTGGCGACAAAAAGGGTCGGCTCAACATTGGAAATGCGACCGCGCTTTATGACTCTGATTCGCAGCGCCTTCAAACAGAGGCGATGGTAGTACAAAGGAACAGCTTTTGCCCATCTCTTGTTGACCTTGATCGCAAGAGCTTGAGCGGGAATAAGGGCGATTGTGAGCAAGACGTAAACAGTCAATCGAACCGATGAGATAATGGGTGAGCTGAGACTCATGCTATTTTCCTTCGATCTTGCGGCCAAACAGTTCCAGCCTATGATCGGTCAATTCGTACCCTAATTCAGTAGCAATCTCCTTTTGGAGTTGCTCAATCTTGTCGTTTTGAAACTCTATCACTTCACCGGTCTGCACGTCGATCAAATGATCATGATGCTCTCTTGGCGCTTGCTCAAACCGTGATCTCCCATCGCCAAAATCCAATTTAGCGATGATATCGCGTTCTTCAAAGAGCTTTAATGTTCGGTAGACAGTTGCCAATGATACACTGGCATCCAAAGCTTGGACTCTCTGGAAAAGTGTGTCGGCGTTTGGGTGGTCATCAGATTGTGAGAGAGCCTTCGCAATGACTTTGCGAGGCCCTGTCATTTTCAACCCTTTGTCAATGCAACGTTCTGCAATTGATGCAATCATGTCGATCCGCCCACTACCAGATTAACGCGCGATCATTACGGTTTGATTGTAATGCGCGGCATTTGTTCGAGGATAGTTTATAGTTGGGCAGTTTAATCGACTCAAGTCGTCTGAGAATATTCTCTGTAAAACAACAAGGTGAAGCGTGGCAAAGATTAGTCACGGCCTCTTGTCGTGCCTAGGCCGATCTCGCGAGCAAGCGCACTGCGTTGCTTGGCGTAATTGGGCGCAACCATAGGGTAGTCAGATGGAAGGCCCCAACGGCTGCGATATTCTTCAGGTGTCAAATTGAAAGAGGTTTTAAGGTGACGCTTTAGCATCTTCAACTTCTTGCCATCTTCGAGGCAAACCAAGTAGTCAGGAGTAACCGACTTGCGGATTGGCACTGCAGGCGCGATCCTGTCATCGGAGATGTCGCTGACGTCACCGACTTTAGAAAGCGTTTGATACACTTCTTTGATGAGGCCGGGGAGCTCTGCTGCCTGGACAGTATTGTTGGCAACCTGAGCGGAGACGATTTGCGACGTAAGTTCTAGCAATCGGTCTTTTGATTCAGGTGCAGACATTTCTTACTCTCACAGTATTAATCAGATTAGCGCAAATCTATAGTAAATGAACCAAGTCCTATCAAATCCCTAATTGGGTAAATTAGCTAAATGAAGTCACTTTTATTTGGGGTGTGATAAATGAACGGATTCGACAGTAGAGTCGTTTCCAATTCACCGTAAATCTAATCTCTAAATCTTTGCAAAAATAGATAAAACTCATGTAATGATTCGCTTCATGATCAACGCGGAAGTCTTTTTTCCTTCAGGTGATTCGTAATAATTGGGCCTTTTGCCAACTTCCAAGAAACCGTTTTTACCGTAAAGGTTGATGGCTTCGTGATTGTCTTCAGCGACTTCTAACAACAAATCACAGGTGCCTTGAACAGCGAGATCTTCGACAAGTGAAAGCAGCAATTTGGACCCTATTCCAAGGCGGCGTACTTTTGGAGCGACGCAAAGCATCAGGATCTCAGATTCGAGCGATGTCGAGGAAGAAAGTAGAAAACCGACGGGTTCCTGGTCAACCATCGCGATTAAGGCAGAGCTTGTATGTAGGCCCATCATCTGCTGGTAAGAGTTGCTCGACCAAGCCCCGTGCGCCACGCATTGTTGGTGCAGAGTGGCTAAGATGGCACCGAATTCTGGGCCTAAGCTTTTAGTTATGACGACAGAATTTTCTGTTTTCACCATCCAAAATTGTCCAATGGGGAAGACATTTTTTT
>Ga0055584_100004993_pt1 | contig 12998 bp, 11 predicted proteins | sample OSDHelmetaG_FD_58716 | JGI IMG/M metagenome (GOLD analysis project Ga0055584, IMG submission 58716) | Pelagic marine sediment microbial communities from the LTER site Helgoland, North Sea, for post-phytoplankton bloom and carbon turnover... | ecosystem: Environmental > Aquatic > Marine >... | reverse complement strand
TATGCGCGGCTGGATGCATAATGATTGCGGCGTCAAATTGCAGGACGTCCATTGGTATCAGGCAGGCGCGAACGCGCCGGGCCGGGTTGAGAAGGTCGAGCTGACCCTGCCGGACGGTGTCGAGCTGACACGTGTTTCCGACAAGTCTCTTTCTGAACTGCTCGCCGCCGGTGAGATTGATTGTGCGATTATTGCGCGACCGCCAACCTGCTTCCTCGAAGGCCACCCAGATGTCGTGCGGCTGTTCCCCGACTATCTCGAGATGGAAAAGGATTATTACGCCAAGACCAAGATCTGGCCGATCATGCATATCATGGTGATGCAAAACAAAGTTCTCGAAGAGAATCCCTGGGTGGCCCGCAATCTGCTCAACGCCTTCAACGAGTCCAAGGATAATAGTGTTGAGCGTCTGCTCGATCCCGCCGTATCCCGCTACCCGCTGGCCTGGGTACCGACCTATGCGCGTGAGATGCAGGCCATGTTTGGCGATGATCCCTATCCATTTGGTATCGAAGAAAACCGCGCGACCTGGGAACAGATGCTGCTTTATACCTATCAGCAAGGTATCGCCCACAAACATGTAACGCCGGAAGATATTTTCCCGCAGGGGATCATGACCGACGTGGTGGTTTAACGGGACTATAATAATGGCGCGCGAGCTCTATTTCATTTCCGGCTCGCCGCCCTGCTGGTCGGTGATGCTGGCGCTCGAAGTAAAAGGTCTCGCCTATACACCAAGACGGCTCGATAACGCCAAGCGTGAGCAAAAGAGTGCGGAATATCTCGCGATCAACCCGCGCGGTCAGGTGCCAGTGCTGGTTGAGGGCGATGTCACTATCTGCGAAACCCTCGCCATCCTGTCTTATCTGGAGGCCGCCACACCGACGCCTGCTTTATTTGGCAGCCTACCGGTTGAGACCGCCAGAATCTGGCAAGCCATTTTTGACTGCGATGGCAATCTTCGCGAGCCGGTCGGACAAATCTCGCGCCCGTCGTTTCGTGGCAAGGCGATCGAGGCTGCGGAGCAAATCAAGGAAGCCGCTGAAACCGTACGCGATGAGCTGGCGCTGTATGAAACAGCCCTCTCGGAAAATGAATGGCTCGCGGGGAACAGTTTGAGCGCCGCCGACCTGATTGTATTCCCCGTCATCATGCAGCTGCTGCGCGCTGTCGGCCGCGAGGATGCAGCACCGTTAGAGCTCGCGATATATCCCCTGGCGGATCACTTTCTTAATCTCGCTAGCTGGGTTAGCCGGATCGAAGCCCTGCCCGGCTATGACAACGCTTACCCGCCGCACTGGAAATAACCGTCGTTAAAAATCCATCATGTGAATAAGTGGTCGCAAGTCAGGCGCATTGACGACATCACCCCACGCCGCGATCACCTCATTGCAACGCTCTGCCCCGATTAACGGCTCGCTCATCAGCCGCAGCTTGTTGGCCGTGTCTTCATCACTCATCGGGTTCGCCGGATGACCGGGTGGATTAGTGTTCTCAACCTCCAAGACCGTACCGTCCTGCATTGTCACGGTAATCGCCAGCTTCATATCAGGCAGCAGCGCCTCAATTGCAGGATCAACGGTCACCGTGATTTTATTGAGAAGGGGCCGGAGTGACGGATCCTGCACGCGGTCTTCCTCAAAGGAGGCAATCGAGATCGTGCTATCCACCAAGGTTCGGGCAAAAATATAAGGCAAGCTATGGTCAGCGGTTTCGCGAGTCTGCGGATCCCATTTTTCTGGCTCACCACCGATTTCTACGCGGGTGAGCTCGTCACAGAAAATCTCAATGGATTTTATTTTATTAATATTGTTCGCCGCCAGTTTCTCCCGCAGCTCCATCGCCGCCCAGACTGCCGGCTGGCCATTGGTTTCCAGCGGCCAATATTTAAAGAGAATCTGATCGAGGGTGCACGCACCGCCGTCGGTGGGAAACGGCGACAGATCGAAAGGCCCGGTAATGTTATCAAACAATCCATGCCGCCCCTCAAAGGCATTGCCGGGACCGACCATGCCTTCAGCGGCCAACGTCGCGGCGAACACACCGTTACGCGCGGCAAAGGGCGTCGCAACACTCTTCCACGAAGTCAGCTCACCCGACCGTGTGACCCTCAACGGCACGGAGGCCGTGGCGCTCATGCCGATGGCGTTAGCGGTCTGCTCGAGCGTAAGGCCCAGCAGATTACAGACACCTGCCGTGGTCGAGAGCGCGACCATAAATCCCTGATCCCAGCCAAGTTTACGCAGATCGGTGCCTTCACACAGTCGCGTATAAATCTCGTAACTCACCATCATCGCGGTGAGAAACTGTTGGCCGCTGAACGGTGCCGCCCCAGCCAAAGCGAGATGCGCGCCGAGACTGTCGCTGGGATGGCCGCCGGGAAACCGGTCATTGAAATCATATTTGCGGATCATGCCGGAATTGATAAAGGTCGCCATTTCTACCGGCATCGTCGCATCGACAAACAATGTCCGCCCGGCATAGAGACCGGCACTCTGGCCGCCAGCGAGTCGTCGGCCAATGGACGCCGCCTCACACGCATGCGCCGCAAAGGCGCAGCCCAACGTATCGATCATATGCTGGGTCGCGGATCGGGCGATCCCGTCACCAAGATGATCAAAATTCAGCGTCGTCGCAAAAGTCGCAATCTGTTCGGTCAGACGATCCATCACATTTCCATCAGCTCGGCACGTATTCGCTACGGAAGGACGAGAGTGGCATGGGCGGGTCTTCCTCGCTGCCATCGATCCACATATCGAACACAATTTCATTATGCGGTGTTATCTCAAGCAACCGCGCGCGGCACATGCCGCCACGATTGTCATTGGTCGGCACCCCATCGATGGTGCAGACCCCGCCAAAATTCATAAAGGTGTTGCCGGTCTTCGGCAGGCGATAGGCACCGCCCTGATAGCAGCCATAGAGCCCCTCACCCAGGCCATCACCATCACCAAACGCCCAGACCTGTTCAACCGTCATCGCGTCTTCATCAACGGCAAACTCCACCACCCGGCTATAATTCTTTTCACCGGGCAGCGGGTCGGCGAACGGCAGGGCGCGGTGATTGCCATTGTCAAAACACAGGATGGTGCCAGTTGGAGTCACCGAACAATCATGCTGGTGATATTGCCATTCCACATCGCCAACCGGTTTGAGCAGCTTGTCCGACCAAGGCGCCCGCCAGTTACCGGGATCGCCGAGTATCCATTTGATCTCGCCGCTGCTGCGGTGGAATTTCAGAATACAGTCCTGGGTGCGCAGCGAAAGCATGATGGTGTCATCGCGCGCGTCATAAAACACCGCATTGGTGTGGCACCAGTCATTGCTGTCGGGGAATCCCAGCTTGCGCCAGTAGCCCGAGCAGCTGCCATAACACAGCCGGTAGGGATCGAGCATATCGAGCAGATGCCATTTATTGACGACCTCACCCTTTGGAGTCACTTCGAGTACGACATCGCCAACCACATTGGCCGGCCCGCGCGGCGCGTCAGGATCGGTGTCGTTTTGTGGCCAGTCCGGCAGCACGCGCATCTCGGCGCTCAACAGCAACAGATTACCATTGGGGAACCGGTTTACCCGGTGATGGGTCAACGGCACATCTATCTCTAGCGAATTCGGCGGCGGCTCCTTATCCTGCCATTTGCCAGCGACATGCCATTGCCGAACCACCTGCCCCGAACGCAGCACTTCCTTGATCAGCCCGGCGCCGGTTAACGAGAACATCAGATTCCCGTTGGGCAATGCACAGCTATCCTGGGCCGCAGTGTCAAACTTCATATTGAGCGGGAAATTGCCATCCTGATCGACGCCGATAATCCAGCCGACCTTATTGCGCCCGATGTCAGGCCCGCCGGGACGGACGTTGAAGACCAACATCCCCGGCTCGCGCCGGGCCGGTTTACAGACATCAATATGATGCGGCGGCAGGTTTCCAAAACTCATTTAAACTGTTCCGTTCCTGAAGCGTTGACCACAGGATATCACAGCAATCGGGCGGAGCTATAGCGCGACCGATACCGTCTGGACCAGGTTTTCTTGCGCGAGATGGAAGCCACCCATTTTTAGGAAGTTCTGCGAGTCGTCAGCAGCGGACACTAGAGGTTTTTTTGACACTCGCTTTTTATCAACCGGCGGAGCCAACGATGTGCTGGGTCTTCGGTAAATCGTTCATGCCAGATTTGAGAGAAGGTAAACGGCGGCGCCTGAAGCTCACTTGGCAATTCCAAAAAAATCAAGTCATCGGTCATGACTTGTCGGGCCAGCAGCTCTGGGACCGTGATAATCAAATCAGTAGGAGCAATTACAGCACTAATTGCAAGGAACTGCGTGATCCTGAGCGCAATTGTCCTTTCAAAGCCGTGCTCTTTCAAAACGCTATCAATCCGGCTCCCTCCCCTTCAGGTGATGCTCAGCAAGGCATGGTGTGCAGTAGCATAGTCTTTGAGGTCCATGCTGCGCTCAGACAGGGGGTGTCCTTTGCGCATCAAACAGACCTGCCGGTCGGTCAACAGGGACTGCACCGCGACATTGTCCAAAACGGGTCCATCGTCGACAACACCAAACCCGAGCGAGATTTTCCCTTGGCACATCTCGGCAATGCCCTCCTCGGAAAGGTTTTCTAATTCGATCTGGATCTGCGGGGCCAAATTGAAGACCTGGCCGAGGACCGGAGGCATTATCATTTGAGCGAGATAGTCCGGCGCCATGATGCGAAACCGGTCTTGCGCTTTTGATGGGTCAAATACCGGCGGCTTGAACACTCCTGATACACGTGCCAAGGCGTCTTGGACTGGCCCACGTAGCGCCTCACCACGGGGCGTTAAGACCATGCCTCTGCCCGATCGCACAAGCAACGGATCCTTAAGCGCATACTGCAGGCGGTTCAATGCCCGGCTCATGGCTGGTTGCGAGAGGTTCACCTAGTTTGCCGCCCTAGTGACACTTTCGGTTTCCAGCAACGCTTTAAGCGCTTTCAACAGGTTCAGATCAATGTTCCCAATATTTGAATATTGCATAAATAATATATAAAACATGCATTATAATTATTTAATTAGCTCCCGTAAGTTTTGGTCATCGAAACCGACTACACGGGAGGAATTATCATGTTTGTTATTTCAGGCGTCACCGGAAATACTGGTTCCGTCGTTGCCCAAACGCTCATCGACCAAGGGCAACCGGTGCGAGTCATCGTCCGTACCGAAGAGAGAGGAAACCCTTGGAAAGCGAAAGGTGCCGAGATTGCGGTTGCTGACATCTTAGATATCGCAGCCATGACAAAAGCGTTGGACGGTGCCAGTGGAGCTTACTTTCTGCTACCTCCTGATCTTTCCAATGATGACTTTATTGGCGTCAGCATCAAATGTGCTGAGGCAATAGTCGCCGCAGCCAAAGTCGCCCGGTTGCCGCATGCGGTTATCCTTTCGTCCGTCGGCGCACAGCACGAAGAGCGCGTTGGGCCGATCACTACCATCGGCCATCTGGAAAGACTTTTTGTAAAGGCACACGTCCATCTGACCGCAGTTCGCCTTGGGTATTTTCTGGAAAACATTCAGGATGTCCTTCCTGCCACCGTCCACGAAGGGGTATATCCAAGCATGATCCATCCTCTTAATCGGAAGATCGACATGGTTGCCACACGTGACATCGGCCTGACTGTTGCCAAGGCCCTCCTGGACCCGTCGTCGATCCCGCATCGAGTAATCGAACTGAGGGGAGCGAACCAATATTCCGCTGAGGACATCGCGGAGGAGCTTTCAAAAACGCTTGGTCGCGACGTTGTTGCGGTTGCAGTTCCACGGGAACGCTGGGTGGATCAACTCAAGCAAAACGGCTTGTCTCAGCAGTCCGCTGAGAGTCTTGCTGAAATGCATGAGAACATAAACAACGGGCGCATCGACTTTCTTGATCTGGATGCTCGAAAGGCCTCGATTGACCTGAGCACTTTCATCACCAATTTGGCAGTCTAGATGAGTTGACCATAACTATCCTCAATCTTGGCAATTTTGAACATTCTAGCGCACTTCAGGAGATGATCAAAAAATGAAACAGATTACCGGTATCAATCACGTGGGAATTAGGGTTAGGAACCTTGCGGTGACGCGGGATTTTTATGAAAAGCTCGGTTTCGAGTTTATCAAAGGACCGGTCGGCCCCGAGCCTGTTGCGGTTATGATCCACCCATGCGGTGTCAACATGAACTTCATATTAAACGCTTCGAAGAACGCTGACAGCGACAATGTCTTAATGGACCGGTCGACGAAGCAGGCTGGGTACACTCATGTAGCATTGGAAGTTAGTGATCTGGAAAGTGTAGAACGCCAGCTGGGCGAACTGGAAATTCCGATCACTGGCGAGGTTGAACTGCCAACAGGCGCACGGTTCATCTTTGTTAGAGATCCGGATCGCAACATCATTGAATTTCACAGACCCGCATCCAGCTGACCAAAGGCGGCGGCCACGCAGGTTGCAGCCCAACTTCGACAAGTCTTGATCGAATTTGTTAACCGTTTCTTTTCTACATGGAAGGAATGAACGTGTCCGCTTCAGGTCAAAAGCAGACCTGACGACCCCTTCCTAATGCGCGACGTCCCAGTTGGCGCCGGAGCCGATGTCGCAGATCAGCGGCACGGACAGGCTGGCGGCTGATTCCATGGTTTTCTTGACCACCTCTTCAGTCTTTTTCAGCTCTTTTTCCGACACTTCGAAGATCAGCTCATCATGGACCTGCAGCAGCATCTGCGCCTTGAGCTTGGCCTTTTTGAGCGCCCCCGGCATCAGGATCATCGCGCGCTTGATGATGTCGGCAGCCGAGCCCTGGAGCGGCGCGTTGATCGCGGCGCGTTCCATGAAATTGCGACGCGCCGGGTTCTTGTCCTGGATGCCCGGCACATGCACCCGGCGGCCATAGATGGTTTTGACATAGCCTTTTTCGCGGGCGAATTCCTTGGCGTCATCCATATAGCCCTTTACGCCGGGATAGCGCTCAAAATAGGCCTCGATATAGGATTTGGCTTCACCCTGCCCGATGCCGAGCTGACGCGCCAGACCAAACGGGCTGATGCCATAGATGATGCCAAAATTGATCGCCTTGGCACGATTGCGGGTGGTGCTATCGAGCTCATCAATCGGAATGCCAAACACCTCGCTGGCCGTCATCGCGTGAATATCCGCCCCATCCTTGAAAGCCTTTTTGAGCACATCGATATCGGCGACATGTGCCAGCAGCCGCAGCTCAATCTGCGAGTAATCCGCCGACAGCAGCACATTGCCCTTATCGGCGACAAAGGCGGTCCTGATCTTGCGGCCCTCTTCGGTGCGGATAGGGATATTCTGGAGGTTGGGATCATTGGAGGACAGCCGCCCGGTCGAGGCAATCGCCTGCGCGTAGGAGGTATGGACGCGCCCGGTGCGGGCATCGATCTGCCCCATCAGCGCATCGGTGTAGGTACTTTTGAGTTTGCTGAGCTGCCGCCATTCGAGGACTTTTACCGGCAGGTCATGACCCTGAGCCGCCAGCCCTTCGAGAATATCAGCACCGGTGCCGTAAGCGCCGGTCTTGCCTTTCTTGCCGCCCGGCAGACCCATCTCGTCAAACAGCACTTCGCCGAGCTGCTTGGGGGAGCCGATATTAAACTCATGTCCGGCCAGCTCGTGGATAGCATCGCCGAGCGTCGCGATGCGTTTTTCAAAATCATCGGACAGTGATTTCAGCACATTGACATCGACCTTGATGCCCGCGCTTTCCATATCTTCCAGCACATCAATCAAGGGTCGTTCGATGCGCTCATAAACCGTTGCCATCTTTTCAAATACCAGACGCGGTTTGAGCAGCCGGTGCAGCTCGAGCGTGACATCGGCATCTTCCGCCGCGTAATCCAGCGCTGCTTCCAGTTCAACCTCGGCAAAGCTGATCTTCTTTTTACCGGTGCCGGTAACCTCGCTGTATTTGATGTTGGTGCGATCGAGATGCAGCCGCGTCAGATCATCAAGACCATGACCATGCGACCCGCCATCCAGCACATAAGACAGCAGCATGGTGTCATCGACCGGTGACATATCAATGCCATAGCGGGCGAAGACCTCGCTGTCATATTTGGCGTTATGAGCGACCTTGAGCGTGCCGCGACCCTCAAGCATTGGCTTGAGCAGTTTGAGAGCCTTCTTCATATCGATCTGCTTCGGCGCGCCATCGGCGCTCGGCTCCTCGGCATCACCGCCACCGAGATCGAACGAACCCTGGCTTTTGGGGGCGACATGGCCAAGCGGGATATAGCAGGCGCGGGCACCTTTGACCGGCAGGTCCATCGATAGCGAGACCCCGACCAGCTCCGCATTCAGCGAATCCAGGGAGTCGGTTTCGGTATCGACCGCGACCGTTCCCTGTTCCATTGCCGAGGCGATCCAGGTCTTGAGCGCGGCTTCATCCTGCACCAGCGCATAACCCGCCTCATTCCGCTTATCATCCGCCGCCGGGGTGGGCGCATCTTCCGGCACATCGTGACCCGCCTGGACCAGCCCGGCTTTGACCTTGGCGAGGATCGATTTAAAGCCCTGCTCTTCCAGAAAGGGAATGATTTTTTCGGGATCAAGATCCCTAACCACAAAATCCTCATAGGATTGCTCGACCGGCGCATCGACCGCCAGCGTGACCAGATCACGCGAGATACGCGCCTGATCGGCAAACTCGATCAGGTTTTCGCGGCGCTTGTTCTGTTTAATCTCGCCCGCGCGCTCGAGCAACGTATCAAGATCACCATATTCTTCTATCAGCTGCGCGGCGATCTTGACCCCGATCCCCGGCACACCCGGCACGTTATCGGCGGAGTCGCCCGCGAGAGACTGAATATCGACGACCTTGTCGGGCGTGACGCCAAATTTCTTTTCAACTTCCTCATAGCTGATGATGGTGCCCTTCATCGGGTCCTGCATCGAGATATTATCATCGATGAGCTGCATCAGATCCTTGTCGGAGGACACAATGGTGACCCGCAGCCCATCAGCGGCAGCCTGTTTGGCATAGGTCGCGATCAGATCATCGGCCTCATAGCCCTCCATCTCAGCCTGCGGCAGCCCATAGGCCTCCACCGATTCGCGGATCAAGGAAAATTGCGGGACCAGGTCCTCCGGTGGCGGTGGGCGGTGCGCCTTATATTCAGGGTATATGTCAGAGCGGAAGGTCTTGCGCGCGGTATCAAAGATCACCGCCAGATAATCGGTCTCGGAGTCCTCAACCAGCTTGGTCAACATCGAGGTAAAGCCATAGACGGCATTAACCGGCGTGCCGTCGGGTCGCGTCATCGGCGGCAGGGCGTGATAGGCCCGGAAAATATAGCCAGAGCCATCAATCAGAAATAAATGCTTGGGTTCTCCGTCATCCGGTTTGCTTGTCGTGGCCATGGCTTTCGTCCCCTGTTTCGATGTCTAAAACATGCCGCAAGGGGGCGGAGGAGTCGAGGGAGAGTCGAGTCGTCCCTAAGGGGTATCCACAGATATCTGCTGTGTCTGAGGGGTTTTATCCGTGTCGGTCCCGGAAAGTAATTTTGCCACCCCGCGATAGCGCCCCGGTGGCCAGCTCTTGCCGACCCTGCGCTTGCGCCCGATATAGACCATCCGCCAGGCCTGGTTACGGGTGATGGCGATATCCTTGGTGATAAAGTCGCTGCCATCCGGCATTTTTATGGTGAGTTGCAGCGTACTGCCTTTTGCCACGCTGAATAGCGCCGCCCAGAATACCAATGCCTTTGCATTGCGCTTTATCACAGGCGGGCTCGCCGCATTGGTTTTGATCCCGGCACCGCTGGGCATCGCGGGCGCAAACCCGGCGGCATAGAGCCGTGAGTGCTGATAGCGAACATTTGCAACGCTTTTGAACAGTGGCTTGCCCGGCAGGCCACACCCCTGCCCCTGCCTCCTCCCATTGACCGGATCAACAATCTGCCCGTCCTTGCGCAAGGCCAGGTGAAGATACGGGAACGCTGTCCGGCCGGACATGCCGACCCGTCCGATGGCCTCACCCCGCGCAACGACATCCCCCTGCGTCACCCAGATACTGCCACGCCGCAGGTGACAATACTGGCTTTCCCAGCCACCCGCGTGACGGATAACAATGCCATTGCCGCATTCCCGGCCCTTGATCTTTTCTGCCGAGAAACTGAGTCCGTGCTCGGCGATGTTGTTTCGCAACCGCAGGACCGTGCCGGTAGCAATAGCGCGCACATCAACACCGCGCTGCATCTGCGCAAGATCGCGGACCGCAAAGTCAGTCCCTTTGTGCCCGTCATAGCTGCGCGGACCGCAGGCACTATCGGCAACGGCTTTGCTCCCATCATGATCGACATAGTTCATGACCCAGCAGGTCGCGCCGAGATTGCATTTAAGGGGCAGGTCAAAAGGCGGGCGGTCACTGGCAACGGCCGCAAAGGGCTGTCCGGCAAGCAGAATAGATATAATGGCAAGAAGACGTCGGCAGGCGGCGCCCGAGCAAATTTTCAAAAGCAGCTTAATGCCCGCCGGAGATTTTGGTACCGGGTTTGAGGATATACATCCGGTCGCAATAGCCGCATTCGACCTTGCCCTCGACCAGGGTGAGATAAACCCGCGGGTGTCCAAGCGCACCGCCACCGCCATCACAGGCAACTGTCATCTCTTCGATTTCGATGGTTTCAGGGGGCTCCGGGGCTGTTCCGGCCATATCTCAATCCTCATTGGCTCTATAACGGGCCGCACGCAGTTCATTGACCGCGAAGGCTGCGCGATGATACCCAATGTGCCGCGATGTGCAAAGAAACTTGCACAGAGGATAACCGCCTAATTTTCAGGAATTTTCAGCCTATGGATGCCGCCGCACCGACCAATTCAGATGATATACCCGACCTCGCGGTTGAGACGGAGAATCTAACCAAAATCTACACCCCGTCTTACGGTCCGATGGTCCGGGCACTGGACAATGTCAGCCTGCAGGTGCCGCGCGGGTCGGTATTTGGATTGCTGGGGCCCAACGGTGCCGGCAAATCGACGCTGATCAATATTCTCGCCGGGCTGGTCATCAAGACTTCCGGCAGTGCGCGGATCTGGTACTTCGATACCGAGAAGGAGTTTCGCCGCGCGCGGTCCGCCATTGGTGTGGTGCCACAGGAGGTCAATCTCGACGCGTTCTTTTGTCCGCGCGAGGTTCTCGAACTACAGGCCGGACTCTACGGCGTGCCCAAAAGCGAACGTCGCACGATGGAAATCCTCGAGGCGGTCGGGCTGGCGGATAAGGCTGATGCCTATGCGCGGTCGCTTTCCGGTGGGATGAAGCGCCGCCTGCTGATCGCCAAGGCTTTGGTCCATACGCCGCCGGTCGTGGTGCTGGATGAGCCGACCGCCGGCGTCGATGTTGAGCTGCGGCGTCAGCTCTGGGCCTATATGCGCATCTTGAACGAGGCCGGGACGACCATCCTGCTAACGACGCATTATCTCGAAGAAGCTGAGGAGATGTGTGACACCATCGCGATTATTGACCACGGCAAGCTGATTGCCTGTGAGCCGACACCAAAGCTGATCGGGCGGCTCGATCAACGCACTCTGACCATCACCGTTACCACAGCGCTGGACGCAGTACCCGAAACCCTCACGGCCTTTTCAGCGAGTCTGACCGCCCCAAACGAGCTGACCTTTTGTTTCTCCCCCAGCAGCACGACTGTCGGTGAGATCCTCGGCGCGATCCAGTCTGCCGGGCTGACGGTCGCCGATCTGGCAACCCAGGAAGCCGATCTGGAAGACATCTTTCTGCGGCTCACCGGGATTGATGAGGCGCCTCGCGTCATTGCGACCGATCCGCCGTCGAGCGTCGTTCAGGACGCGCGCAGCAACCCACCGCTTTAACACGAGATGCGCCTCGCCGTTCTATCGCTACTGTTTCTGTGTGTCGGATGCGCATCCCCGATCCTCAAACCGATGGGGCCGGCAACGGTGAGCCCAATCGCAAGCGACAAGATGTTAACCGCAGCTGACGGCGCGCAATTGCCACTCCGGATTTGGCAAGCCAAGCCAGACCGAGAAAATCCCCGCGCGGTTATCATCGCGGTGCATGGCTTTAATGATTATGCCAACGCGTTTTATTTGCCGGCGCCGTTCTGGGCCAGGCACGGCATCGTCACCTACGCCTATGACCAGCGCGGCTTTGGCGGCGCACCCCATCGCGGCTTCTGGCCCGGCACCAAAACCCTCACCGCTGATCTGCGGTCCGCCGTGAAAGCCATTCACCATCGCCATGCCGGAACGCCGGTCTATGTACTGGGTGTCAGCATGGGCGGCGCGGTGGTGATGGCCACCCTCGCCGACGGCCCGATCGACGGCATAAACGGTGCGATTCTTGCGGCCCCGGCGGTGTGGGGACGGGCCCATATGAATATATTTCAGCGCGCCGCCCTGTGGCTGGCTTTTCACACCATGCCAGACCTCAAGCTGACCGGACGTGGGCTTAAAATCCAGCCCAGCGATAATATCAAAATGCTGCGCAGGATTTCCAAAGACCCGAAGATGATCCGCGAGACCCGTATTGATGCCATCAAGGGGCTGGTCGATCTGATGGACAGGGCCTTCGCCGCGGCACCTAAGATTGGCCATACGCCGATCCTGATCGCCTATGGGCTGAAGGATGAGATCGTCCCCAAAGACCCGACCCTGCAGGTCATGCAGCGGCTCGACACAAAGCTGGCGACGCGGGCGCTGTATGACACCGCCTGGCACATGCTGCTCCGCGACCTCAAAGCCGAGATCATCTGGCGGGACATTACCGCGTGGATTTCAGACCGCCGCAAACCGCTGCCCTCGGGGGCTGACGGGCGGGCGACCGAAACCCTCAAATCCGCGCCTGCCCGCTAGCAAAAAATAACGTCAGAACACGCAACGAAGACAATTGCACCAAGGGGGGCGGCTGGAGTAGTCTCCGCCTCACGCACCCGTAGCTCAGCTGGATAGAGCGCTGCCCTCCGAAGGCAGAGGTCACAGGTTCG
>Ga0055584_100004992_pt1 | contig 12998 bp, 11 predicted proteins | sample OSDHelmetaG_FD_58716 | JGI IMG/M metagenome (GOLD analysis project Ga0055584, IMG submission 58716) | Pelagic marine sediment microbial communities from the LTER site Helgoland, North Sea, for post-phytoplankton bloom and carbon turnover... | ecosystem: Environmental > Aquatic > Marine >... | reverse complement strand
CAAAAACTCTCCTCTAAACCAGCACTACAGCTGTCCCATAGGTGCTGACGGCTTACAACAGTGACGTCAGCGGCGACGTACTGCTGCGCAAAGGAGACGTACCAAGCCTGGAAATTAACGTCTTCTCCGATTCGATGATATACGCAGCCCTCCTGCAACCGGGCGAAGTCGAGTACGAGCCTGAACCGGAATTCGAAGATGGAAAACTGATTCCCGATTTGGCGATTCCATTCGATGCGATGGCGAAGATGAATGTGTCAGTGGATATTGATATCGGAGAGCTGAAACGCGACACATTGCATCTGCGTGACGTTGAGCTTGATGCAGTCCTGCGCGACGGCGCACTTGAAATTTCTAATGCCGGGTTCAAGGCCCGGTCCGGTGCGCTTGTTGCGCGCGGGAAACTCGAGCCGGCTGGCGAATCAGGTTCCGTTTCAATTGAGCTTGTGGCCCGTCAGTTTGCTCCCGGTATGACCGAGCTCAACGCAGATCTTGCGTTGATCGGCGATCTCGATATTAATCTCCAATCGACTGGAACAGATCTCCGCACCCTGTTCGGCAACACTGATGGTGTCGTCTTCCTGAATACCCGCGGCGGCAGGGTCACCGAAAATCGAGTTATCCAGGCACTCTATGGGGACGTTTTGCAGGAGCTGCTGACTACGATCAACCCGTTTCGCACCACTGACCCCTATACAGATTTCGAGTGCATCGTTGTGCCGCTGCAGTTTGATGACGGGAAGGTGACTAGCGTGCCGAGCGCGTTTATCACAACATCGAAGATCAGCCTGGTGTCCACCGCATCGATTGATCTGAAGACAGAGGATCTGTTGATGGCATTCAGGACCACGCCGCGACGTGCGCTCAGCGTAAGCGCTGGTGAGCTGGTGAACCCCTTCGTGCAGGTTGTTGGAACCCTGGGTGAACCACGGCTGGCGGTCGACGAAAGAGGCGTGCTTCTTTCGGGCGGCGCTGCGGTCGCGACGGGTGGGCTAAGCCTCGTGGCCCGTGGCCTTTGGGACCGCTTGTCGCGAGCAGGGAATCCCTGCAAACAAACCGCCGATGCAGCTATCGAAGAGCTCGGCGAGCGTTTCCCGCAATTGACTCTCGAGGGACTGGGGCGGGTGGAGTAAGCGATTTCCCGTCGTCTCCGAGAGGATCGGCATTCAATGAGCCCACTCGTCGACCAATAACTCTGCCTGACCATCCGCCCACATGATTTCGATCTTGATAGCCTCGCCCGAATCATCCTCGCCAAAAAACTCGTAAACGATAACACCATCGCCTTGATCGCTCTCGATGATGCGTTCTGGCTTCCACGCTGGAAACTTGCTTCCCAGTGTATTCGATACATTTTCCGGCAGAGTATCCATACCAATATCACGCTGGATTTCGACAACAGTCCAGACGCCATCGACTCTGGTCATGTCGAGTTCCAGTTCGCTTCCATCCGGCAACGTGCCGCCCACGTCGTAGTACTCGTTGCCATCCCGGGTCTCGTATTCAGCCTGGCTCACCATGAGTTCGGGCTTCGATGCCATCGCGACCGCCAGGACCTCTGTCGGTACTGCGTCCAGAGCTGTGGTCTCTTTGCCCGAAGCTTCGACTTTGCGACCTTCGCCGGCATCCGGCCCCCCGCAGGCGGTGACTCCGAAGAGCAAGGTCAAGAGTAGTGCATAGCTGGTTTTGGTTTTCATTCATGAACTCCTAGATTAATCCCATGGACTGCGCCCAGTTAACGAACAAATCCGGCCAGGCCGCGACCGGCTTACCAACGGTGTAGCGCAGGCCAAAGCCATGACCACCGTGCGCAAAAAGGTGTGTCTCGACCGGAATCCCTTTTTCGAGCAGGGCTGCCCGAAGCTCCAGTGAGTTTTCGACAACGACACTCTTGTCGTCTTCGGAATGCACGAGGAAACACGGTGGTGCATCCGATGGAACGTTGTTTTGCGGGGCATGAGCGCGCTCGAGTTCTGCGCCTGCATTTTCGCCGATGAGCAGTTTTCTTGACCCTGCATGTGCGGTGGGGAGCGTCATGGACGTGACCGGGTAGATGGGGGCGGCAAGCCTCGGTCTCGCGGAGAGCGTGTCTGCCTCATCGACCGGGTCGTAGGTTTTTGCGGCAAATCGCGTTGCCAGATCAGCGCACAGGTGGCCGCCCGCAGAGAAACCCATGGCAGCAACGCGCTCGGGATTAACGCCGTACTCCCTTGCCCGACTGCGAATTATTCGCATGGCGCGTTGAGCATCCGACAATGCCACGTTGGGACCCGCGGCCCAGCCGTCACCCGGCAAGCGATAGAACAAGGCGAAAACGGTGAAGCCACGAGCCGCAAGCCACCGACCCATTTCGTACCCTTCCTTATCAACCACGACCCATTTGTAGCCGCCTCCAGGCGTAAGCAGGACGGCCGCCCCATTGGGCACCGGCGGCCTGAATACGACCATGCGCGGTTTGGTGATTCCCCTGATAAAGCGATCCGACAGCTCCGGATCCTTGCTGCGTTCCACGACTTCTTCTTCGGGCGGATTCGCTGGCATACCCGGGGCGCCGTTGGGCCAGAGATCGATGGCCTCCGTCGGCTCGGGCAGGCCGCTCGGCAAGGGTCGAACGGTTGCCGGTGGCGCCGTCTGTGCCTTCGCAACAGCGCTGATGCTCGCGGCCATTGCACCCAATAAAACTTCACGTCGCTGAATTGTCACATCAGTCCCCTGTAGATAAACCTGGAGAACGTCGCCGTCCCCCTGCCCGCGGAGTAAATGGCTGGCCGCAGACTCAGGAAGTCATAGGCCACGTTGTGGTGATAACCCGATACTTCCATTTGCACACCGAATTTCTGCCAGCTTCGGCCCGCATCCGCACTGGTATGAATCGTCAGGATATTCCGCTCATTGCGAAGACGAATACGCATGCGTCGCTGCGTCAACTCCGTGGTCGGGTCGACGCGCTGCCCTGGCGTAGTCCCAAGCGGCCTCTGCAATCCGTAACGATGCATCATCAGGCCCTCTGCAGTGATACCGAGGCCGGCGTAGAGGCGCCGGTTATAAAGGAGCACGAGCCCCGCCTCTGTCGCTGCATCTATCTCCACGTCAACCTCGACCTCGTAGGCCTGGTCGCCAACAATGCAGCACAGCGGCGAACTGTCCCCCGGCGTCGTTCCCTTGCCAGCCATGTGTAATTTGCCACCGGTGCGGCGCAACCGGCCGTCCTCGCCCGGCGCCGGGTCGTAGAACGCCCAGTGTGTACCCAGGCGATCGGTCGAAAAGTCATCGCTTAGCGGCTGCCCGTGCGGCTGAGGGCCACGATCTACTGGCTTCCTGAGAGGCGATGACAGGTCGCCGCCCAGAGGCTTGATCCAGCCGTCGTCAGTCCAGGCTACCGGCTCCAGCAGAGTTTGCCGGCCAAGCGTCCAGTAACCGTTCTCGTAACCGTGGTAGATCATCCACCATTTTTTATCCGGGCCTTCGAACAGTGTGGCATGACCGCGAGACCACCATTTTTCTTCCGCCGACCAGGTTTTGACGACCGGGTTGTTCGGGTCGTCGGTCCACGGCCCGTCGATAGATTTTGAGCGAGCCATGATGACCATGTGACCCGTTGGCGGTCCTGCCGTACCACCGACAGCCGTGACCATGTAGAAGTAGTCCCCACGGCGAACAATCTTGGGACCTTCGGGTGCAAAGGTTTCGACGACCCAGTCTTCCGGGTAACGCCATGGGTCGTAAACATGCTCGACTTCGCCAAGCGCTGACAGCCCATCTGCGGACAGCGCGACTCGATCCCCGCCGGAAAGGAACAGCCAGCGCCTGCCATCTTCACCGACAACATGTCCCGGATCGATATGGCGTGGGAGCTTAAGATCGACTGGTTCAGACCATGGTCCCTCGATGTTATCCGAGTGAATGACATAGATTGACCGATAGTCCTGAAAGCGCGCGGGTATGTAACAGAAATATCGCCCGTCGTGCTTGATCAATTCGGGTGCCCAGACCGAGCCTATCGGTGTTTGCAGTGCTGCGGTAAGCGGTGTCCAGTTGATGAGGTCGCGGCTGTGCCAGATAACGATGCCGGGATAGGCATCGAAACTTGAAAATGTCAGGTAAAAGTCGTCGCCATCCACGAGGATGGTCGGGTCCGGATGGTCGCCCGAGAACACGGGATTCAAGAATGTCCCGTCACCCAGGTCTGCGCGACGCTGCCCCTCGATACCCGAACCCCATCGCATATCCTTGTATGGATCGAGAGACGATGTCGCGCGCGAACCTCCAGCCAGGGCCGCTTGTTTTGGGAACGCACCGGTCGCCAGCAAGGTTCCGGCGCCAGCGAACATCTGCAGTGCGGTTCTGCGATCGACCCTCACAGCACTGCACCCACCTGCCAGGGCACAAACTCGAAGTCTCCAAGCCCGTTTAATTCACTCATGCTTTTCTTGCCGCTGGCCGTTGCGACGATGAGATCGAAAATCTCTGTGCCCGCCTCGGCAAGTGTTTTGTCGCCAGTCAGGACCTGGCCGCAGTCGTAATCCATATCGTCGGACATACGTGCAGCCATGGCGGAGTTCGTTGCCAGCTTGAGTGACGGAGCCGGCTTTGCGCCAAACACTGATCCCCGCCCGGTCGTAAAGCAAATCATATTCGCGCCTGACGCAATCTCGCCTGTAATCGAACAAGGGTCATATCCCGGGCTGTCCATAAAAACGAATCCCGGCATATCAACCGGCTCGGCGTAGTTGTAAACCGCGCGCAGTGGCGTCGTTCCCGACTTCATGACGGCCCCCAGCGATTTTTCCAGGATCGTCGAGATGCCGCCGGCAATGTTGCCAGGCGAAGGATTGTTATTGAGCGAGGCACCATTCGCAGCCGCGTACTGTTGCCACCAGTCCAGTCGTTCCTGCAAAGCCGTTGCTACAGCAGGCGAAGCGGCGCGACTCAGCAACAGGTGCTCGGCACCATAGATCTCGGGTGTTTCGCCAAGAATGACGGTGCCGCCGGACGCAACCAGCAGGTCTGCCGCACGGCCGAGCGCCGGGTTGGCCGTAACCCCGGAGAAACTGTCCGATCCACCGCACTGGAGCGCAAGGCTGATGTCGGCCAAAGGCGCCGGGCTGCGCTCTGCCTGGTTGGCGCTCGACAAGAGCTCTTTAACGATCGATGTTCCTGCCTCGATGGCCGCACGCGTGCCACCAGCGTCCTGAATGGACATCGTACGAAGCGCTTCCGATTCCTCAAGGTCGAGAGACTTCAGCAGACCGCTGATGTCATTGGTCTCACAACCGAGGCCGATAACCAGCACGGCGGCCATGTTCGGATGCTTGATATACCCGCCGAGCGTGCGCCGCAGCAAATCGATGCCTTCGCCACTTCCCGACATGCCACAGCCTGTCGTGTGCGTAATTGGGCACAAGCCGTCGACGTTGGGATAGCGCTGCAAAATCTCCGGCGTTATCCTCGCGTCGATCTGCCGCACCACCGTCGCCGAGCAGTTCACTGTCGAGACAATGCCGATGAAGTTGCGCGTACCGGTCGTTCCATCTGCGCGCCGAAAGCCGTCGAAGGTTTGTTCCCGGGTCGCTGCCGGCGCCTCGTTTGCCAGACTGACTGATGCAGAGCCTTTGCTGGCAACTTCCGCGGAAATATTGTGCACATGGACGTGCGATCCGCTGTCAATCGCCATTGTTGCGGTGCCGATTGGCTGGCCGTATTTGATGATGGCTTCGCCAGCTCTTAGGGGCCGCAGTGCAAACTTGTGACCTGTGCCTGCACCCTCCGCCACGCCGTCTTCCAGCGCAATAGCGACATTATCCGACGGGTGTAGCTGTAATTGCCGACGCTCGTTGTTCATGGACCAACACTACTCGCAACGTACTCCCGCACCGCCCCGGCTGCGCCCCGGTCGACCAGTAGTCGCAGTTGTCCGGCCACTGTCGATGTGAAACGCCGCTCCGCAGCGAGATCCGTACCGAATATCGGCTGCAATGCGACAAACTGCATGACGATGTCCTCCGCATCGTCAGACGCGCTCGCTGCGATCCGTCTGAAGCTCTCAACCAGGGGGTCCTGCACATCGATGAGGGCACCAGCCTCATCGTGCCCCAGCGCGTAACGCATCCACGCCGCGACCGCGAGCGACAACCCCGCTATTGGCCCTCCACCCTTCAGTTGTGACCGAACCGTATTCAGGAGCCGCTGTGGCAATTTCTGCGATCCATCCATCCCGATCTGCCAGGTACGATGGCCCAGCGACGTGTTCTCGAATCGACGCAGCAGGTCGTCTATGTACGCAGCATGCGTCATACCGGCCGGTTCGGGCGTCACGGGTGAAATTTCGCGAGACATGAGGAGCCGAGCGTATGCTGCAAAATCAGGGCTCTGCATGACGTCACTGATCAGTTCGAATCCTGCAAGGTATCCAAGATAAGCCAGCGCCGAATGTGGCCCGTTCAGGAGCTGCAACTTCGCGGCCTCGTAGGGGCCAACCTGATCGACGAACAACGCACCTGCTGCTTCCCAGTACGGGCGATCCGTAGAAAAATTATCTTCGATGACCCACTGCAGGAAGGGCTCCGTCTTGATCATGGCCTCGTCGCGGACACCAATTGCCGATGCATTCCTCGCAATATCCTCCGCTGTAGTCGCGGGGACGATCCGGTCGACCATAGTCGCCGGAAAGCTCACGTGAGTCTCGATCCAGCCACGCAAGCTCCCATCAACGCCCTCTGCAAAATCGAGTACCGCATTTTGTAAGCGACTGCCATTGTCCGGAAGGTTGTCACAGGACACGATAGTCAATGGTCCGCTGCTTGCCTTACGCCTCTCCTCCATGCCGGCAACGAGAAAGCCGATCATCGATCGTGGCTCCTGCAGGTTGCGAAGATCGTGCTCAATGTCAGGATTCGAGCGATCGAGCTCACCGGAGTCGGGCGCCAGGCAATATCCTTTCTCTGTGACCGTGATCGTCACAACCTGCACATTGGAAGCTGCCAGTTGGTCAACAATGCGCTGCGGATTTTCCGGGGCGACGTCAATTGACCGGATTGACGCGATCAGTTGGTGCGCCACGTCGTCATTGTCGCCCGCGTTCAGTGTATACAGGCAGTCCTGAGGCTGCAGTTGCTCCCGCACTGTCTTGTGTCGCAGGCTGACACCAGCGATCCCCCAGTTACCCCCCTTGGCCGCGAGCGCAGCGTCATTGTAGTTCGCAACAAATGCACGCATGAACGCGCCAACGCCGAGGTGCACATGCCCGGTGCCGGTGTTTGAAAATTCATACGTGGGCCGCCCGACACGCGGATGCACGTCATCCAGCGTCTGCAATGACAGTCGCGACACAGGATGCATGCCTAGTTGAGCAACTCTGGTAGCCATAGGGAGAGTGACGGTATGTAGATCACTGCTGCGAGAGCCAGGAGCAACGCCATGTAGAACGGCCAAATCGTACGTACGGTCTGCTCGATAGGAATTTTGCCCACGGCACAACCGACGAACAACACCGACCCAACCGGTGGAGTCACGAGACCAATACCGAGGTTCAGAATAAGCATGATGCCGAAATGTACGGGGTCCATGCCGAGATCGCCTGCCATGGGCAGGAAGATCGGCGTCGTAATGATGATTAGCGGCGCCATGTCCATGAACGTACCGAGCAGCAACAGCACAATATTGATTAGCAACAACAGCAGCAGCGGGTTCTCTGTGATACCGCGCAACAAGTCAGCCAGCTGCGACGGTGCTTCAAGCAGTGCGAGCAACCAGCCAAAAGCCGCGGCCGCACCGATGACCATCATGACCATGGCAGTCGTACGAACGGCGGCGGTCGTCGCTGCCTTGAAGCCGTCCCAGGACAAAGAGCGGTAGACCAGGAGGGCCACAAGGATCGTGTAGACGACCGCTATTCCTGATGACTCAGTGGGCGTGAACATGCCCGACAGCACACCGACAACGATAATCGCGGCGGCTATGAGACCCGGGATCGCGCCAGCCGTTGCGATAAGGAATGCGCGCCAGCCGGGAAACGAGCCGCGCGGATAGTTGCGACGTACGGCCACAACCCACGCTGCGATCATGAGCAACAGGCCTGTCAGAACGCCGGGAATCACCCCCGCCAGGAACAGATCTGCCAGTGAAATGCTGACGCCGGCGGCGGCCGCATAGATGATCATGTTGTGCGACGGCGGAATCAACAGGCCGGTTATCGCGGCTGTCGCGGAAACGTTGACGGCATAGTCAGCGTCGTAGCCCTTCTCCCGCATCATCGGCCCCAGCGTAGAACCGATCGCCGAGACACTGGCGATAGCTGATCCGGACACTGCACCGAACAACATGGACGCTGTAACATCGACCTGCCCCAGTCCGCCGCGCGTTCGACCCAGCGCGGCGTCGGCAACACGAATAAGCCGCTCAGCGATTCCCGCCCTGTGCATAAGATCACCGGCGAACACGAAGAATGGAATGGCCATTAACGAGAACACGTTCATGCCGGCAGCCATGCGCTGAAATGCAACGACCAGCGGTATATCCAGTACATAAAACGTCGCGAGTGATGCCACACCGAGTGCGAACGCTACCGGGACCCCGATCACCAGGAGCGCGATCAACAGACTAACGAGAAGCGCTAGTTCCATATCTGCGTCACCTCGCGTCCCTGGATATCGGCGATCACATGCTCAATCGCAAAACCGACAATCAACACGCCGGCGATTGGAATCGGCAGGTACGCCAGGCCACGTGACAATCCCAGGGTTGGGATCACGTGCTGCCAGACTTCACGAACCAGTTCAATTCCCCACCAGACCATCGCAAGACCAAATAACCCGACGACAACGTGCGTCAGCAGGTGCACAATTCGCCTTGGTTTGTCGGGCAGGTTGTCCGCAAAAACACTGATGCGAATATGAAAGCCTTCACGGACACCTGCCGCGGCGGCAAGCATGACGTACCAGATCATCAATAAAAGGGCCGCCTGTTCACCCCAGGTCGGGCTGGAATTCAGGACGTAGCGCGCGAAAACCTGCCACGCAATGATCATGGTCATCAGTATGAGACCGATACCTGCAAACCATCTCACCATGACGCTGGCTTTTTCGTTCAGCCGGGACAAAGCATTACTCATCGGCAACCTCCAGGGCGACAATCTCGTCCGCCAGCGCACGTGTTTTCGGGTCTGTAAGGAACCGGTCCCAAACCGGCAGCATGAGTGAGGAGAAAGCCTCGCGATCGAGATCCTCAACAACTTGTACACCGGACTCAATGAGGCGGCTGCGTGACGCGTCTACACGCGCGTCCCAGATCTTTCGCATGATCGGTACCGAGTCGTAGGCAGCAGCCTGAAGATAGTCACGCTCCTCATTAGTCATCATTTCCCAACGCCGTTCGGATGCGACAAGTACTTCTGGCGCCATGACGTGCCGGGTCAGGCTGTAGTACGGCGCTGCCTCAAAGTGACGCGCACTTTCGTACGACGGCCAGTTGTTTTCCGCCCCGTCGACAACTCCCTGCACCAATGCCTGGTAGACCTCGCCATAGGGGATGGGCGTCGGATTTGCGCCGAGCGCACTCACCATCGCAACGTAGATATCCGAATTCTGCACACGTAGCTTCATGCCCTGCATATCATCCGGTGTCCGAATCGGCCGCTTGGTGTTGTAAAAGGAACGCGCGCCCGAATCGTAGTAGCACAAACCATGCAGGCCTTGTGTCGACATCGCGTCAAGAATCTTTCGACCGGTACTACCATCGAATGCCGCACGCGCATGCGGTATGGAACGAAACAGAAACGGCAGTGCGAGCACGATGGTCTCAGGCACGATGGAATTCAAGGGCGCCAGGTTGACGCGGTTCAGGTCAAGGCCGCCGAAAACTGTGATCTCAAGGGTGTCCTTCTCGGCACCCATTTGGCCGCCCGCGTATATCCGCAGACGCATTTCGCCGTTGGTGCGTTCATCCAGTAGCCGGTCGATTGCGTGCAATGCTTGTACGGTCGGGTACTCATCGGGGTGCGTGTCGGCCGTGAATAACGGGCGCGTCTTCCCTTCATCGCGCCCACCACAAGCGGCCAACAGCAAGGGTGCAAGCATGAAATGTCGTCGTGTAAGCATTACGCAGCATCCAGTTTGTAGGCTTTTCTTGGCAGGTCGTAAGCGAGTTGGACGACAACGTCCGCGGCCTGATCCTCATTCATGCGATGGTCGGCGACCAGCTCTGCGAGAAACGCGCAATCGATTCGCCTGGCTACATCGTGGCGAGCCGGAATCGACAGGAAAGCTCGTGTGTCATCATTGAAACCGACCGTGTTGTAGAAACCAGCGGATTCGGTGGTCATTTGCCGGAAGCGGCGCATCCCTTCGGGCGAGTCATGGAACCACCAGGACGGCCCGAGCTTGAGCGTCGGATAGACACCAGCCAGGGGAGCAAGCTCCCTGCTGTAACTACTCTCATCCAGCGTGAACAGGATGATGGAAAGGCGCTTGTCCATGCCGAACTTGTCCAGCAGGGGCTTCAAATCGTGAACATAGTCAGTACGGCTCGGTATATCGAAGCCTTTGTCGCGACCGAAGGTTTGCAGCATGCTGGCACTGTGATTTCGAAATGAGCCAGGATGTATCTGCATGACAAGACCGTCATCGATACTCATGGCTGCCATCTCTGTCAGAACCTGGGCGCGGAATAGTTCCGCGTCGTCTCGGCTCGGCGCCTCCTGCAGGACGCGGGCATACAATTTCTGCGCCTGGCTTTCCGTAAGATCGGCTGTACGGCAGGTCGGGTGACCATGATCTGTTGATGTTGCTCCCGACTCACTGAAGAACTCGCGTCGGGCGCGATGTGCACGCAGATACCCCTGCCACGATTCTGTATCTTCGCCTGTCAGCTCCCCAAGTCGAGCCACATTCTCACTGAACCCCTCGAATTCGGGATCCACTGTTGGATCCGGGCGGTATGCCGTCAGTACCCGACCACCCCATTCACTTTCTCGTATGGCCTTGTGGTGGACGAGCGGGTCCAGAGGTGACTCGGTCGTTGTGAGGACCTCTATGTTGAAACGGTCAAACAGCGCCCGTGGTCGGAAACTGTCCTCGGCAAGCTTGTCGTTGATGGCATCGAAATACTTATCCGCTGTGCCGGCTGATAAGATTTCGCTGAACCCAAAGACATTTTCGAAAACCCAATCGAGCCACAGGCGCGATGGTGTGCCGACGAACAGGAACCAGTTTTCCGCGAACAAACGCCATGCTTCCCTGGCATCGTCCAGCCGGACACTACCGTCGGCGCGTGGCACGGCGAGATGGTCGAGATTCACCCCCTGGCTGCAGAGCAGCCGAAAAAGGTAGTGGTCGGGAGTCAGCAGTAATTCCGTGGCATTCGAGAAAGCCGCGTCCTCCGCAAACCAGCGCGGATCCGTATGCCCGTGAGGACTGACGATGGGCAGATCAGATACCAGTGAATACAAGCGCCGCGCAATTGGACGAACGTCAGACGACGATGGAAACAGTCGGTCCGGATGCAGCGCCTGGGTCACCATGCAATGGGCATCTAACGTGCCAGCCAGCCGCCATCGACAGGGAGCAAGGCGCCGTGGACGTAGTCTGCCGCTGATGAGGCAAGAAATACCGCTGCGCCGCCCAGGTCGGATGGTTCACCCCAACGTCCTGCCGGAATTCGCGCAAGAATCTCCTGGCTGCGACTCGCGTCCGCACGTAAGTCCTTGGTGTTGTCGGTCGCGAAATACCCGGGGACGATGGCGTTGACGTTGATACCTTTTGCTGCCCATTCATTTGCCAACAGGCGCGTAATGCCAGCAATACCACTTTTGCTCGCCGTGTAGGACGGCACCCTGATGCCGCCCTGGTATGACAGAAGCGAAGCCGTATTGATGATCTTCCCTGGACGACCCTCGTCGATCATGGTGCGTGCGACCGCCTGGGCAAGGAAGAAAGGCGTCCTCAGATTGACCGCCATCACATCGTCCCAGTCTTTTTCACTGAAGTCAGTCGAGTCCTCGCGCCGAATAATGCCAGCATTGTTGACCAGGATATCGATAGGTCCGAGCCCATTGACTGTCTGACTGATGATGCCCGCAATGACATCGGTTGAAGACAGATCGGCCATGATGGTTATGCAGGTGCCGCCCGCCCCCTCAATGATCTTGACTGTCTCATCGGGTTCGACACGACCGACTAACGCTATCTTCGCGCCGGCTTCGGCCAGCGCAATGGACATGGCCTGCCCGAGGCCGGTATTTGGGCCGGTAACGATTGCTACCTTGCCGCTCAGATCAAAAAGTTTGCTCACAATAATTCCGCCCTATTTCAACTGACAGATGTCGAGGACATTCATGTCGGTGTAGTCGAGGTTCTCTCCACCCATCGCCCAGATGAACGAGTAGTTGCTGTTGCCACAGCCCATATGAATAGACCAGGGTGGCGAAATAACGGCTTCGTCGTTGTGCATGACGATGTGGCGCATGGAGTCGGGTTCCCCCATGAAATGGAACACCCGCTCATTCTCACCGAGTCCAAAGTAGAAATAGACCTCTGAACGCCGATCGTGCAAATGCGGCGGCATTGTGTTCCATACGCTGCCGGGGTTGAGAATCGTAAGGCCAAGCAACAGTTGTGCGGACTTGCATGTCTCCGGCACGACGTACTTGTAGATCGTGCGATCGTTCGACTCCTCAAGTGACCCGAGCTTGACTGGCACGGCGTCCTTGATCGAAATCTTGACGAGATCGAAGCGTGCGTGCGCCGGCGTCGATGCCAGGTAGTACTTCGCCGGACTTTTTGCCTCATCGCTGGAGAAGGTTACGTCCTTGCAGCCCATCGGCACATACAGGCCGTCTCTTGGTCCCAGATCGTAGCTATCGCCGTCGACGACGACCTTGCCGCTACCCTCGCCAACATTAATGATGCCAAGCTCTCGGCGCTCGAGGAACGGCGCGCCTGCAACCGGCGCTGCCTGATCAGGCAGGCGAACGTCGCTTTTCACGGGTGCCGCACCGCCAATCA
>Ga0055584_100004990_pt1 | contig 13001 bp, 13 predicted proteins | sample OSDHelmetaG_FD_58716 | JGI IMG/M metagenome (GOLD analysis project Ga0055584, IMG submission 58716) | Pelagic marine sediment microbial communities from the LTER site Helgoland, North Sea, for post-phytoplankton bloom and carbon turnover... | ecosystem: Environmental > Aquatic > Marine >... | reverse complement strand
TTAGGGGTGGGGTCAAGGGCGAACCCGGCCAATTTGATGCGATATTTTGCCCTTTCACGCCATGTTCTACGCCATATTTCTCAAGCACCCGGATTTGGAGCGAACTTAGCCCCAAACCCTTTGCAGCCTTCATGCAGAAAAAGAAAAACGCTAGGGTCCCACGGCAAACAAAAGCGAGAGCACCATGACTACTTTCCGAGATCGCATCCCCTATTCCGCCATCATCGACCGGCCACCGTTAGTGCTTCCGGACAACGCCCGTATGGCCGTCTGGACCATCGTCAATGTGGAAAAGTGGAGCGACGAAGCGGCACAACCTCGGACAGTGTTATCCCCGCCCATGGGCCAGCCCTTACTGCCGGACCTCCCAAACTGGGCCTGGCACGAATATGGTATGCGTGTGGGGTTTTGGCGCATTTTGGAATGTCTTCGTGAACGTGCTTTAAGGCCCACACTCGCAATTAATGGAACCGTGTTGTCGGACTACACGCGTGTCGCCGAAGCAGCCCTGGAACTAGATTGGGAATTTATGGGCCATGGCTTTCTGCAAGGCCCCATGCACCGGGTGGATGATCAAGCAGAAGCGATTGGTAAAACTGTGGATGCAATCCGCGCCTTCACTGGTAAACCGCCGCGCGGTTGGGAAAGCCCCGGCCTGACCGAAACCAATGAGACCGCCGATTTACTAGTAGAAGCGGGCATAGAATATGTCGCCGATTGGGTACTGGACGACCAGCCCTGCGAGATTGCCACCCGCGCCGGCCCGTTAATCTCGGTACCCTACACCGTCGAGACCAACGACATCACCATGATGGCGCTGCAGAACCATTCGTCCGACGAAATGTTGAAACGCGGCATAGACCAGTTCGACCGCCTTTACGAAGAAGGCGAACATATCACGCGCATCATGGCGATCAGCGTTCACCCCTACATTTCAGGCGCGCCGCACCGTATCGGCTATCTCGAAAAACTATATGACCATATTCTCAGCAAACCTGGCGTGAAGCACTGGACAGGCGAGACAATTCTCGACTGGTACAAATCCGTCCAACCGAAAGATCTCTAAACGTCGTCCGTTGCCCTACTCGTGCGCAATCTCTTTGTCCGTAAAGAGAAAATCCTTCAATTCGTGATCGAAAACCGGATCCTGGCGGCGAATCCATTCCAGCACCATAGCCGCATGCTCTTTTTCCTCGTCGCGATTGTGGGCGAGAATGGCCTTTAGTTCCGCGTTCTTGCACGCATCGACCCGCTGATTGTACCAATCGACGGCTTCCAACTCTTCCATTAGCGACGTAATCGCCCGGTGCATGTCGCCGGTTTCATCAGACAATTCTGCAATTGGTTCGTGATAACCTTCATTCGCCATCTCGGCCTCCCACTTTGAATGATTCTAAATTATAGATTTTATATGTAGCGCATTCTCTTCTCCTTTAAACCTCTTTTGCAAAACATCTAGTCACCTGTCCCGTTGCTTTGCTAGAAGGGGCGCAACCAATAGAGTCAAAAAACGCGAGGAATCATCATGGCCACATTAGTCCCCCCGCATGGCGGCGGCGCACTCAAACCGCTGTTACTGCCTGACGCTGACCGCGCCGGAGCGCTAAAACACGCAGAGGGTCTTAAGAAAGTCCCAATGACGAGCCGGGAATCATCTGATGTGCTGATGCTCTCGATGGGCGCCTATACGCCACTAGACGGCTTCATGAGCGAAGCTGATTGGAAAGGCACTTGCGGCGAGATGAAGCTTGCCAGTGGCATTTTTTGGCCTATTCCCGTCACTTTGTCAGCCGATGAAGCGCTGGCTGGTTCCATTAGCGATGGCGAAGAAATTGCCCTCGTCGATGAAGAGTCCGGCGAGATCATGGCGACCATGACGGTTACCGAGAAGTACACTATCGACCGGGATTTCGAGTGCCAAAATGTATTCGGGACAACGGACAAAGATCATCCTGGTGTCGCCAAGGTTATGGAACAGCGTGGCGTCAACCTCGCCGGGCCGGTTGCTGTTCTCAATGAAGGCGAAATGCCGAATTTATATAAGGACCTCTATTTGCGGCCCGAAGAATCGCGGGCACTGTTTGAAAAACTAGGTTGGTCGAAGGTTACCGCGTTCCAAACCCGCAACCCCATGCATCGCAGCCACGAATATCTCGTGAAGATCGCGCTCGAAGTGACCGACGGCGTTTTTATTCATCAAGTGCTCGGCAAACTGAAAGAAGGCGACATTCCTGCGGAAACGCGGACAAAGGCCATCGCCGCGATGATCGATAATTACTTCGTAAAAGGCAGCGCCGTGCAAGCGGGCTACCCCATTGAGATGCGGTATGCGGGGCCCCGAGAGGCATTGTTTCACGCACTGATCCGGCAAAACTTTGGCTGTGCCTATCTGGTGGTTGGTCGCGACCACGCCGGTGTCGGGGACTATTACGGGCCGTTCGATGCACAACATATTTTCGATACGCTCTGGGATGGGGCACTCGTCACGCAGCCTTTGAATATCGACATCACTTTCTTTTGTAAGAAATGCTACGGCATGGCGACCGGTAAGACATGCCCGCACGGGAACGAAGACCGCGTCAACATTTCCGGCACCATGCAACGCGAAATGCTTACCAAAGGCGAAGATATTCCCGTTGAGTTTAGCCGCCCAGAGGTCGTTAAAATTCTGCAGGATTATTACGCATCGCTGAAATAGGTGAGTCTTTCGCCAACCGCGCCGGCATAATTCAATGAACAAATCTACGAGTCCGATCGGTTCCGATCCACAGACCGTGATCATCGCGCAGATATCCGACATGCATCTGCGCAGTGACGGCATTTTGTTAAAGCAGAAGGTTGATACTGACGCCGCACTCAATTCGGCCATAGACCATATCAACAGCTGGGACCGGTCACCTGATATTGTGATTGCGACGGGCGATCTAGTGCAAAAGGCCGTCCGCCAGGATTACGGAAACTTCCGTAGCAAGCTCGACCGGCTAAAAGCGCCCTACTACGTGATCACCGGCAACCACGACGACCGCGCCTTGATGCGTGACACATTCGCCGACCACGGCTATCTCCCCCAAGAAGGCGCATTTCTACAATATGTCATCGATGATTATCCACTTCGCTTGATCGCGTTAGACACGCTGATCGAAGGTGAAAACGGCGGTGAAATTTGTGACACGCGCCGCGCATGGCTCGCCGACCGCCTTGCCGAAGCGCCCGACAAGCCCACCTTCATCTTTATGCACCACCCACCATTTCTGACCGGCGTGGACTTTCTCGATAGGCATGCTTTCAAAAATGCTGAAGCATTAGAGACCCTAATACAGCAACACCCCCAAATCGTTTGGATCGCGTGCGGCCATTTGCACAGACATATCCAGGTTCGATGGGCCGGCACCGTTGCCTCCATTGCGCCAAGCGTCGCCTACCAATTACCCATGGCGCTAGCGCCCGACGCATCCAACGGCTTTAGCCTCGAGCCATCCGGCTGTCCGGTCTATGTCTGGAAACCAGAAACGGGCTTGGTTGCGCATATGAGCTTAATCGGGGATTTCGGACCGTTATGTCCGTTCGTTCGCGATCCGGTGGTTTGATCTGCTCAAGAAGCAAGCAATTCTTTAAACGCATCAATAAGAGCCTGCCCGGCATGCGCATTTGACGGAAATTTCTCCGCCGCCATGCCGATATTCGGCTTCATACAGGCATTCGCCTCGAAAACCACAGGCCGCCCATCAGGCAGGATGGAGAAGTCGCAGCCTAGATATTCCAAACCCGTCGCCGCACTAATCTCGCCAAGCAGGTGGGCAAATATCTCTTCCAAGTCTTCGCACTCGCGCATGATGACCGCGCGTTCCTCTTCTATCATATCCGGGTGCTTGAGCATGTTATCGCGCGCGCCGAAATGGATGTTCCAGCTGCTATCTATATAAAGATGATAGGGCACGATCCGCCCGCCAATACGATAAACACGGTATTTCCGGTACCAGCCATCGTCGCTTTTAAAGTCGATCCATTGGGCGACGAAATGCTCCGTTTTAGAGTTTTCGCGCAACCTCTCAATCAATCGCTCCATATCATCGACTTTTTCGAGGCCCGTTCCCCCATGTGCACCAACCGCACGAACGGTTAGCGGGAGTGCCCAGTCCTTCGTGGCGAACATTGATTTGAGTTCTTTATCCGAAAACTTTTCCGGCAGCACGCGAACCGTACGCGGCCATAGAATATCTTTATGTTTCGCAAACCGCTGCCAATCTTTATCGCGCACATTTTCCGCAATATCGGCAGGTGCGTTTACGATTTTTGATTTCAGCGACTTGGTGAATTGATTCGCGCGTGCCACAGACACCGGCAACTGGTCTGCATCAGCGATGGCATTAATGACGATGTCGCAGTTCTTGATGGCATTTCGCGTTTTCCGTAAATCCATTTTCGAGTTTACCAAAACCATCTTAATGGGCGCATCGATATGCACAATCAAATCGCATATACCTGCATGACCACCTGGGACGCTGAACCCTTGACCAAGGGTGAAATCCGCGTCGGCTGCGCCGAGCAAAAGCGCAACCGGTTTTCCGTCCGTGATTTTCCGTTGGCCGAACGGATGAACCGGATAGGTGGCAATATATTGTCGGAAGCGTTGTGCCGCAGGTTTTTGGCCATGTCCTTTTGCCATCACCCCCAACAGCAGCAAGGCTTGATCGAAATTCTCACCGCAATGGGGAAGCAGAATATCTAATAGCCGGTCGACCAACCCCCAAGCCTCAGCGTCAATTAATTTAGCGGCTATTTGATGTCCCGCGATTACGAATGTTGGGATCAGTTCGGGCGCTGTGTTCGGCAAATTCGCGACATACTCACAGAAAGCATTAATCGATTGGTCTGTCGGGTAATGGATCGCCACACGCGCAAAATTTTCCGCAATCGATTTGTTATTCGGGGCTTTCAGAAGGGCTTTATGGATATATTCCAAACCCTCCTGCAAATCACCGGCAGAAAACTTCAGCAATCCGAACAGGTGAAGCGCGTCCACATGTTCCGGGACGGAAGTAAGCGCCCGTCGGCAAGCCGCCATCGCCTCGGACAAACGACCGTCCTTTTGACATGCAACCGCGGCAGTCAAGTCTTGCTGGATATCGGTTTCAGCAGTCACAATCCCGTTGCTCAGCTAAACAATCTGGGCACGGAAATTAGCTTGCGGATAAAGTCAGACTGCCCGCTGGTGCCGGTTTTTCGGAATATGTGTTTCAGATGAGTCTTCACGGTGTTTTGGGTAATATTCAACAAAGCAGGCAATTCCTTGCTGCCGGTCCCTTGTGCCAAAGCCGCTGCAACTCTGGCCTCACCCGGCGTCAAACCGAAGACTTCCATAAGCGTTTCTGAATCGACCGTGGGCGTACGGGCTGGATCGAACATAAGCACCACGGTGACTTGGCTCGCCACATTGCTATTCACCTCGGGAAAGCATTGAGAGAAAAGGATCAATTTCAAAGGTTCAGTTTCGGCAGACGCTGCGATCTCCAAGATTTCAACAATATCGGCACCAGCCTTTTGGCCGCCGACCACACCCATCGCTCGTTTCAGGGTATTCGTGTCATCCGCAGATAACGCAAACAGATGACTGTTGCGAACATACAAGCCGTTCGATCCGTTAAGAATGTCCGTCGCCACCCTATTTTCGGAGAGAATGCGTCCACTTTCATCGAGGAAAACGACGCCATAGGGTGTTCCGTCCAATACCTGGGATGCACAATCATTCAAAGTGGATAGGCGGTTCAACTGCCCCCGCAATCCCAGGGTTTCGCGAATGGTCAGGCTAATCTGAAATAAAAGTTGATCGTCGCATTCTTCTTTACTTCCGACACCAACCATCAAGGCGGCAGACTGCTCCGGCAGGCCAAAAGTTCCCAATACATATTTCGGGTCGCCCGCTACATCGGCCTTTGCATCGGCCCGGGCATCAATGCTGTTTAACCGCTTCCAGCCCGAGACCTGCCCCGCTTCGATCTGCACTTGGTCCGCCCGGGCAATACCGTCGCGGCTCGCATTGAAAGAAACCCGCACTACATTGCGCGCCGGCTCATCAGGTTCGCCTTGACCTTCATCGGATTGTTCAGCCTCAGGCGCCTCGCCCTCCACCATCTGGGTCGCAATCCATATGCCATGCGGCGTCAGGATGCCATCAAGGTCGGCCAGAAAACCGTTCCAGCCGCAATTGGAAGCGGACAAGCGAGCGATTTCCGGAAAAATGCTTAGCGCTGCATCAGCCAAATCACGCCTCCCGTAACGCCTTACCTTTAGCCCGGCGCAGTGGCTTAAGAAGATACTCCAGGATCGTGCGCTTTCCTGTGATGATATCCACTTCAGCGGTCATGCCCGGAATAATCGGCAAGGGCTTTCCAGTTTTATCCGTTAGCGTCTGTTTTTTGGTTCGAACGCGGATAAGGTAAAAGCTGTTGCCCTCGTCATCGACAATCGTATCGGCGCTAATATGCTCCAACTTTGCGTCCATCGTGCCATAGATCGTATAGTCATAAGCGGTTATCTTAATCTTGGCGTTCTGGCCCGGATGAACGAATGCAATATCCTGCGGTCGAATTTTCGCCTCGATTAAGAGGCTGTCTTCAAGCGGGACGATCTCCACCAAATCTTGGCCGGGCTTAATCACGCCGCCGACCGTATTGATATTGATACGTTTCACCGTACCCGTCACCGGTGACCGTACGTCGGTGCGCCTAACACGGTCCCCTTTTCCTTCCAGTCCTTGCTTGATTGCATTCGCTTTTGCTTGAACCTCATTAAGTTCTTTCAATGCGCGGGACCGGAAGGTTGCATGGGTACGGGCGATCTCTCCGGACACTTCGTGCACCGCAGACAGAGCGCGAGGCTGCCGCTCCTTAGAGACTTGCAAGTCACCTTCCAGATCATTGATTTGCCGTTTAAGCCGTAAAAGTTCCACACGAGACGTGGCGCCTCTTGCCACCAACGGTGCCGTAAAATTGTGCTCTTCTTGCGCCAGTCTCAAACTTCCATTCACTTGATTGATGCGTGAGCTCAGCTCGATCAGCTCTTGTTTTTTCTGCTGCAACTGTTGCTCTAGAACACTGACCGATGTGGTTAATTCACGGCGGCGCGCGTGAAAGAGCTCGAGTTCGCTTCGAACGCCTTCCGGATACTCCTTTTGGAGACCCAGTGGGAATATCGGTATTTCTTTGCCCTTTGCCTCCGCCCTCAGTCTAAGGATCGCAGCACGTAGGCCCGCATAATTAGCCTTACCCTCTCGAAACGTGGAGCCGACAAGCGTATCGTCGAGGCGCACGATCAATTGCCCCTTCTCTACTCTGGCGCCTTCGGTCACCAGTACTTCGGCCAAAATACCGCCTTCGAGATTTTGCACGATCTGAATTTGCTTAGACGGAATAACCTGGCCGGTGCCAGCAGTCACCTGTTCGATCTCAGCTTGGCTCGACCAAATAATCGCCCAGATAACGAATAATACCGTGCCCAACAAAAGAAGGTTCGCGAGGATGCGCGGACGCCTCTTCATCGCGGCGTTCAAATCCGACATGAAATCTATGTCGTCACTACTCACCCTTGACCATCCTTCGCAGTGTTTGCATTCAGCACGTTATTACCAGCGCCATCAGGCGTACGGACATTCTCCGAAGATGCAATGCGCCCACTTGCCAAGGCCTCCAATATAACGCCGCGCGGCCCGTCGGCTACGATCTTCCCTTGATCGAAGACAATCAGACGATCCACCAGTTTCAGCAATGATGCCCTATGGGTGACCAATAGGAGCGTGGCGTCACCAATTGCAGCGGGCAGGTTTTCCATTAAAAGCGCTTCGGTCTGTGTATCTGTCGAACTGGTGGGTTCATCCAGAATGAAAATTTTAGGTTTCCGTAACAACGCTCTGGCGACAGAAATAAGTTGCTTCTGTCCGCCGGACAACCCGTCGCCCCGTTCCCCAACGGGCAGGTCATAGCCGAGAGGATGCCTGTTAATAAACCGGTCCAACCCGACAATGCGCGATGCTTCAGCAATGCGCTCATCGTCTGCATGGGGGTCGGTGATGGCTATATTTTCCCGCACCGTGCCGCGAAACAGGAAAACATCCTGCGGAACGTAACCGATTTGGCTCCGCAAATCGTTCGGCTCAATTTGCTGATTATCCGTCCCGTCGATGGAAACCGTACCAGACGTTGGCGAATACAGACCAGCAATTAACTTAATGAGCGTGGTTTTACCGCACCCAACACGGCCGACCAGCCCCACCCTTTCGCCGGGCGCAATACGAACGCTAAGATCACGTAACACCGGATACTCCGTCTCCGGGTAGGCGAAATTCACATTCTCCAAAACAATCTCGCCTTTGAGATTGGGCCGCTGCACAAAAGTACGATCCGTTGGTCTATCCACCGGCCGGCGCATCAAACTGTCTATAGCCTCAAGCGACGTGCGCGCGTGGTAAAATCGCGTCATCAAATGCGATACCTGCGACATCGGGGCAATCGCACGTCCAGTTAAAATGACAGCCGCAATCAACCCACCCGCAGATATACTCCCATCTTGAATGAGGTAAATCCCGGCAACAACAACCGCAACTGTGGTGAATTGCTGAACAAACAAAATCGTATGAACCGAGAGATTAGTAACAAACCGATTTTGTTGTGCCGTCTCAGCGGTCAAACCGACTAAATTTTCCCAAAGCGCCCGCATTCGCCCTGCGGCACCCACCACTTTGATTGTTTCCAATCCGTTAATGGCCTCGACCAGTACACCATGCTTATGTTCAGTTTGCGCCAACGCCCGTTCCGCGACCCGGGCCAATGGTAGCTGGACAAACAAACTCATGATCAAAACGACAAACACCGCCACCAGGACAAGAATGCCCACTTGCCAACTGATCAGCGTGATTACAAAGACAAATACGAAGGCGAACGGCAAATCAATAAATGAGGCCAGGGTCGCCGATGTGAAGAAATCTCTTACCGATTCAAACTCCCGCATTGTGCTTGCCATCGAGCCCGCCGAAGCCGGACGATGCGACAACCGCATATCGAGGAGGTGATCAAAAATTCGACATGCAATGACCACATCCGCGCGTTTGCCCGCATGATCGATAAAGATCGCCCGCAAATTCCGCAAAAGAAAATCAAAAAGAAACACAGTTGCGACGCCCCCGGCCAATACCCAGCCGGTCTCCACAGCATTGTTAGGCAAGACGCGGTCATACACATTCATCACAAACAGAGGGCTTGCGATCGCAAAACTGTTGATCAAAATTGCCGCAATCATGACCTGAATATAGGTCCACCAACTTTCTTTCACTGTTGCCCAAAACCAAGCCTTTGGCGTATTGCTCGACACCGCCTCGCTATGAGACCCAAGTGCCGAAACCGGCTTGAGGTAAATGACATGTCCCGTGTGCAGCTTTTCCAATTTCTCCCGCGTGACGATCTGGTTTTCTTTCTTCTCGCCGGGAAAGTGGATTGAATATTTGGTCGAGGTTTGCCGTTCGGTCAAAACACACGCTTTATTGCCCTCCAAGATGAGAACAACAGGCAGCACTTCATCCTGAATTTCAGTCAGTGGCCGCTCTAGCGCTTCGGCTTTGAATCCCTGGCGCACAGCGGCGCGCAAAAACAGGCTCGGCAACATGGTGCCGCCATGCATCGGCAGTCCGGCGCATAAAACCGATGCCGAGCGCGGACGCCCATAATGGCTGCATAAAAACACAAGACTATCGAGGAGATAATCCGCCTTTGGCGGCTTTTTCGAAGGCTTACGCTGGACTAATGCCGGCTTCGGCACATCCTGCCAAAGCGACGCCACCTTTCCCAAAAGAGAATTCAAATATGGCTCTTGGTCGCCGGTCCCGGTCGCCACTGCAGCCCCCCTCGCAAAGCAAAACCATGAGGCATTACTTTACCGCTAAGCACCTAAAATGTCGCGATTTATCGCAGAAGCAAGCAGCGTTCCTATTTACCGGTACCGGCAACTTGGGTGAGGCCCAATGCTTTGCCAATCACACCGGCGGTCGCCAATACCTTATAGCTCTGGATCAACACTTCGTAGCCCCCCGCGCCAAATCCACCCTTGCCTGGAACAATTCGTTGTTTACGTCCAAAAGGTCGAGCAACGTGCGCTGACCGAGACCAAACTGCTCGTTATACGAGGCCACCACTTCCGTAGAAGCTGCGGCGCGCTCTTTTTGGATTGGCAAGTTTTGAATAGCCACATCACGATTGTTGTAATCGATGACCAATTGCTCTTCCAACAACCGGCGGGTTTCCCGTTCCGCTTGGCGAGCTTGGGACAGGCGCTAGGCCGCTTCACGCTGACGAGCCTTGTCGGAGCCGCCGCGATACAAATTGTAGTTCAAGGTCAACAGTACTGTGCCGTCACCGCGCAATTCACGACGACCGCCGAAGTCTTTTTCTTTTGTATATTGGGTCTCGAGGTTAACGGTCGGATGGTAGAGCGCCCCTTTGGCTGCTTTTAATTCCTGCCCCCGCGCCTTGCTGATCGTGCCCGCCGCCAAATATTGCGGATCGTTGGCCAATGCACTTTCGACAGCGGCTTCGACCGTCGGCGGAACAAGATCACTTGCAAGTTTCGGCGCCTCAAGCGAACCGGGCATTTCGCCAACCGCTTCCTTGTAGCTGGCTTCCGCATTTCGGAGACCCACGGTCAGCTCGTTCAACCGCGTTCTGGCGAGAGCCAAGCGGCTCTTCGCCTGATAAACGTCGCCCTTATTGCCGCGTCCCTGGTCCGACAACAGGCGAACGTCGTTCGCGGTCTTCCGGTGAATAGCAACGTTATCCTTAGCCAGGGCGACCACTTCGCGTTCGCGCATCACCACCAAATAATCTTCAATCGCGCGAATGGCGATATCGCGGCTGGCGGCACCCAATGTTTTGCCCGCGGCCTTCGCTTCCAGTTCAGCGGCATCGGTACGGCGGAAGGTTTCGAAACCGTCATAAAGAAGCTGCGTGCCCGTGACCTGTACATCGCCGACCCAAGCATCAAGGATCGGGTTAGCGCTGCTTGAATTTTGCGTTTTCTCGTAACCGGTCCGGCCGTTAAATTCCACGACGGGCAACAAATTGCCAAATTGCGCGTCTGCCGCACCTTGCAATGCATTTCGGTTAGCCTGCGCGTTCAAAACCCGCGGATGCGCGGAGATCGCTTTCTGGACTACATCTTTTAAGGTCTCGGCATTCGCAACGCTCGGCGCAACACTACCTGCTGATATAAGCATCGCAGCCGCAACCATCGGCATAAATCCGATCACTGTCCTATGAAAGCCCATGGAATATTGCCCCTAATTACCCACTTTGTAGGGCACTGCCCAAATAGCACCGCTTTTTCTAGAATATACACAAACCAATGAAAGTGTAGCCCACAAAAAAATCCCTCGCTTTCTGCTTCTAAGCAATTGATGCTTAATTATATTTCTGCATTTCCCTTGTTTGAATTCGATTGTTGCGCGTTTACAACACCCGAATTTCGTCCGAATCGTCATCTTCATGGCATATCCGCGAAACCGGAACATGCGAGCCCACCCCTGGTGGGCGAGAATTCAGCGCACGATCACTGATATTGTGCCGGAAAGACCATGTCGTTATTCGACACGGAACGGTTCGCCCGAATCTGGAAGAGGCGCACACCTCAACGCATCGCCGCACGGAAGGCGGGCTGGCTCCGGATCATATTTTGGTATGGACGAGGGAGTGGACGTGGCCCCAGCACACGAGTATTGCACGGACCCGACCGAAGGATATCCAGTCGCTTGGGAACGCTCTAAACGAGGAATTCGAAAATAACGATTTCCGAGCCGTCCGTCGGCGATGCGGGCGCGACCGCATCTGCTTGCGTGCCAATGCCGAGCACGTTCGCATTGTCTTCGCCGAGGCCGTCTGTGGAAATTTCCGCAAGAGCTGTTTGATCCACTAGACCCTCCAGTCGCACAGCATCATCCAGTTCCACCACATTAGTGATCGGCGCATCCGCGAGCGCTTCCGCTCCGGCAACCGGCACCGTATCTTCGAACCATCCGGTTTGGGCACTTTCCGAAACCTCGGTGAACGGGGTCCATTCCGTAATAGCTTTCATGGGGGCAATGGCAGCATCGACGGCCGAAGGAGCATACGGCACATCTGGGGCAGGCGCATGCAGCGACGCACCGGCCCATCCAGCCAGCCGCCCGTAATGCCGTCCTCACCGAAGCTGAATTCCAGCGTCACATGGAAATTTTGATCCGGTATCGGACGCCAATCCATGGCTTTGGTCCTTGCGATAACTGCCTACATCACGAGAAGGTCGTCTAGAGGATAATGCTTCCATCTGCGTTGATCGATAAATTCCCTGGCTCTACAGTCTGGCTTGACGCGAAAGTCGCTTCACCTGGCGCTACGACGCCGGCATCACTATTTTCCGCACCCGCAATGACGACATCTTGTGATGTGTCCAACAGATGGGTCAAATCGAGCGTATCCACGTCGTTCGGTAACAGTGAAGCACCATCCCCGGACCCTTTCGAATCTGGCACGCCGTCGCCATTTTTGTCGATAAAACCGTCAGCGCCACCGGCTCCACTGCCACCGGCTGCCGTCGAGATGCCAGACAGAACGTCACCTATCTGAACATCATCCGCAGACCCTGTCTGATTGTTATAAAGACTGAGTTGCGATTTCTCCGCCGTCAACTGGCTGCCGAGGCCGCCCAGCGTGTAAACATCCGCGCCATGCGTAAAAGTGAGATTGCCATTTGCGTCGACGCCTGTTTTCATAACCAGGCCACCTGCATCCACCACCACTTGGCTACCCGCATCAATATCGAGCATTTGGTTCGGGGATACGAATTTCTCTAAAGTATTCCCGTCTTTAGTGATCGTAACTTTGATCAACGCTGTCTGTGCAACTGCTTGGGCGGTCTGTTCGTTGCCAACTGAGGTGGTCCCACATAGTTGGACAGTTCAGCGGCCTTTCTAAGGTGTATTCCGT
>Ga0055584_100004989_pt1 | contig 13001 bp, 9 predicted proteins | sample OSDHelmetaG_FD_58716 | JGI IMG/M metagenome (GOLD analysis project Ga0055584, IMG submission 58716) | Pelagic marine sediment microbial communities from the LTER site Helgoland, North Sea, for post-phytoplankton bloom and carbon turnover... | ecosystem: Environmental > Aquatic > Marine >... | reverse complement strand
AGAGGTCTAATGATGACTCCACGATTTAAAAGCTCATTAAACATATATTGGCTTGCCTCTGCGGAACCCGTTTTAAAAGCAATAAAGTTAGTAATAGAGGCAATAGGATTGAATTCTTTTTCTTTTAAAAACTTATCTAATCGTGCTCTTTCAATAGAGTTATTTTCGATTGTTCTTTTGAGGTGAGGAATGTCATTAAGAGCTCCAACGGCACCTAGCTGACCTATAAGATTTGGTTCAAAGGGAAGTTTAATTTTTGTAAGGTTTGAAATAAGCTCTTTATGGCCAAACCCATAACCAACACGAATTCCAGCTAAACCATAGGCCTTTGAAAAAGTTCTTAGAGTAATGACATTATCATAACGATAATCCATAGAGTCTGGATAATTTTCAAATTCTTTTCCAAACTCAAAGTAAGCCTCATCTAAAATAACGAGAACATGCTTAGGAACATGCTCCATTAATTTATCAAACTCAGGTTTAGTAATATAAGTTCCTGTAGGATTATTAGGGTTTGCGATATAGATAATTTTAGTTGTTTCACTAATATTTTGAATAAGATTATCAACATTGAAGCGATAATCTGAAGTTGGCTTAACCAGATTAAGTTTAGCACCAACACTTCTGGCCAAAATATAAAGCCCTATAAAAGTATTCTCTGAAGTTAAAACTTCATCACCTGGTTGTAAAAAGGCCCTAACAATATAGGACATGATACCTTCACTGCCGTTTCCTAAAATAATATTTTCGAGCTTTAGTTTGTATAAGTCTGCTAAGGCCGATTTGAGCTTATAAGCGTGCATGTCTGGATACTGGTGAAGTTTCCAAAGGCCCTCGGTCATCTCTTTTATAGCAAATGGGGATGGGCCTAAAGGGTTTTCATTACTAGCAAGTTTTGAGATCTTTGTTAGACCTCTCTCTCTTGCGAGTTCATCAACGGGTTTACCTGCTTGGTAAACTTTTAAGTTTTTTATATAATCGGGAACAAGAGAGTGACTTTTTGACATATTGCATCCAAAATAGGTTTAAGTTTTCACTTTTCTAGCACATTAGGTAACAAAAGGGGATGCCTTGAGTTTTTTTGGACCAGAACATTTTGAAAAAGTACTAAAAGGCATAGAGCTGTTTAATAAGCAGTTTTACTGGGAGTGTCATGAGGAGTTGGAGCACCACTGGCTAGAGGATAGGGGCGATAATGCTCGCTATGTATATTGGGCCATTATCCAAATTGCCGCATCTATGTATCATGTAAGAAATCTTAATAAGGAAGGGGCCTTTGGCCTTCTGAAAAAAGCGAAACAAAAAATTGAATTTTGTGAGAAAAACTACGTTGAAAGTGAATTTTTATTCAAAAGCTTAAATTGGCAAGAGTTTAAGGATAAAATAAAGGCAGCTCCAAATAATGGAGAGTTATCAGAGCTGGATGAGCTTTTTAATTTTAGATTCCAGGGAACAGGTATGAAAAATGAATAAAATAATTAAAACCTTTGGAATATCACTAAACCTTTTAAGAAAAGATCGTATTGTTATGCTTTATGGTCTTATACCACTAGTTATAGGATTGGTTTTATTTTATTTTCTTGGAAATTATCTTTATACCGATTTGCTTGAAATTGGAAAAAGCTATATTGAACAGAATATTCAAAGTAGCGGTTGGGCCAGCGCTTTTTATTATTTTATTTTCGGAATATTGACGGTTCTTTTTTTCTTTATGATCAATTGGGGTTTTGTCTTAATTGTATCTTTTATTGCTTCTCCATTTAATGACTTGCTAAGTTCGAGAGTGGAGAAGATTATTTCTGAAAAAGAACTTACAGGGTTAGGAAAAGATTTTGAAAGAATAATCGGTCGTTTCTTTTTTACTATTATTAATGAATTTAAAAAAATATCTTTTATAGTATTACTTACTTTAATGTCATTTTTATTAGGTATTGTTCCATTAGTGGGGCCAGTACTATCAACTGTTATTGCAAGTGCTCTTATTGCCATTCAATTCTTAGACTATAGTTGGAGTCGTCATGACTTATCTTTAAAGCAGTGTGTAAGTGATTTAAAATCGACGCCTTTTATTTATATGGTGTCAGGGTTTTTATTTGTATTTTTACTCTCAATCCCTATCGTGAATATTTTTTGCCTTCCATTGGCCGTCGTTTATTTTACAGTTCACTTTTCTCAAAAAAATATGAAAAGGTCATAGATGAAAAAAATAACTGTTTTTCTCCCTCAAAACAAAGAACAGATCTTGTCTTGTTATCCTTTTCTTCAAGAAATTACGAATCTGTATCCAGATGGGGAGATTCACCTTCTGATTTTGGAAGAATTAAAAAAATACCTTCTGTTCTTTGAGAAAAATTTTTTCATCCATACATATAACCTTGAGGACTATAATGTCGCAGGTTTATATAAATATATTTATAATCTCAAAAGAGTTAACAATATAGATATTTATATCGACTTAGTTGGAACTCTAGCTTCGGCAACAATAGGTATTTTTGTTAAAGCAAATCAGAGAATTGGTCTCGATAAAGGTATGGCCAGGTTTCTATATAATCAAAGAATTCAAATTTCGACACATATGAGTTCGGAAAGAATATATCTAAACTTATTAAGAAAATGGAATAATAAGTCGGATGAGAATTTTTTTATTTCAAGAGAATGTAAGGATGTGAATCCTTTCGAAGGCCCATTGGTTCAAAATAGGCTTATATCTCAGGAGTTTACAAAAGGGTATTTTCTTTGTCTTATTGATTCATTAGGTGACATTAAAAGTGAACTCTACCAAGATGGAAATGAAAGAGAGGATACGACTGAAGAGCATTTTTGGCGCTCCTTTTTTGAGTCTTTTACTGATCAGCGTTTTGTGGTTTTTAGTGAAAAAATTGATGATGAACTAAGTGATTTTCTAAAAAGCCTTAACTCAAGAAATGATTATTTTCATCAAAGGGGACATAATTTAGAAGACCTTTCAGCTCTTTTAGATTACAGCTCGGCAGTACTAACAGATTCGTCCTTTTATTCCTCTGTGGGAATATATTTTCAAAAACCTGTATTTTTATTGAGAGCAAAAAATCTTGAATTACCTTTAAGCTATTATATTAAAAATAGGCCATTTGTTGTTAAAGTTGATGGAGAGAGATATGAAGTAACGCTAGGTAAGACAAAAAGATCATTATCCTCAATAAACCAGGTCGTGGACCTGGTTCATGAAGTTCTTAAGATTTAAAAATCTCTAAGTTTTCTTTGATTGCTTTAAGTTTTTCTTCAAGTTCTGCAGCGTTTTGTTTAACTTCACTGACAATCTCATCAGGAGCATTTTTCATAAACTTTTCATTCTTAAGCTTATTAGCATACTTTGAGTATTCTTTTTCTGTCTTTTGAAGATTTTTTTCTAAACGCCCGACTTGATCATTTAAATCGATAACACCCTCTAGAGGAAGGAAAACTTCGGTAAAAGAAGTTACACTCATGACAGATTTTTTAGGTCTCTCAAGACCTTTCGCTTTAACTGTAATTTCTTTTAATCGGCCGATATCTTTTAAGGCCTCAGTTTCATTATTGAGGTATTGCTCTAGTTCACTGTGATCTGTGAATATTTCAATTGCGAGAGGCTCTTTTGGGCCAATATTGATATTGGCCCTAAGGTTTCTAACGGCGGTAATAACTTCAATAAAGTTATTCATTAACTCTTGATCTTGGTTAAAATCTAAAGAGGGGTCATATTCAGGGAAATCTTGAACAATGAGTAAATCTTCATTTGGCCCCTTAAGATAAGACCAAAGCTCTTCTGTAATGTACGGTGCAAATGGGTGAAGAAGCGCCAACACTTTTTTAAAGCTAAACTTAAGAACAGATGCTCTTTGTTTTTTAAGTTCTTGGTCGTCGCTATGGAGAATATTTTTAGAGACTTCAATAAACCATGAGCAGAATTTATCGTATACGAAACCATAAATTTGAGAGCATGAGTCATCAAAACGAAATTCCTCCATGGACTCATTTACTTGTTTTGTTACCATATTGAGTTCAGAGAGAATCCATCTTTCATGATGGTTGAGCTTTTCAGGAAGCTTTGGGTCTGCATCATTTAAGAAAGGTTGGATAAATCGAAAAGCATTCCAGATTTTATTGATGAAATTTCTATAACCAGCAATTCTTTCTGAATCTAAATTAAGATTTCTATTATATCCACTTCCAGCGGCAAGGGTGTATCTTAGAGCATCAGCACCGTAATGTTCAATCATATCAAGAGGATCAATCCCATTACCTAGGGACTTACTCATTTTCCTGCCTTCTTTATCTCTAACAATGGCATGAATATAAACTTTTTCAAAAGGAACTTTATCTAAGTTTTTAAGGCCCATCATCATCATTCTGGCCACCCAAAAGAAGATGATATCAAAGCCTGTAACGAGTACAGATGTTGAATAAAAAGTATCGAACTTTCTTTCTTTCATTCTTTCTGGATTTGGCCATCCTAATGTACTAAAAGGCCATAGTCCTGAGCTAAACCAAGTATCAAGAACATCAGGGTCTTGTACGATTTCTTGATGAGAGCATTTAGGGCAAGAAGATGGAGTTTGTTCACTTGCCCACTGATTGTCGCAAGATTGGCAAGTGAAGACAGGAATTTGATGGCCCCACCAAAGCTGACGCGAAAGGCACCAATCTTTAGGCTCTCTTAGCCATGAGAAATAAGTATTTTCCCAGCCTTTAGGGTAAAACTTAGTTTCGTCTGTTTCAACAGCTTTAACTGCTCGGTCGGCCATATCATGTACATTGAGAAACCATTGCTTACTAAGCATGGGCTCAATGACGGTTTTTGAACGATCTCCATGACCAACTTGATGTAGGTGATCTTTAATTTCACCGAGTTGTTCTAATTCTTCTAATTCTTTTAAGACACCCTTACGAGCTTCTTTTGTCGTTTTATTAACCCACTCAAGACCGTTTTTATTTAGAGTTCCATCCAGATTTAATATATTAATTGTTTCAAGTTGATGACGTTTACCAATTTCAAAGTCATTAAAATCATGGCCTGGAGTTACTTTAAGGCAACCTGTTCCTTTTTCCATATCAACATATTCATCTCCAATAATAGGGACTTCACGGTTACATATAGGTACGATGGCCTTTTTTCCGATAAGGTCTTTCCATCTTTCATCATTTGGGTTTACAGCAACGGCCGTATCACCAAGTAGAGTTTCAGGTCTTGTGGTTGCTATTTCGAGTTTAATATCACTATCTTTAACTTTGTAGAAGATATGATAAAACTTTCCTTTAACTTCTTTATACTCGACTTCAGCATCACTAATAGCAGATTGAAGAACGGTATCCCAGTTTACAAGACGATCATCCTGATAAATGAGTCCTTCATTATAGAGAGAGACAAAGACTTTATTAACAGCTTCGTTGGCCTCTTTATCCATAGTAAACATGAAGTAGTCCCAATCTGGGCTTGCTCCCATGGCCTTTTGCTGTTTTATGATGATTCCACCATATTCTTTTTTCCATTGCCAAATTTTTTCAAGAAACTCTTCTCTTGAAAAATCATGACGGGATTTTCCTTCTTCTTTTTTAACTTTTTTTTCTACTACAACCTGAGTTGAAATACCTGCGTGATCCATGCCAGGTAAAAAGAGAGTTTCAAAGCCCTTCATTCGCTTGAAACGGATAAGAGCATCTTGAGTGGTGATATCAAGAGCATGCCCCATGTGTAGTTGTCCTGTCACATTGGGAGGTGGCATGATGATACTAAAAGGCTTTTCTTTCTTACCTTTTTTAGGTTTAAAGTAATTTCCTTTTTCCCAGATATCATACCACTTGGATTCGGCGTTTTTAGAGTCATATGTTTTTGGTAGTTCCATAAGTATTACCTATTTTAAATTACTGTAAATAGCATCTATGTCTGCTAAGGAATATTCTTGCTGGTCTCTAGTTGATAAGTTTTTAATTTGAACTTTTTGTTGTTTTAGCTCATCTTCACCAATTAAAGCTGCGGCCTTGGCCCCTTTTTTCTCAGCAAGTCCAAATATCTTTTTAAACTTAAGCTCTCCGAAATGGACAACAACGCGAAGACCTTTATCTCTAAGATTATTGGCAAGCTTTATTGCTTCTGTCTCGGCCTTTTCTGTTTGATAAGAGATAAAAAGGTCATTTTCAGGCGTTTTGAAATTAGGAAGTAGACCATGAACCTCTAAAAAGTCCTTTAAAGTAACATCCCCAAGGCCAAACCCAACCCCTGGCATGGGGGCCTCATTAAAGATCTTAAGAAGATCAGAGTAAGCACCACCACCACTAATGGCCCTTCGGTTTTCAGGGTGTTTGTCAAAAACCTCAAAAACCATTCCTGTATAGTAGTCTAAGCCTCGAACAATTGTTGGGTCATAACGAAAATATTTAATGAGATCGAGTTGGTCTAATTTATCACTAAAATCAACAAGGTTTTCAATAACCTCCTGTGGAGCACCTTCATTTTTAAGAAGATGGAGCATGTCTCCAAAACTAGAAACTGCGAGGTATTTATCAAAGACTGTTTTAGCTTCAGCGTCTAGACCTAGGTCATTGATCATTTTTTCCAGCGCTTCAGGTCCAACCTTTTTAGATTTATCGATTATTTTATAAAGCTTATAGGCCTTCTCTTCATTTAGGCCCATTTTTTGTTTAATGATAAAATCAACAATTCTTCTATCATTGATAAGAATTTCAAACTGACTTTCATTGGCCCCAAAGTTTTTAAGAAGTTTAATGACAAGGGTTAGGATTTCTAATTCCCCGTGTCCTTCAGGTGCTCCAAAAATATCACAGTTAAACTGCCAATGTTCTCGAAGTCTTCCTTTTTGAGGTTTTTCATATCTCATTAAATTTGGAATAGAGAACCATCTAATAGGTTTTGCTTCTTCTCTATGGATAAGGGCCACCATTCTGGCAACTGTAGGAGTCATTTCTGGTCGAATGGCGACTTCGCGGTTTCCTCTATCTATAAAATTATAGATTTGGTCATTTATAAGTTCTTCACCACTTTTGGCCCTATAAAGATCAACTTCTTCAAGAAGAGGTCCATCGTAGGACTCGTAACCAAATTCAAAGGCCGTTTTTCTCATGATAGAGAAAATATAATCAAGTGCCCTTTTATTCTCAGGGAAAAAGTCTCTGGTGCCTTTATATGGCTTTTTGCTCAAACTCATTAAAGATCCTTTCTTCAAAGTGAGCGAACTATAGCAATAAAGACACGATAGGTCTAAAAGAAACAGGGGTTACGCTTAGCAAAAAAAAGACCTGCTCTAGGGCAGGTCTTCGTATTCATCGTTACTTGAGTAAGGCAAGACTACATCATGTCTTTCCACTCTTTCCCAGGACGAAATTTTGGAAGAGTTTTTGCCTTAATTTTGATCTTTTCACCAGTAGAAGGATTGATTCCGTTTCTGGCCTTTCTCTTAATCTTTGTGAAAGTTCCAAAGCCGATAAGAGAAACATCTTCACCTTTTTTAACTGTTTTTTTGATTACATCCATAGCTGTAGTAAATACGGCCTCAACATCTTTTTTAGTTAGGTGATTAAGTTCTTTGTTTGTAGTAATGGCTTCCATGAGTTCTTTTCTGTTCATTTAGTTCTCCTTAAGCAAATGAAATATAAGATATTTTAGAGGTCAGATTATTGATCCGTCTAGAGATTTTTTTTATTTCAGTAAATGCAATGCTTATAAATCTTCAATCCAGTCATCAATTGGCTTTGGAAGCTTATCAGGGGCCTTATAATTAGGGTCAGGTTTCGGAAAAAGATCTTTTGGTACCCAATTCTCTGCTTTTTTAACCTCTTTTTTTTGAGGTGATTCAGGAATGGGAAGGTTTTCAACAATATTTTCTTCATTGACTTTTTCTTCAATAATAGTTTCTTCCTCTTGGAGTACAAAAGCTTGAAATGTGTAGTCTTTCGGAATAGCTCCAAGTTTTTTAAATCGAGAAAATCTTAATAGCTTTTCACTTGTTCTTACAACGGCCTTGAGTTGATCAAATTGGTTATACTTTAATTCTTCCTCTAAATCTTTCGGTGATAGAGTTGTAAACTTTTTAAACCAAGGTAATAACATTTTTAATTTAGTATCTAGAACTTTAGCTTGAGAGGATTTAAGAGGACGCTCATCTTTTTTGAGAGCTTTATATACAGAGAAAAGAGAGCTTTCAAAAAGGATTTTTAAATCAGATAGAATGGCCTTGGATAGCCAAAGAGCATAAGGTGAATATATTTCACTATTCTTTTTAATTAAGTTTTCAAGGGTACTTAAAGTGGACTTATTTAAAAGATCTGCCTCAACATCATATTTATTACGGTTTTGTCTAAGAACATTGAAATAGATTTCAGATTTAGAAAGAAAAAATGCTTCTTCTTTTGTGAGGTGCGGAAGAATATAATCTAGTCTTTTAATGAGATCCATAAGTTGATCGACTTCTTCTTGGGTATATTCATGCTCTTGAATAGTGTCAATGAGATAGGCCAGTTCAGCAGGAACTTCTTTAACAGAGACAAACTTTTTAGGAGCAGCAAAAAGGGGAGTTATAATAAATAAAAAGATTAAGTACTTCATAATTTAAATATATCATCTTTTCGGAGGTTTTCTTCTCCTTTTAGTACATAATAATGACCACGGTGTTGAATGAGTAAGCGGCCGTCAAGATTGATAAGTTCAGTAGCATATTCGAGATCGCTAACAAGTTTTACTTTCTTAGTTTTGATATCAATTTCGGCAATTTCAAACCGCTGCTTTTCACCTGCAACGGTAATGTTTTTTGAAAAGTAAAACTTTCGTTCAGATTGATCACATTCGATGTTTCCAATATCATTTAGTTTAGATTTATAAATTGAACTGAGCTGTTTAAAATCAAGCTTTTGAATGGGAAGGGTATAGATTTGGCTACCTTGTTTAGATACAGATGTACCAAAAACACCAATAATAAGCTCTAGACCATTATTACAAAACTCTATCTTCTCTCGAACATCAGATACTTTCATGGTTGCTTGAACTTTTTTTAGCAGCTTTTTATAAATTAAAACACCCGTTTGCCCCTTCGAATTAATGTCTGTGTAGATAATGGTATCCTTGTCGGCCATGGTGACTTCAGGAACAAAATAAGGGTTGTGTGTATTTCTAAGTTGAATTTGTTGCCGAAGAACTTTGTGTTTCGTGTTAACTAAATGAATAACTCTTGTAAGTGGGTCAAAATAAGAAACCCATTGATCCGCAAGGTGAAGCTGTGGCTTAATACCCCATCCTAAAAGATCTGGTTTTTTTTCACTATTAAAGCTCGAGACATAGATTTGTTTTGGATGCCGAATACCTAGCCAAGTATGAAAGTTTTCATCCTTAGAAAAAACAATGGCCTTACGATGTCGGGTAGAATGTACGGTATAGTTGGTATCCTCTTTTCCTTTTAGTATTTCAATAACTCTATATTTAGTTGAAAGGATGAGGTCCCCCGAAGATCTTTGGTAGTATGTCCTTTCTCCATCTAGTGAAACCCATCTCAGATTAAATATAGATTGCTTCGTTAATAAAAGAGGAAGTTTAGTTTCTACCAAAGCTAAAGCAGGAAAAGAAATGAGATAAAGTAATAAAAATTTAATTTGATTTGACGAGACCATTTAATGTCCAAGTATCCATAGGATGTATTTTTTTATAATTATTTACAGCATTAAAAATTTTATTCCAATTTAATAGACGAGGGGAATGAATATCATCAATTGGTAATCTAACTGAAAAATAAGTATCTCCATTTAACTTCTTGTTACCATCCAGAATAAAAGGAATAGGTCGACATCCATTGAAATAAGATTTTGAGTAAAATTGAGGAAGGATATCTTCAATACATCCCACTCCGTGTAAAATGTTGTGGGGCTTTTTATTAAAAAAACGTGCGATTTCAGTAAGGTTTTTTAATGGTTTATTTTTAAACTTATGCACACGCTCTAAAATACGTTCGACCGAACTACCAGATTCTTTTAATGAAGTGGGAAAGTATGAAAAATTAGGAGAACCAACATAACGAATACCTTTCACCTCATTTTTATTCCAATAAATTTTTCTCGGACAAAAAGAGCTCGTACATTTTTGAGGATCATAAACAATAAAACAGCCGACTTGGTATTGTAATCGTAGAGGATTAAATTTTGTCGTGCTTGTAAGATGGCATTTCATTTTATCAGGTGCACCCTTGGTAATTTTGAGAATAGAGCTGATGACCATATTTTCAGAATCAGGACTGTTAAAATTATTTCCAGGAATATATGACTCACAAGAGGTAACTTCTTTAGCAGGGTTAAAAAAACAAATTTTCAATGGCCAGATTACATCTTTGTTATAATTCATCGCCATTCTTGCAAATGTTTGATGAGTTTCATTCATGCATGACTCGGGTGTATTTTGTAGAGAAGAGGGGTTTAGATGCATTATAATACGATGGACATTTGTTATAGCTTCATTATCCACTCTTCCTGGACAGTCATGGTAGTCAGTTTTTAGTCCTGCGATATTAAGTGTTTCACTTATTCGATCACACTTCTCATGTGGAAAAAAACTAGGAAACCCTTTTGACCCTGCGTTAATACAAGTATCGGGTTTTTTATTGAATGTATCAGCACACTTTTGTAAGTCAGATGGTAATAACTGGTCTTTATCAAGAAAGTTCTTACATTTATAAGAAAGATAATGATTTGGTAATTCTCCATTTATAATTTTAGTCCAAGCATCTTCAGCTAAATACTCTAAGCAGAAATTCTCTACCTTCTCAAGGCCGTCACAAAGGTTTGAAAGATAGGATCTAACAAATAATGGAAACTCCTTTTTATACATTTTGGCCTGGGATATAACATTTCTTAAATAACGAGTTTGGGAGAAATTTACTTCGGGGTTAGTTTGGAGCTTCTTAGAGGCCTTGGTTGCACGCTTAAGGGTATTTGGGATTTTACATAAGTATGGTGTGTTTATATTTTCTACCCATTTTTGGAAAACCTTCTCGCATGCTACTTTTGTTTTTGGCACTTCAAACTTAAGGCCATGAATAGTTTTTTTAATATTCTTTTTAGAGTAGAGAATATTTAATTCTTTATTAGTACTGCATTTTGTTTTGTATAGTTCTTCAAGGTATTCATCCTTATCGATGAGAATGGATTTGTTTTTTCCGTTTTTATTCTTAATTTGAACTAATAGGTTTTGAAGAGGTCGCTCAAAAGCATTAAGTAGATTATTATGCAGCAGAGCAGCCAGAGAGCACTCATCCTTTTTGAGAAGCTTTAAGAATTTTTTTTCACTTCGAAAAAGAAGAGTATTCATAAAAAATGGATCTATAACCATATCAACAAAGTCACCTTGATCCTTTAAGCTTTCAACCTTTAAGTCATTTTTTTGCTTGGATACTAAATACTTAGTCTTATTGTTATTAATTAGTTTTTCGAAGGATTGAAGAACCCCTGGAACCTCATCTTTTTGAGCAAATGAGACCCCAGGAAGTATTAAGAGTAATACTAATATTTTAGAAAATAGATTTTGCCAAATATGATGAAACGTCTTCAACTTCAATCTCTTCTGTTTCCTTGATTTGAGATTTTGTCGAATTAAAGTTTATCATGCAATATGAGCAAGCTGTAGCTAGTTTTTCTACATTTTTCTCACCGATATCTTCAAGTCTATTTTTGGCAAGGTGTTCACCCTCTGGTAGCTCGTACCACATGTTTCCACCGCCCATACCACAGCATCTTGCTTTGTCTTTATTTAACTCCATTTCCTTAATTTCAAGCCCTGGAACTGAGTTGAGGATATCTCTTGGAGCGTTATACTCACCATGATGTCTTCCAAGATAACATGGGTCGTGGAAAGTAATCTTTTCACTTACTTGTTTTTCAGGCTTCAGCTTACCTTCTTTAACAAGGTCGGCCAAAAGTTCAGTATGGTGGATAGTATCAAAATCTCCATCTTCAAACTGAGCGTACTCTTTTCCAATAGTGTGAAGACAATGAGGACAATGAGTGACAACTTTCTTGAATTTATATTGTCTCATATTGGCAATATTTTCGATGGCCACTTCAAAAAAAGAATACTCATCTCCAAAGCGTCGGATAGGGTCACCATTACATTTTTCAGTTTTTCCCATTACAGCAAAATCAACACCTGCCTTTTTTAGTAGGAGAACAGTGTCTTTTACAACTTTCTGGTTTGATGCATCGTACGACCCTGCGCAACCGACATAATAGAGGTAGTCGACTTCTTTTTCTGGCGCAATGACTGGAACATCTAATCCATCGGCCCACTGAAAACGATCATCTTGGGTAATACCCCAAGGGTTACCATTATTTTTAATTTTATTAACAGCATCTGCAGCTGCTGGAGGAATATCTCCTAATGTCAGTGTTTTGTATCTTTTTAACTCTAGAATATAAGAGACATGTTCAATGTGAGCAGGGCACTCCTCCATACAAGCACCACATGTTGTACAAGCATCAAGCTCATTTGATGCATAGATAGGGTTTTCCCAAAAGTCTGCATCAACAGCTGGATTTTGCTCCATGAAATCTCGGCCCTTAGTAATAATAGTTTTAGGGTTGAGATTTTTTCCTGCAGCGGTTGCGGGACAGACATCAGTACATCGTCCACATTCAACACAGTTAATATAATCCATCTTATTTTTTTGAGTTAGCTCACTTAATTTACCCAGACCAAAAGTTTCAGCACTTTCATCTTCAAAGTCCATTGGGTTTAAGACAGCTCCTCTTCTTGCCGGAGTAACTAAAGAGGCAAAAGGAAGACCAAAGATATGAAAGAACTTGGAGTGACCAAGGCTAGCAACAAAGGCCATAGTATTTACCATGTGGATGAACCACATCGCCCTATAGGTTAAAGAAAGCGAGCCATCAGTCATGTTAAAAGATTTGAAAATATTGGCAATAAACCAACCAATAGGGGCCCATGTTTTTTCACCAATAGGCATATTGTTTCCAAGAATTCTAACCCCTTCTAT
>Ga0055584_100004988_pt1 | contig 13001 bp, 16 predicted proteins | sample OSDHelmetaG_FD_58716 | JGI IMG/M metagenome (GOLD analysis project Ga0055584, IMG submission 58716) | Pelagic marine sediment microbial communities from the LTER site Helgoland, North Sea, for post-phytoplankton bloom and carbon turnover... | ecosystem: Environmental > Aquatic > Marine >... | reverse complement strand
CATTTGTGAACCTAGGAGAACTAGGATTTAACTTTGGTGTACAGGGAGCTCAATTTACAGCAACCTCAACGACTGCTGAAAACCAAATGCTTTCAAATTCTATGTATGTGCATAGTATTCCGAACAACAATGACAACCAAGATATTGTTAGTATGGGAACCAATTCTTCTTCTGCCACTCGTCGGGTAATTGAGAATGCCTATCAAGTATTGGCCATTGAGTTTGTCGCCATTGTTCAAGCGGTTGAATATTTAGGGGTTGAAGATAGATTATCTTCTTACACTCAAAAATTGTACAAAGAGCTAAAAATCGTCACGCCTCCTTTTGTGGAGGATACGACAATGTATGCTCGAAATACAGCCGTAAAAGAATATTTACAAAACAAACGTTTGGATCTATTTGATCAGCACGAAGCACTAAACAAAGCTTAACCTAGCTAAATCGTATTACATTAAAAGAACACCAACACTTATTATAAGATGGAACTAGAGACGCAGGATAATAAATATGCCTTGGTAACAGGGGGCTCAAGAGGAATTGGTCGTGCTATTTGCGAAAAATTAGCAGAAATGGGGTACAATATCCTTGTTAATTATAATAATAATGAAGCCGCCGCCCTAGAAACGGCAAAACTAGTAGAACAACATAATGTAACCGCAGAAATCATTAAATTTGATGTTGCGAACAAAGAACAAGTTGATGCTACTTTGGTAAAATGGATGGAAGATCATCCTAAAAAGCCAATTGAAATTTTGGTTAATAATGCTGGTTTCCGTCGAGATGCTTTGTTTATGTGGATGGAAGAAGAAAACTGGGATGCGGTCTTGAATGTTAACATTGCTGGTTTTTATAATGTTACTAAACCTGTTTTTGGCAAGATGTTGGTCAATAGATATGGTAGAATTGTTAATGTCGTTTCTCTTTCTGGAATCAAAGGAATGCCTGGGCAAACGAATTATTCTGCTGCCAAAGCGGCCATTATTGGTGCTACTAAAGCCTTAGCGCAAGAAGTAGGTCGTGCTAAAATAACGGTCAATGCTGTTGCGCCTGGTTTTATCAAAACTGAAATGACAGAAGGCATTGAAGAAAAACAATACCGCTCTATTATTCCGCTACGTCGTTTTGGAACATCTGAAGAAGTAGCCGATGTTGTTGCGTTCTTAGCCTCACCGAAAGCTTCTTATGTTACTGGTGAAGTCATTTCTATTAATGGTGGCTTACACACTTAAATTTAATACTTCCTCTATTTCTTAAACATTCGTTTGGTCATTACTTCGTGGAGGAATCGTATTAAATTGATTATCAGCCAAATACACTTCTAGTTACCAAGAAATTAATAAGCTGATAATCAACCTAATACAAGATGTTTTTTTATTAAAAAATTAAAAACCCCACGAAGTACTATTTGGTAAAAGACCTTGTTAAATTCGTTTTTAGCTATTTAGTATCTTTTAAAAGATTCCTTAAATAGCTAAAAATAAATTTAATAAAATGCTGTGTTTTTTTGTTTGCAAAATAAAAACACCAAACTATTATTTTTGAAGTAGCGTAAATTAATCATACAAATGAATAGAGTTGTAATAACAGGAATGGGAATTTACTCCTGTCTAGGTTCTAATCTAGCAGAAGTTAAAAATTCGCTTTATACTGGTAAATCTGGAATTGGGCTAGACCCAATTCGTACAGAAATGGGCTATAGCTCTGCTCTAACGGGAATTATTCCCGAACCCAATCTTAAAAAATTACTGAAACGTAGAATGCGTATCGGTATGGGGCAAGAAAGTCGTTATGCCTATATGGCAACTGCTGAGGCACTTAAAGTAGCAGGCATTGATGATGCTTTTTTAGATAATAACATTATCGGTTTGCTTTATGGTAATGACAGTACCGCACAATCTGTTATAGAAGGTATTGACAAACTTAGAGCCGTAAAAGATACCGCTTTGGTCGGCTCTGGTAGTATTTTCAAGTCTATGAATTCTACCATTACCATGAATTTGTCTACTATTTTCAGGCTAAAAGGCATTAACTTTACCGTTAGTGCGGCTTGTGCTAGTGGTTCTCATTCAATTGGTTTAGGTTACATGTTTATCAAACAAGGCTTGCAAAGTATGGTTGTTTGTGGCGGTGCTCAAGAGGTAAATGCCCAAGCAATGGGGAGTTTTGATGGACTGGGTGCTTTTTCGCTACAAATGGACGATCCAACTAAGGCTTCTAAACCATTTGATGTCAACAGAGATGGCTTAGTCCCTAGTGGTGGTGGTGCAACAATCATTCTAGAAAGTTACGAATCTGCTGTAGCTCGTGGAGCCAATATTTTGGCGGAGGTCATCGGTTATGGTTTTTCTTCTAATGGTTTGCACATTTCGCAGCCAAGCGTAGAAGGCCCTGCTCGTTCTTTAAAAATGGCCTTGGATCAAGCGAATGTTGCCGCTTCAGAAATTGATTATATTAATGCTCACGCAACGTCGACCCCATTGGGTGACAAACACGAAGCGATGGCGATTAGTTCTATATTTGGTGGTGACAATTGTCCTTATGTAAGTTCTACCAAATCAATGACAGGACATGAATGTTGGATGGCTGGAGCAAGTGAAATTGTATACAGTTTACTTATGATGCAGGATTCTTTTATTGCGCCTAATATTAATTTAGAAACGGTGGCAGAAGAAGCCAAACCACTCAATTTAGCAAAAACAACCATCAACCATAAAATAGATACTTTCCTATCCAATTCATTTGGATTTGGAGGCACGAACTCCTCGTTAATCGTTAGAAAATTCAAATAATAAAATGGAAAAAGCAAAGATAATAGAAACGACCAATCGTTTTTTAATTGACGAATTTGAAGTTGAGCCAGAAGACATCATTCTGACTGAAAACTTGCATGAAACACTAGATTTAGATAGTTTAGATTATGTCGATTTGGTGGTGGTTATACAAAGTAATTTTGGATTCAAATTAACCGCCGATGACTTCAAAGGAGTAGACACTTTTGATGATTTTTATACTATGATAGAAACACATTTGCATAAATTCACAAAAGAAAACGCATCCTAAACAAATATGGCTTCTTGGAAAGGTAAAACTAGAGGGGGATTATTGGGGTACAAAATTTTTGTGTTTATCCTCAAAAACTTAGGACTTCGAGCGGCTTATACGCTCCTAGTCTTTGTCTCGTTCTATTTTGTACTATTTGCCCCAACATCGACCAAATCTATTTATTCTTTTTTTAGAAATCGTTTAAAAAAAGGTAGAATAAAGAGTTGTTTGGCCGTTTATAAAACGTACTTTTCTTTTGGGCAAGCCTTAATTGATCGTACCGCTGTGTTGGCTGGACAGAAAGATAAATTTACCTATGATTTTGATGGAGAACAGCACATTCGTACCATCGCAGAGGAAGGAAATGGAGGCGTTTTAATTAGTTTTCATGGTGGAAACTGGTCGATGGCTGGCAGTATGTTGGAGGATAATGTAGGGCAAAGTGCCCGTATCAATATTGTAATGCTAGAAGCAGAACATCAAAAAATAAAATCCTTTTTGGAGCGAATCCAAGTCAAACAAGCGGCCAATATTATTGGGATCGGAGCGGACTTTTCTCACATTATCAAAATGGGGATCGCACTTAGAAATGGTGAATTACTTTGTATGCACGGTGATCGTTTTTTGCCTGGAGCAGAAACGATTGAGGTTGACTTTTTAGGCGCAAAAGCACATTTGCCCGCAGGTCCTTTTCAATTGATTACTCGAATGAAAGTACCTTATAGCATCGTCTTTGCGTTTAAGGAAAGTACCAGTCATTATCATTATTATTCTACGCCACCATTTAAAGAGGCGGAATCGGCACAAGCAGCCGCTCAATATTTTGCGACGAATGTAGAAGAAAAAATTAAAAAATATCCTTATCAATGGTATAATTTTTATAACTTTTGGGCACAACCAGAAATTATGAATACGCCTTCTTCTAGACGAAAACGCACTAAAACAAAAAAAAAGGAAGCAAGTAATGGATAATACGAATTCCCCCACAAAACCACTGGTTACTGGAGAGACTGTACTTCAGATGATTCCACAGAAACCACCAATGGCAATGATTGATACAATCATAGATGTTACCGCCCAAAAAGCAAAAACGGCCTTGACGATTACGAAAGAAAATATATTTTGTGAAGAAGGCTTTTTTCAAGCCCCTGGTCTCTCTGAAAACATTGCTCAAACGGCCGCTACACAAGTCGGCTACTTATCTCATTTGAAAGGAGAAGCACCACCCGTTGGGTTTATTGGAGCGATCAAAAATCTAAGTATTGAGCAACTTCCAAAAGTGGGCGACCAAGTGATTACAGAAATAGAAATAGCGCATGAAATTATGAATTTTACCGTTATTAATGGTATTTCTAAAGTGGGCGATCAAGTAATGGCAACATGCCAGATGAAAATTTTCATTGCAGACACCGAACAAGCATAATTATGAAAACCATCCGAAGAGGTAAACGAAGACGGATTACAGGAAAAACACTTCAACATACCTTTGAACAAACTATTAAATTTAGCGAAGTGGATTCTATGGCGGTCGTCTGGCATGGACATTATGTTCGTTTTTTTGAAGATGGGCGAGAAGCTTGGGGCAAAAAATACGGCATTACCTATCTCGATGTTAAAAATAATAATTTCATGATTCCAATTGTGAGCATGCATTGTGAGCACATGAACCCTTTGGAATATGGCGATACCGCTATTATTGAAACGACCTTCATTGATACGCCTGCTGCGAAGTTGTTTTTTGATTATAAAATCTATCGCAAACGAGATGGAGCACTCGCCGCTTCTGGTGAGAGTACGCAAGTTTTTTTAGATGAGAATCGAGAATTATTCCTTGCCGTTCCTTTATTTTACGAAGAATGGAAAAAAAAATGGGGCTTACTCTAAATAGCTCGTTTTAGCTCAAGAAACAAACGCTGAACTTAAGCACATACAATGAAACAAACAAGCATCTATATTACTGCGGATAACATTATTTCCTCTTTAGGTTTTACAACAAAAGCCAATTGGGAGAATATTGTCGCCGAACAAACAGGAGTCGAGTGCCATGACGATACTTCAATTTATCCAAGCCCTGTTTGGATTTCAAAAATAAAAGAAGCAACCTTAAACGAGGCTTCCAAAGGATTGCAAAACCCGACGCAATACTCAAAACTAGAACAACTCTTTTTACTCTCCATCAAGGATGTTGTAGAAAGTGCAAAACTAGATATGAGTGCCGCCGACACTTTGATTATTATTGCTTCTACCAAAGGAAATATTGACTTATTAGAACATAAAAATCAAGACAAATTTCCTAGTAATCGGGTTCAGTTAGGCACGATGGCAACAGAAATTCAGCATTATTTTAATAATCCCAATACGCCTTTGGTTGTTTGTAATGCCTGTATATCTGGCGTTTTGGCGATGGACGTTGCCAAGCGATTATTACGAAAGAAAAAATATAAAAACATCATCGTTACAGGAGGCGATTTAGTTTCTGAATTTACCTTATCTGGCTTTCAATCCTTCAAAGCAATGAGTGATGCTCCTTGTAAGCCTTATGATAAAAATCGAGTCGGTATCAATCTTGGAGAAGGAATTGGAACGGTCGTCTTGAGTACCGAAAAACCAGCACATCAAACCGAAGTGATTACCCTAGAAGGAAGTGCCTCGTCGAATGATGCCAATCATATTTCAGGACCATCAAGAACAGGAGATGGTTTATTTATTGCGATGGAGAAAGCCCTTAAAGATTCGGCTTGTACCTCGGATCAAATAGACTATCTGTCTATGCACGGAACCGCCACGCCTTATAATGATGAAATGGAATCTAAAGCCGTTGCCTTGGCCAATTTACAGAAAGTTCCTTTGAATAGTCTAAAAGGTTATATTGGGCATACCCTAGGTGCAGCAGGCTTAATAGAAAGTATTGTCGCTATTCAATCACTTAGAAACAACTTATTGTATCGTTCTTTAGGTTTTGAGGAATTAGGTGTTCCAGTATCCATTAATGTTATTAAAGAAACAAGCAGCATGCCTTTACAGAAATGCCTTAAAACAGCTTCTGGTTTTGGGGGTTGCAATGCCGCTATCGTTTTTGTAAAATCATCAAATAAAACCCTATGATACCAACAGAAACAATCTATCCTTGTTGCGAAATAAAAGCGGGGGAAATCATATTGGATGGAAAAGTCCTTTACGAAAATAAAGAACTTCCTTTTCCTAAATTCATCAAAGGGGCTTACAAAGAGCTTGAATTAAACTATCCTAAATTTCACAAAATGGATAGATTATGTAAATTAGCCTTCGTAGCGGCAAACGCCTTGCTAAACGAAGGACAATTAGAAGGCTATGCGCCAAGTGATATTGGAGTCGTTATGGCCAATTCTAATTCTACCTTACACACGGATTCGAAATATGCAGACTCTATAAAAGATAGGGACAATTATTTTCCAAGCCCTGCGGTATTTGTCTATACACTACCGAATATTATGATTGGTGAGATTTGTATCAAATACAAAATCATGGGCGAATCTATTTTTTTTGTTAGCAATGCCTTTGACAAAGAAATGTTATTAGAATACAGCCAAGATATGATAAAAACAGGCGATGCAAAAATATGCTTAATGGGTTGGGTTGATTATACAGATACAGATTATCATGCCATACTGTATTTGATAAAATAAACTTAGTAGCCCTCTAATTATTATCAAAAAAAAAGCACTTTAACTGTGCTAAAACATTATAACTAACATAAAATCAAAAGGTAAGAATGCAGATTCTTACAACAATAAAATTTAAAAAATGGAAGAGTTAATTGAGCAATTAAAAATTCAGATTATCAAGCAATTGAATCTAGAGGATGTTGAGCCAAGCGAAATCGACCCAGAAAAAATGCTTTTTGATGCCGATAATGAATTAGGTTTAGACTCTATTGATGCGCTAGAATTAATCGTTCTTTTGGACAAAGAGTACGGAATTAAAATTAAAAACCAAGAAGAAGGAAAGTCAATTTTCCAATCTCTAGTAACGATGGCAGAGTATATTTTACAACATCAAAAATAAAGGATTTATTAATGGCTAAGCGCATTTTTATCACTGGAATAGGGGTCATTTCTGCCATCGGCAAAAATACCTCTGAAACCTTATCGAGTATCAAAACGGCCAGCTCTGGTGTTGGAGCAATCGAACACTTGCAAACGGTACACAAGGGGAAATTCCCTTTGTGTGAAGTGAAGTATGATAATCAGCAACTTTGCGAATTGGCTCATATAGATCCTAAAACATCTATTACCAGAACCAGTTTGCTAGGCATTATTGCAGCGCAAGAAGCTTGGCGCTGTGCTGGAAGCCCTGTTTTGGGCGATGGTAGAACAGGGGTTTTCTCTGGCAATACGGTTGGAGGCATGGATAAAACAGAGCATTTTTATGCTGATTTTATGCAAGATCCTCAATCTGGAGACATCCAAACTATGTGCACCCACGAATGTGCCGAAAGTACAGAACGGATTGCCGATAGTTTGGGAGCAACGGGCATGGTTTCGACCATTAGTACCGCTTGTTCTTCGGCAGCCAATACCATTATGTTAGGTGCTCGAATGATTAAACATGGTTTGTTGGATCGGGCGATTGTTGGAGGCGTAGATGCCTTGACCAAATTTACTGTCAATGGTTTTAATGTCTTACAAATTTTAGATGAACAATACAGCCAACCTTTTGACGAAAATCGTCGAGGTCTTAACCTCGGAGAAGGGGCTGGTTTTATTGTCTTGGAAGCAGAAGGGGTTGCCAAAGAGGAACACATTTTAGCGGAATTGGTTGGCTATGCCAATAGTAATGATGCGTATCACCAAACGGCGTCTTCTCCAGAGGGAACAGGGGCTTTCTTGGCGATGCAAGGCGCATTGAAAGTCGCCGAAATTGAGCCTAGCCAAATAGATTATGTCAATGTACATGGAACAGGAACCGCTAACAATGATTTGTCAGAAGGCTTTGCCATGCAGCGTCTTTTTGGTGATAATGTGCCTAAATTCAGTTCAACAAAAGCCTTTACAGGGCATACCTTAGGAGCTTCTGGCGGCGTAGAAGCCGTTTTGTCCGTTTTGGCCTTGCAACACAAAATCATCTATCCGAACCTACGATTTAAAACACCTATAGAGGCTTTGGGTGGTACAATGATTCCTGAAACCGCTCTTTTGGAAAATCAGAATTTAACCTACGTCTTATCCAATTCTTTTGGTTTTGGTGGTAATACTTCCTCTTTAGTTTTTAAGGCTTATAAGTAATCTTTCCGTATGAAAAAGAACATTTACATCAACGGTCTTGGAAATATTTCTCCCCAAGAGACTTTTTACAAAACGATGGGAGAAAACGTAGCAATAGCAGAAGGCGCATTTTTTACTTGCCAAGAGCCGAACTATAAAGAATTTATACAAAAAAAATTATTACGTAGAATGAGCCGCATTATAAAAATGGGCTTAGCTACAGCACAAAAAGCCTTAGAAGATGCTGAGCATCCGCCTTTAGATGCTATTATTTCGGGAACGGCTTGGGGTTGTGTAAAGGATACTGAAAAGTTTTTGGAAACGATTATTGAGCACAACGAAGAATACTTAACGCCAACCGCTTTTGTTCAATCTACCCACAATACCGTAGCGGGGCAAATTGCCCTATTGAAGCATGACAATTGTTATAACATGTCTTATGTTCAAGGGCATGTTTCTTTTGAATCGGCTTTGATTGATGCGATGCTATTGTTTTATGAAAATAAAGCAAAAAACATCTTGGTGAATGGCATTGATGAGCAAACCGAAAAATTAGGCATTCTTTTAGAACGCTTGCACTGTGCCAAAGCGGAAACGAGCGTCATGGGAGAGGGAGCGGCTTGCTTCATTTTAGGCACAGAAAAAACACCTCATACTTATGCTCAACTTGCTGGAGCAACGATGTTGTATCGTCCCAAAGATAAAGCTAGTATAAAACAAAGCCTACAGCAGATTCTTCAAGAAGCCAATTTGAGTTTTGAAGACATTTCTATTGTTTTGAGTGGTAATAAAGACCAATCTTTAGAAAAAGAATTATTTCCAGAAGCTGCTTTTAGTAACTATAAAAAACTCTGTGGTGAATATCCAACCAGTACAGCCTTTGCGACGGCCATTGCAGCGCAATTATTAAAAGGCGATTCTTGGACTAAAACAGCTCTAGGCATTAACAAAAAAGAGGAGCAACATCTGTTGATTTATAACAACCATCAAGATATAAATCACTCTATTATTCTATTATCAAAAGTAGATCAATAGGATGGGCCCATTTCCTAAATATGTTCGATTAAACATTCTTATTCTTAGTACTTTTGTACTTTGGGGAATCGCTGCGGTGTTTGCTGCGCCTTGGTGGTTTTATGTCTTGGTACTTGTTGTGAGCTTGACAATTACCTATTTCGGAACGACACAAATTGCTAGTAATTTTCACCTTCCTACTCATTGTAAAGCCGTCAATTCTGATAAAAAAGAAATTGCGATTACCTTTGACGATGGGGTACTAAATCCCATGCAGAGCAATCTGGTCTTAGATATTTTGAAGCAATACGAGGTTCCTGCTACTTTTTTTTGTATTGGTAAGAACCTAGTTTCTGAAGAACAAATTCAAGTCTTGAAACGAATGGACGCAGAAGGGCATATTATTGGAAATCATAGTTTTTCTCATGCTAATTTATTTGATTTTTTTTCGAGTAAACGAGTCGTTCAAGAAATATTGGAGACGGACCAGCTCATTGAAAAACATTTGAACAAAAAACCCTTGTTTTTTCGCCCACCCTATGGCATCACAACCCCCAACATAGCCAAGGCAATGCGTCAAGTAGAACACCAAACAATTGGTTGGTCTTTGCGCTCTTTGGATACCGTGATAAAGGAAGAAAAAATGTTATTAAAACGAGTACAAAAGAAGCTAAAAAAAGGATCAATCATTCTCTTTCACGATCATTTAGAATGTCATCCTCGGTTCTTGCCCTTGTTTTTGGACTATCTTTTGAAAGAAGGATATACTGTCGTTGGTTTGGACCAACTTTTACAATTACAAGCTTATAAAAAAACACAATGATTCGATCCGTATTCTTCTTAGCCGCTTTTTTGATCTACACTAACAGTTTTGCTCAATCCTTCAAAACAATGAAAGACAGCAAAGCATTTCAACAAAAATTACACAGCATTGCCGCTAAAACGACTAGTTTGCAGAGTAATTTTGTACAAATCAAGCATTTAGATGTACTTTCCGAGGATATTGAATCTAATGGAAAGTTAGTCTATAAAGCCAATAATAAATTACGTTGGGAATACACAACTCCGCTAGAATATTTAATCATTTTGAACGATGGCAAAGTGTCGATCAAAGATGAAGGCAAAGTAAGTTCTTATGATCTTTCTGGTAATAAAACCTTCCAAAAGATTAATGAAATGATGATTGGAAGTATTCAAGGCGATTTATTGGTCAACGAAGCCGATTATAAGTATGAATTTAAAGAAAATAGTACCAACTATTTAGTCGTGATGTATCCGAAAGAAAAAAAGGTACAAGAATTTATGAAAAGCATCAATATCTACTTTTCAAAAAAAGATTATTCTGTCGAGCAAGTGAAAATGTTGGAACAATCGGGTGATTATACCTTAATGAAATTCAAGAACAAAAAGACAAATGCAAGCATCTCTGACAAAACTTTTAATATTAATTAGTATTCTTGTTTTTTTCGTTAGTTGCAGCACTCCTAAGCATTTGTTGCCCCTTTCGAAGGGCAAGGCAAGCATACTTTCCAAAGACAATTTTAAGCCAATTTTTAAAGATAAGTTTAAATCCTTTCTTTTTAAAACTACACTAACTTATGGGGATAAGCTAGAGCAAGGAGGCTTATTAGCCCTCAAACAGCTTTCAGAAGGCAACTATCGAACTATTTTTATGACCAAATTTGGAATGACTTTATTTGATTTTGAATTTGGTGAGAACGGCTTTATTGTGCATAAAGTACTCGAGCAAATGGATCGAAAAATATTTCTAAAAATCATTGAACAAGATCTGGAAATGCTTTTGTCCAGAGGAGTTTTAGGCAACAAAGCAACCTTTTTCGAAAAAGAGCCCACCCCTAAAAAAAAGCTCGTATTTAAAACGAAATTAAATAAAAAAACACATTTTTTTGTTCAAGAAGGAACGCATAAAATCACAGAAATTCACCAAAAAAGAGCCGTTAGCATTCTATTATCCAAGTACATTGCCCAAATTCCACACTCGATTAATATCCAACATCACAACATTCCTTTGACTATGAAATTGACTTTATTGAAACATTAGCTCCTTAGAACTGCTAGTCCACGCAATTATTTGTATTTTCACAAAAAACAAGATAGATTAACCCTTCCTTATCAGATTATAAACTATGTTACAAGGAGATTTTTTTACGATCAAGCAACAAGAAATCATAGAAGGCAGCATTCATAGCCAAATCAGTTTAAATGCAGAGCACCCTATTTATAAAGGGCATTTTCCGCAGCAACCTGTTGTTCCTGGTGTTTGTATGATGCAAATATTAGCAGAATTAAGTACCTCCGCCTTAGGCAAAAAAGTTTATGTAAAAAAAGCGAATCAAGCCAAGTTTTTGATTCCTATTGTACCTCAAAAAAATCCTGTACTTGATGTAACAATCAAGTACAGTAATAATGAAGATGGTTCCTTAAAAATAAGTGCTTCTATTCAAGATAGTACCGTCATATTTTTCAAATTCAAAGGAACACTCGCCTAAATGAAAGCAAGTCAAACGACAAAAGATAATTGTGCAGAAAGACTGCAACAACTGAGATGTTGTATAATTATTCCGACCTATAATAATGCTCAAAAGCTAGAAGAAGTCATCAAATCCGTTAAGGAATATACAACCTTAGTCTTAGATCAGCAACATCAAATTTCTCATTTATTGGTTGTTAACGATGGCTCTACAGATGACACCGCCGCTATTTTGGAACGGCATTCTTCTATCATGCAACTTTCTTATCAGCCCAATGCAGGAAAAGGAATTGCCATGCGTAGAGCCTTCCAATATGCGCTTGAAAAAGGCTACGACTACGCCATCACATTAGATTCTGACGGGCAACATTATGCCAAAGATATTCCAACATTTGTAGATACAATAGAAGAAAATCCAAATGCGGTGGTCGTGGGTTCTAGAAATATGGGACAAGAAAACGTCCCCACAAAAAGTAGTTTTGGAAATAAATTTTCAAGCTTTTGGTTGTGGGTAGAAACAGGCGTTCGATTAAAAGATACCCAATCTGGCTACCGTTTATATCCAATTAAAACCATTCAAAAATTTTCCTTTGTCACAGGGCGTTACGAATTTGAAGTAGAAGTTTTGGTTCGGGCAGCATGGGAAGGCATGGACTTATTTTGTGTTCCGATTGATGTTTATTACCCTCCTTCCGAAGAGCGAATTACACATTTTAGACCGTTTAGAGACTTCTTCAGAATTTCTGTCTTAAATACTTTTTTATGCTTCGCCGCCTTTCTTTGGTTTCGACCTCGTATGATCTTCCGCAGTCTTAAAAAAAAAGCTTAAAACAAACCCTTCAAGAGAAAATTTTTAAAGTAGACGAAACGCCTCAAAAGAAAGCTACTTCTGTTGCTTATGGTATTTTTTGGGGAATTTTTCCCTTATGGGGCTTCCAATTAATTGTTGGACTACCCACTGCCGCCTTACTTCGACTCAATGTTCCTATTGTCTTTTTTGCGGCCAATATTAGTCTTCCTCCCATGATCCCTTTTATTCTTTATGCTAGTTTTTGGATGGGGGCTTTAGTTTGGGGAGGAAATTATGGCGATCTAAGTTTAGATCAAATGGGGAATTTAGACGTTATTCAAACCAATATTTATCAGTATACTGTTGGAGCTGTTGTATTAGCCTTTGTTGCAGCTATAGCCGCAGGTCTACTAACTTATTT
>Ga0055584_100004987_pt1 | contig 13002 bp, 6 predicted proteins | sample OSDHelmetaG_FD_58716 | JGI IMG/M metagenome (GOLD analysis project Ga0055584, IMG submission 58716) | Pelagic marine sediment microbial communities from the LTER site Helgoland, North Sea, for post-phytoplankton bloom and carbon turnover... | ecosystem: Environmental > Aquatic > Marine >... | reverse complement strand
CTGCATCTTCACCACCCAGTTTGCCCGCAATCCACGGCTCGGTCAGAGCCGCCAGACTATCTGCTACAAGCAACACCAGCACCAGCAGCAATGTGACCCGGTGAGGTGTGATGTATTTTTATAATCGGGCAAATTTCATGAATTGAATACTATACTGTCAATTGTGCGGGAGCATGACTGTAAATATTGGCAGCTTACAAATGGCTTGGAAAAGGTCAAAATACTAAGATATTCGTCAAAATTTATATGGTATCGAGGCCAGGGTCGGAAGTTTTTTCTACGAACCTGTACTATTAACAGGCCATGATGTCCTGAGTGGGGCGGGGGCTTTTAGCTATTTGTCTAAGCGGTAACAGACTGAAAGGGAAAAAATGTCGAAACCGTTAAGTGTACTGATCATTGGTAATACAAGCACAGAACCATCGCTGATTAGACAGCAACTGTGCGAGCGTTGGCCTGCGCTGGTTTTAGAGCGGGTGGAAAATGTAGATGACTTGAAAACCGCTTTGAATCAAGAGGGTTGGGATTGTGTCATCTGTTGCATATGTGCCGACAGCGGACCCGATGCGGCAGTGGCGTTGGGTGTCTGTAAGAAAGTGTCACCAACACTGCCATTTCTCATCCTTTCGGATATCGCCAATTTTGAAAATGCGATCAGCCTGTTGAAGAATGGGGCAGATGATTTTATTAGCAAGGAAAATATGCAGCGTTTGTTTCCTGCAATTGAAAAATCTTTGGGTAATGCCGAAGGCGCCCATAAGGCCGAGCAAGAAGTTCAGGTTAATGAGCGCAGGCTCAGGCAGACTCAATGGCGTGCACTGATCAATACACTGCCTGACCTGGTTTGGCTGAAAGACCGGCAAGGTGCCTACCTCGCCTGCAATCACAGGTTCGAACGATACCTGGGTGCAGATGAAGATGAGATTATCGGCAAAACCGATGAAGACTTTATGGATTTACAACAGGCTGAAATCTATCGCGGGCAGGACGAAAAGGCGATGGAAACCGGCAAGCGCTGTATCAATGAAGAACAAATAAGGTTTGCTGATGACGGACATGTGGAGCTGATTGAAACCATTAAAGTACCCATGTACCAGCCCGACGGTGACCTTATGGGTGTACTGGGTGTTGGCCGGGATATTACTCAACACAAACTACATGATGAGTTCATGTTACTCCAGACACGTCGCGCTGAAGCTCTGCAGAAATTGGCACTCATTGCCGAGAAAAAAGAAGAAACCGCATTCATCAGGGCGGGTCTGGATCTCGTCGAGGATCTCACTTACAGCAATATCTCTTTCCTGCATTTTTACGCTAAAGAAGAGAGGAGCACTGAACTGACCATCTGGTCGGAACGTACACTGGAAGAGTATTTCGAGACAAATGGGGATACACATCACTCGATCGATGAGGAGGGTGTCTGTGCGGATGCTCGGCGTCAACTCTCTACCGTGATGTTCAATGATTATGCAGACTATGGGCATCAGCACGGTTTGCCCGAGGGAAAAACTGAATTAGAACGCCTGATTTGCGTACCGGTTATCGATGATGGCCAGGTTATCCTGGTTGTTGGAATCGGCAACAGAGAAAGTGAATACACCGATCTCGAGAAGGAAACTGTACAACTGATAGCCAATGAAATGTGGCGAATCATCCAACGCCGTCGCCTGGAGAGCAGGTCGACACGCTTTAGCCGGGTACTTGAAAACAGTCTGAATGAAATTTTAATTTTTGACAGTCAGACAATGCGTTTCATTGATGTTAACAAGGTAGCGCAATCCAACCTGGGTTATTCAATGGAGGAATTGCGATGCATGACACCCGTGGAGATCCAACCGCAATTTACCAGCGAGTCATTTGCCAGCCTGATTGAACCGCTTCGTACCGGCCAACAGCCGGAGCTGGTTCTGACAACCGTTCATCGCCGCAAAGATCAGACCATGTACCCCGTTGAAATTCATCTGCAGTACATGGATGAGCACCCGCCTGTTTGCGTAGCGGTGGTGCGAGACATTGATGATCGCTTACGTATGGAGAGCGAACTGGGCAAACTGGCCCAGACGGTTGAGCAAAGCCCTGAAAGCATCGTAATCACCAACCTCAAGGCTGAGATCGAATATGTGAACGAGGCATTTTTAGAGGCGACAGCGTATTCCCGGGAAGAGGTTATTGGTAAGAACCCCCGCATCCTGCAGTCCGGTAAAACTCCGCCGGAGACTTTTCAGTCTTTATGGGCGGCCTTGTCAAATGGTCATGCCTGGCAGGGTGAGCTTTTCAATCAGAACAAATATGGCAAAGAGTTTATTGAGTATGCCATCATCACCCCGATACGCAGCCCGAGTGGAAAGGTCACTCACTACGTGGCGGTCAATGATGATATCACCGAGAAAAAACAACTGACGCAGGAACTCGAAGCCCACCGGCATCATCTTGAAGAGCTGGTGGAAGAACGCACTGCACAGTTGGCCGAGGCCAGGGAGAAAGCCGAGTCTGCAAACATGGCCAAAAGTGTCTTCCTGGCCAATATGAGTCACGAAATCCGTACACCGATGAACGCCATCATCGGGCTTACTCACCTGCTGAGGCGGCAAAATCCAAGGCAGGACCAGGCGGCCCGTTTGACAAAAATTGAATCCTCTGCAGGACATCTGCTTTCAATTATCAATGACATTCTTGACCTTTCAAAAATTGAGGCCGGTAAGCTGACCCTGGAAAAATCGAATTTTTACCTGGGTGAAATTTTTGACCATATCAAGTCACTGTTCCGAGAAGAGCTTTTGAACAAGGGACTAACGATCGATGTGGACATGGGGGATACACCCATCTGGCTCAAGGGTGATGCAACCCGCCTTCGCCAGGCGCTGTTTAACTATGTTGGAAACGCAATCAAGTTCACCGAGGAGGGCACTCTCTACCTACGCGCCAAAATGCTGGAAGAGACTGATAACAAAGTGCTGGTTCGTTTCGAAGTAGAGGATACCGGGATAGGAGTTGCCCCAGATACGTTAGCTGGCCTGTTTGAAGCTTTTGAGCAGGGCGATGCCACCGCCACACGTGTTCACGGCGGTACCGGGCTGGGTCTGGCCATCACCCGGCGCCTGGTGCTCATGATGAACGGTGAGGTTGGTGCAGAAAGCGAGTTGGGCAAGGGCAGTACGTTTTGGTTTACAGCTTGGTTCGGTCGTGGTCACGGCCAAATGAGTGTGGAGAACTCTGGTGTTGTTGAGGATGCTGAACGACAGTTGAGGGACATGTATGCCGATACACGGATACTGTTGGCTGAAGATAATTCCATTAACCTTGAGGTGGCAGTGGCTTTGTTATCCAGTGTGGGAATGATCGTGGATACAGCCCGAAACGGACGTATCGCCGTGGCAATGGCACGCGAGAATCATTATGACCTGATTCTGATGGATATCCAGATGCCCGAAGTCGATGGTCTTGAAGCAACCCGTCTGATTCGCTCAAGTGTCAAGTCGGAGGCCGGTAATTTGGATACTCCCATCCTGGCCATGACGGCCAACGTGTTTAAAGAGGACCGGTTGGCATGTCTGGAGGCGGGCATGGAAGACTTTATAGGTAAGCCGGTAGAACCGGCTAACCTGTTCTCAACCATTATTAAGTGGTTGCCGGGCGCAGGTAATGCGCCTCAAATGCCATTGTCAGATGAGCGATCTAAAGAAGTTGTGCTAGGACGGATTGAGCGTAGAGCCCACCCCGACACTGTTGTTGATATAGAGGTGTTAAATTGTATTTTTGCGGATGATCGCAATGCACAACAAATGCTATTGAAAAAGTTCACCTCACAGGCAGATGATATCGCTGCTCAGTTTGAAACGGCATTCACGCAACATGACATGGAACAAATCAGGTTTCATGCTCATAAACTCAAGTCGTCGGCACGCACGGTTGGGGCAAATCTGCTGGCGGATTTGTGTTTTGCACTGGAAACCGCTGCACGGAATGAAAAATGGGAAGAAATCAATATTCTGGCCGGTGATTTAAAACCGGCAGTCGATCGTGTCAGAGATTTCATTAAAAGGCTTTAATCGTTCACCCTCACACGGGAGCAACATATTTATTCGGCAAGCTCATCGCCAGATGATTCGCCTGATCAGTTTCCGGAACTCTTCAAGAAGCAGTACAGAACTGGCAATTGCTGTTGCCAACAACCAGTCAGCAGGTGCAAGCGCCTCAACATCGAATATGGCCTGTGCCGGTGGCCACTGCACTGCCAGCACCTGCAAGACAACAACGCCGATCAGGGCTATCCACAGCGTACGATTGCGGAAGAAATTTGCATTGAACGTGCTTCTCTTGGCCACCCGGGCATTGAAGGCGTTGAATACCTGGAACAATACAAAGGTGGTGAAAGCCATGCTTTGTGCATAAATCGCTGACCCGTTTTGCAAACCCCACCACAGTACGCCCAGAGTGCCGGTCATCATGATCAGCCCGTAACTCAGCAATTTACCCAAAAGACGTAATTTCAGAATTCGCTCGACGGTTTTCCGGGGCGGGTGAGACATGGTGTCCGGTTGTGCCGGGTCAACACCCAGTGCCATGGCGGGCGGTCCATCCATAATAATATTGACCCACAGCAACTGAATCGGAGTAAAGGGCAGCGGTAGACCCAGGAACGGTGCGACTAATACAGTCAAAATTGCGCCAATATTTGTAGACAATTGAAAACGTACGAATTTAACGATGTTATCGTAAATGGTACGACCTTCCTTCACTGCTTTCACGATGGTCGCAAAATTATCATCGGTCAGCACCATGGTGGCCGCCTCCCTGGCAACATCGGTGCCGGTGACACCCATGGCCACCCCTATATCGGCAGTTTTGAGTGCCGGCGCGTCATTTACACCGTCACCGGTCATCGCGGTCACATGACCACGAGCCTTGAGTGCAAGCACAATACGTACTTTCTGTTCAGGTGTGGCCCGGGTGAAAACACCCATGTCATCAATTCCGGCTGATAACTGGGCATCACTCATGGCGTCGAGTTCGGCATTGGTCACAACCTTTCCGACAATACCCAGTTCACGTGCGATCGCGGCGGCCGTGATTTTCTGATCACCTGTGATCATCTTGATCGAGATGCCGGCCTTATTGCACAGTGCGATGGCCTCCCGGGCTTCAGGTCTGGGTGGATCCATCAACCCAACAAGCCCGGTAAATACGAGATTTTTCACATACACGAAAAGGTCTCCGTTTGGCACGAAATCCCGCACCGGCAGTTCAGTACAGGCGACGGCCAGTATCCGCAGTCCGGTATTCGCCATTTGCTCGTTGGCGGTTTCAATACGCTCTTTTTGCTCAGCATCCAGTAGTTGATTGCCGTTTTCGTCATATACCGTCTTACAATTGGTCAGAAGAACTTCAGGTGCACCCTTGACCATGATGCAAACACGGTCGCCATCAAGGTGGAAGGTAGCCTGGTATTTGTGTTCGGTATCAAAGGGTATCTCGGCAATACGTGGGCAATGCCGTTGCAGCTTTTCAGGATCAAAGCCCCCTTTCAAGGCAACTGTCATCAAGGCGCCGTCCATCGGGTCACCGATGACTTTTCCAGCTCGCAATTCGGAGTCGTTGCAAAGTACAACCGGTTTCAACAGGGCTTCCAGGTCCGGCAGGATGGAGTTGCTGCCTGTGATTTCGCCTACGGCATCGTAACCCTCACCGCTGACCTTGAGATGCTGGCCACCGGTGTAAAGTTCTCTGGCGGTCATCTGGTTGACAGTGAGTGTGCCGGTTTTGTCGGAGCAGATGACCGATGTGCAACCGAGGGTTTCCACGGCAGCAAGGCGTTTGACAATGGCCTGGTTGCGGGCCATGCGCTGCAGGCCGATTGCCAGGGTGACAGTTACCACTGCGGGCAGACCTTCAGGGATTGCAGCGACGGCCAGTGCAATCGCGGTCATGACCATGGTTACCCACGGCTCACCTCTCATCAGGCCCGCGATCAACATGAATACAACTACGATACCGGCGATCATCGCAAGCCGCTTACCCAGATGGTCCAATTGTATTTGTAGTGGAGTAGGTGATTCCTCGGCTTCCACCAACATACCGGCCAACAAACCAAGCTCTGTGTTCATGCCGGTGGCGGTTACCACCATTTCAGCACGGCCGCGGGTCACCGTGGTATTCATATAAAAAAGATTGACCCGTTTAGCTAATGGAACATCAGGGTCTTCCAGCGAATCGACCTGTTTGCATACGGTCAGTGATTCACCCGTCAATGCAGATTCATCAACTTCAAAGGTGTAAGCAGCAATTACACGGCCATCGGAGGGTACCCTGTCACCGGAGCCCAGCAATACGATGTCGCCGGGCACCAGTTCGTCAGCCGACAGTGTCATCGCCTTTCCGTCACGGCGTACTTCCGCCGTCGGGGCAAGCATATTTTTCAATGCTGCGAGTGATTGCTCGGCCCGGTGTTCCTGGGTAAAGCCCAGCACGGCGTTTATTATTACCACTATCAGGATCACTACAGCGTCGGTCAGCGCTCCGATGAAGGCGGCGAGTACTGCTGCACCGATCAGCACCAGGATAAGAACGCCCTTGAACTGATCAGCCAGTAAAAGCCAGCGGCTTCTGGGCGGCACTTCTTTTAAGCGGTTGGGGCCATAATGCTGAAACCGGGTGGCGGCTTCTTCAGAACTGAGTCCGGTGGCCGGGTCGACACCAAGTCGTTGAGCTGCCTCGCCGGCACTGACCTGGTACCACTCAGTGTGTTTGTATTTTTTTTCATTCATTACGACGGATTGTAAGCTATCTCGGCTTATTCGAACACTCGCAAGAAAAACTCGCCACCGATGACATGTTATTTTGTAAAGACTGACCTATGATAAGTAAGTTAAGAGGCTCAATAAAAGGAGCCTGTCATGAAGGTTCAAAGAACCAAAATCAAACCATAACATCGAAATTGCATCAGACCCGTGGAGGTATAAACAGGCTCATGTTATCAGCGTCCTGTCACTGTGGTGCCATCGAGTTAGAGGTGGATGAAAAGCCGCAAACACTTACAGAATGTACCTGTTCCATATGCCACCGCCTGGGGGCGCGATGGGCTTATTACACCCGTGGGCAGGTTCGGATATCAGGGGCTCCCACCGCGAGAACTGCTTATTTATGGGGTGATAAATGTATTGAGTTTTATCACTGCAAAACCTGTGGCTGCACCACGCACTATGAAAGTATCGAGAAGAATGATGATAGCCGGGTTGCAATCAACACCCGGATGATCACACGGGGCGATACTGCCGATATTCCCTTGCGGAAGTTTGATGGTGCTGATACCTGGGAGTTTTTGGATGAGTAATTCCGGAAAGTTCGGCAGAGGTTCTATATTGCAGGCAATTAGCACTTAACAAATTGATTCAGACGTTTTAGCTTACAAGTGTCGCGACTGATTGCCGCACAATCAGTTTGTGCGGCAAAATCACCGGTTGATTGTTGGGCTGATTGCCGGTCTCAATGGCTTTGAACAAGCGTACGGCGACACGTTCGCCTATCTGTCTGGCGGGCTGGGCGATGGTGGTTAGCGGCGGATCCATCACCTCTGCATAGCGAATATCATCGAAACCCATGACTGAAATATCTTCGGGCACCGATAAGCCCTGACGCTTGATCTCATGCATACAACCCATGGCCATTTCATCATTCGCACAAAAAATGGCAGTTGGCCGATCAGGATGCTGCAACAGTTTGCTACAGGCTTTGCCGGCCCCCTCAATATTGAGACTTCCCTCCAGTACCCAGCCTTCTTCAATGGGTAGTTTGGCCTTGTGCATGGAAGCACGATAACCGAACTCCCGGTCCTTGGTCAGTAAGGATGTACTCTGACCGGAAATAAACGCTATTTTCTTGTGACCTTTTGAAATGAGGAAGTCGGTGGCCTCCCGGGCAGCGGCAACATTGTCTATGTGGACACTGGGAATATCAGCCAGGGATGCTGAAATGGTTTCGCAACCTATCACTACCGGCTGGGAACGTTTCTCAGCCCTGGCAAGCACCTCGTTTCCAAATGGAAAGATACTGGCCAGCAGAATAAACCCGTCGGCCTGTCTGGAGACCATGATCGCGCCGATTTCTTCGGCGGTCATGGTATTGAAGTTGGTCTCGTTGATGATAATGGAATAGCCATGCTCAGAAACCACCGAGCGGATACCGCGCAACACATCGGTGAAGAACGGATCACCAATTGACGGTAAAACAACCATAATGACATTGGTACGTCCGCGTCTGAAACTTTGCGCGATAGTATTGGGTGAATAGCCCGTTTCAAGAATAGCTGCCTGGACCCTGACCCGGGTTTGCTCCCTGACCTGTGCCGGGTTGTTGATACAACGCGAAACAGTGGCAATTGAAACCCCGGCAATTTCTGCGACTTGCTTAATAGATGCCTGGGTCAAGTGCTCTTTCCTGCGATTGATTTCTATTATTTCCGGTTCATTATTACCGTATTTGAAAACGTTTACCAGTTAGTAAAACTGCCGTCATCACGTCTCAGGTGGGAAAATTCTGCCATCTCAAAACTGTATTTGCTCAAAGGGGCAAAGGTCTTTTTGCGGTGCGGTGATGTCGATATTTTTGACCTCGTAGCCGTGTTCAAGCAATTCCTCAGTAACATAGGAAGCGGCGGCTCCACTACCCCGGTTACAACGATTTTCTTGCTCATAGACTGTCATGTCAGATATGATGGCCTTATATGTAAACGATTACATCATTCAGGCAGGCTCAACGATGAACGTATGAAAAAAAGTAACGGAATGAAGAAGTGAAGTCTGAATATATGAATTTAATACTTATGTTGGGCATTGCGTGTGTAGCCTGCAGCCCTGACTCAAAAGCCGGGAACTCAACAACTGTAGTAGAGAGTCAACAACGACTATTCATAATCGGTCAGGACCTTGGTGCGATTCGCGGTTACTACGAGAGTGGTTGCTGTATTCAACCGGATGGCAACACCTCCTATGTCAATCTTTACAACGTATTTTCTGAATCCCTTTCCTATAGTGGATTGGGAATAGACCCCAAAGAAAGGCTGTTGGATGCGGAGTTGGATAATGGCGCCGGTCCGCTAAATGTCCGCAAAACGGCCATGGATTTCCCCGGAGGACTTGCAGTGGGTCTTGAACTGGCTGAAAACAATCACCCGGGGGCGTTAAGCCAGTTGATTGCAGGTGACTATGACGGCCATATCCGGCAATTGGCCCGGTTGTTTAAAATGATTGAAGGACCGGTTTGGTTGCGCGTCGGCTACGAGTTTGATGGTGCCTGGAACCGTGGTTATGAAGACGCGGAAAAGTACAAAGCTGCATTCCGTCATGTCGTTGACAGGCTTCGTGAAGCCGGGGTTGGCAGCGTTGAGTATGTCTGGCAGTCATCCACCTCACCGGTTGATGATGTCATCGACCGTGGGCACGAGGATATTTCAAAGTGGTATCCGGGAGATGGGTATGTGGACTGGATGGGTGTTTCGATGTTCCTGGCGCTTGATGAAAAACCTGCCGCCCAACTGGATTATGATCCACCCAGCCAACGCGAGTTGACAGATGAGTTGGTTAATTTTGCCCGTGCCCGGGGAAAACCTGTGCTGATCGCCGAGTCTTCACCGCAAGGTTATGACCTCGCACAGAACTTCAATGCCAATATCGCGCCGATTTGGGACGGACCGTCGAAAGGCGGCAAAAAAGACGTCAGTGATCTGGAGATTTGGGAAGCCTGGTATGCACCGCTGTTCAAATACATGAATGAAAACGATGATGTCATCCGTGGCATGGCATATATCAACGCGAACTGGGATGCACAGTCCCGCTGGGGTGCGCCTCATAGCGAAGGCTACTGGGGAGACAGTCGACTTGAAGCCAGCCCTGAGATTGCCAGGCGCTTCAACCAGGCGATAACTCAGTGGCGAGGTCATTAGGGTTAGAGACTGATTGATTCACAGTGTGACAGACCTCGCTTGAAAAGAACGGAAATTACAATCCCCCTCACAGGCGCTTCACTGGGTGCCTGTCAAACCAGTGATTTGGCTTTAACCGGCCTCAAGTGAACCTGGACCGGTGGACATGAAAACCGGGTTTACGCTCTAAGGTTTGCCGCCGGAATCCCAACGATCAACTTTCGAATACATTTTTCACGTCGAAACAGGGACTGACTCCATTCAGTACCCAGGCGGTTACCGGCTATGCGTTGGGGATCAACATGATCAGTAAAAACTTGAATGCTGCTGTTTTCCGCCAGTTGGTAAATAACCGGCACGCCGCAGAGGGTGAAGGCCATTGAACCGGCATCCAGATCTTCGGATTGCATCTCCCCGCCCACGGAAAAGACCCATGTCTGTGGTTCCGGGATGAATTCACTTTGCTTGATTAATACCGGTGAAAATGAAATTTTGCCATTGCTGACATCGACGCCCAACTCGTAAAAACGGGCGATTACATCTTCTTTGACCTGCCCGGTCAGGCCCGGTTGCTGTACGCCTGAAAAACCAGTGGTATGGGAATAGGCATCGACGGGGAAGGCACCGTAAAGGGCAGGGGATTTGTGCAGGCCGAGACCATTCTTGATGTCGTCATAATGCTCCAGTAAGCGACTCAGGGTCTGCCGGGAAACACCATTCTCACCGGCCGATTGAATAACCTTTGCGGTTGCGAGGAGCAGTTTCGATACCATGTGCCAGTAGATACAACCCAGGCCTTCATACTTGTACATTGCACCGGAACGACCGGTGAATTGACGGTGGTTGAATACGGATTCATAAATACCACACAAAGCCTGTTTGTCTTCTGCGCTGATATCTTTTTCTTTATCGAGGACCAAGAGCAGTTCATTTACATTTCTGAAATTACCGTTGAAGTGAACCTTGCCGTTCAAATCCTGCTCAACAAAGTCCTTTCGACCTGAACTCAGTTCATCCTGAATCCAGCGATTGCCCTGTACCATAGACGGGTCAATGACATTTTTTTCCTGGAAAAGCGGAAGGTCTCTGTCCGGGTAAAGAATGTAGCTGTTCTGGTCCGGTCGGTACATCTTGCTTGATCTTAAGGTGATCAATAATTCAAGGCTTTGTGTTTCGTCGAGATAGCCTGATTCGAGTACCGCAACCTGGCCTTCCAGCATCTCGTAGAGATTTTGTACCCCGTGACCGTCTTCATCGATTTGTATCAGGTTATAGGAGTGAAAAAGGCCATCGTCTCTCTGGTTATGAGAAATACTGTGGTCCAGGTAAGATTTCGCCAAGTCGATGAACGCCAACAGATCCGGTTTGCTTAAAGCGGATTTCTGACCTGACATTCCGTTATAGACACTTTCACGATAGTGCTCGGAAGCCAAGCCCAATTCGTCCATGAAGGCCTTCCTGTCTTGCCTGCTGACGCTCGATTTCTGTATGAAGGTGAATTTACTGAATACATTTTCGAGGGCAGAAAAGAAAGAGTGCAGCTCGTCAGATACCGGGTATTTTTCTGCTCTATCCTGTTCCAATAGATTTGTAAGCAACACCAGGAAAGGACGCAAGTAACACAGCGTGACCATGGATAAGCCATAACCAACGAGTGCATTATTGGCGTCATTCCACTCGGGCCGCCGGGTATTCATCCAGATACCACCACCGGGCACAAGGTTGCCTAGCTTGGTCAAGGTCGTTATGAGCAGTTTCTCGAGGAGACTGGCTCTGCAGACTGCACCATCCGACAGCGTCAACAACTTTCCGTCACTGCCGATATTCCGGCACCGTCCTGCGATCAGTTCCGCCCGGGTTTCGTCATAGCTGACACTGTTGTTGGGGTCGCTCAGAAGTGACTGATAACCCGTGATCCGGTAGGGCACATCGGCGTATACAAATAATTCCCGATTCAGAAAGTCTGCTGTTTTTCCCGGGTGGTAACGGTTTGAGAACTCGACCAGCTTAAGCAGGTAATTGATCTGGTGATCACCCCAATAGCCAATATTTGACCAGGGGTCGTCGGCGTGCAATACCTCCCACTCAAAGCCATCTTTTGTTAATCGGTACGGGTTATAACCGTCTGCGGTTGAAGCGTTTACAAACTTGCTAATGAAGCTCTCTGCGAACTCCGGATAGGATATCGCCAGTGCTTCCCAGTTCTGGAAAATATCACGCCAGTTACCCTGGTAGTGGAGCTTTTCAGAGCCATCCGGGTTCCTGATGTCGATAGAAAACTGGTTCCAGGGCCGGCTTGGGTCACCATGACGGCGGCTGAACGTCAGAGGCAGGTATTCAAGCACGATACGCTGCAAGTCCGCATCACCGCTTTTCTCCGCAAGGGCCAACAGTGATTTCAGTGATTGGTCTTTACCTGTTGAGCCGAGCAGGGCCTCAAACTTTTTCTGTAACGGTCTGTTCCAAACACCAGCAAAGTGAAGGAAATCATTGAAAGGAAAACGGTACTCGTCGTAAAAAGTGCCGCCCCGCATGATATTGAAAAGTGTATTTGAAAAATGCCGGATGGTGGTCAGCTCATCAGACGAAATTTGACAGCCATCCGCACTTCCCACCAATTGCAGCAAGCGTACTGAACCGGCTTCGATGTCCTTCTCGATGGTCAGTGGTGAAATACCCTGATCAATGGAGTCGAGGAGTGCGGCAATTTCTGCAGGGCCCTGGTTGATATCAGCCAGAATTTTCCAACGTCTTGATTGGTCCGGAGGAATTACAAAACCGGACTGAACATAAAAAGCACCGCGCTTACCTTTGCTGAAGGACTCATCGTTCAGCGGCGTACCATTGCAAAACGGCTCAACCTGGTCTTCTGATAACAGCAACTTTGGACTATCCAAACCGGTGCTCCAGACTGCCGTGGCTTTCAAGGCTTCGCTGGGTTCAGCCTGGTCGGTCAGAATTGAGCTCATTGTATAGACGGCTGCAGTCTGGTCCTGGAAGGCTTCTGCCTGCTTGTAAGCATCCACCAGTGTACTCATCAGGGTCTGCAACTGGCTTGTTACACCAAATGGAAGCAGGTTCCTGAG
>Ga0055584_100004986_pt1 | contig 13003 bp, 7 predicted proteins | sample OSDHelmetaG_FD_58716 | JGI IMG/M metagenome (GOLD analysis project Ga0055584, IMG submission 58716) | Pelagic marine sediment microbial communities from the LTER site Helgoland, North Sea, for post-phytoplankton bloom and carbon turnover... | ecosystem: Environmental > Aquatic > Marine >... | reverse complement strand
AAAATCAGGACGGCTGTGATATTTATATCGACTGGGCACACGAAGATGAAAAATCACCAGTAAGGCAGCGCACCGTATGGGGTGATTTGCGCAATGATTTCGAATTTCCGCGCACTAAAAATCACCTAGAAACTATCGATATACAAGTAGAGGTGGAGCGGTTTCCCGGTGGTCACCACTACGAGTGGCGCGTGGGATTGGAAAAGATGGGGGCAGGCTTTGTCGCGCCGGGGACGGTGTTGGGACTGGATGTCGTGGTCGTAGACAAAGACGCAGACGGCTCTTATTCCTGGAGCACGTGGGGGGCGGGGCTTTATAAGATTCGTTTTTCTAATCGAATCGGAGACGTGGTCTTGGGGGCTGAGCCCGAGGCGCAAGGGGTTATACGGGGACAGTTGCTTGGGCAGCAAGGGGGGATTCGGCGGGGCAAAGCCCAAATTCGCACGGTAGAGTCGGATGAATTGAGGTTTGTAGTCAATACCGATGTGGACGGCGGCTTCTCGACTGCTGTGCCTATGGGGCATTATATCGTAGAGGCGCTCAATCGAGGTGCGATGACTTCGTCGCTCGAGGTAGAGGTAATAGCGGGAGCCCAAAGCGATGTGACGTTGGAATTGCCGCCGCCGCATGGGAGCGTAGCGATTGCCGGCGAGGGGCGGATTGCCGCCGCTGGGTCGGGGTTGGGGCGAGGTTCTTGGCAAAGTTTTGAAGTGCCGGATGGACTGCCCTCTTCTATCGTGTCGGAAATTATTCAGGACCGCAGTGGCGATCTGTGGATGGGCACCGATAATGGATTGAGCCGTTACGACGGCATAAGCTTTACTACTTTTACTGTAGCTGACGGGCTGCCCAGTAATAAAGTGAACACCCTGCTACAAGACCGAGACGGGCACCTATGGATTGGCACCGAAGAGGGACTAAGCCGCTACGACGGCGAGGTCTTTAGGACCTTCTCTAGTGCCGATGGTCTGGCCGATAGCCGAATCTTGGCACTGCTAGAAGACCGTCAGGGTGACTTGTGGATTGGCACGGGGCGCGGCATGAGTCGTTACGACGGTCAGCACTTTGCCAACTTCACGATGGAGGACGGGCTCGTCGGAGACGAGGTCTGTGCCCTCTTAGAAGACCGAGAGGGGCATCTGTGGATCGGTGCCGGCAACAGGGAGGCGCTAGATGGCAACGGTCTTAATCGCTATGACGGCGAGCGCTTTGTCACCTTTTCCAAAGATGATGGGTTGGCGAATGGGCAAGTGCATGCCCTGTTTCAAGACGAACAAGGGCATATTTGGATTGGGACTTCCAGCGGCGTGAGTCGCTACGATGGCGAGGCCTTTGTTACGGTGGTCACGGCCTCCGAACTGAGCTACCCTGTTGTAATTGATATGCTGCAAGACGGCCAGGGGTATTGGTGGTTTGTCACATCGAGTCCAGACGATCGCTTAGGAGCCAAAGGCGGTTTGACCCGCTACGACGGCGCTGCGTTTACCCATTTTACAGTGGAAGATGGTTTGGCCGACGGCCGGGTCCAACGCGCGTTTGAAGATGCGCAGGGCGATTTGTGGTTCGGCACATTTCGCGGGGGCGTTAGTCGCTACGCCGGAGGGCGCTTTGCCAGTTTTACGTCGGCCGATGGTTTGGCTAGCGACGATGCGCAGGCGCTATTGGAGGACCGCGAGGGCCATATTTGGATCGGAACTTCTAAGGGGCTTAGTCGCTACGACGGCGATACCATAGAGACGTTTACCGCCGCCGATGGTTTGCTCAATGACGATGTGCGAGCGCTGATGGAAGACGCCCAGGGCCAAATCTGGATCGGCGGTCTTGCGGGAGTGAGCCTCTTTGATGGGCGCGAATTTAAAACGATCGTCGAACGCGGTCGCTATGGGGTTAGAGGAGTTCGGGGGATGATAACCGATACCCAGGGCCGCATTTGGATTCCCCTTGGGGGCCGTGGGGGGATAAGGCTTTATGACGGGGGTATTCTTCGAGATTTTGCAGCTGAGGGGGCTTTGTCTGGGCGAGGGACGATAAACGATTTACTGGAGGACGACCAGGGCCGCGTGTGGATTAGCATCGGCGATAGGGGAGGCCTTATTCTCTACGATGGCGAAACCTTTATTCGCTATACCGTGGAGCACGGGTTGCCGAGCAATGCCATAAGGGCCTTTGCCAAGGACGACCGGGGGCGCATCTGGATGGGGGGGCTCAATGTTCTGGCGCGCTACGACGGGCAAGGACGTGCGGGGGCGATCGATTTGAACGTGGTCAACCTGACGACCGAAGACGGATTAGTCGACCCGAACGTCTATGCGCTCTTGATGGATCGCGGTGGGCACCTGTGGATGGGGACGCCGAGCGGAGTGAGTCGTTATGACGGTCAGGTCTTCCAGAACCTCTACCGCCAGGACGGGTTGGTACACCCCGAGGTGCGGGCTTTGCTCGAGGACGGCGAGGGGAATATCTGGATGGCAACGCCCGGCGGTGCGACCCGCTATACGCCGCATCGAGGCCCTTTTTCTGTGCGCTTGAAGAGCGTGATTGCAGACCGCGAATACGGCGCGGTAGACCATCTTTCTCTGCCCTCGGCACAGCGCTATCTGGCCATTGAATTTCTGGGGGAGCGCTTGATACATCGGCCGGGAGGTATGGTCTATCGATATCGCTTAGCGGGCCGCGACGAAGATTGGCGGCAGACGCGCAGCGGGCGCGTCGAATACACCGGCTTAGAGCCGGGAAATTATACGTTCACCGTGCAGGCGGTGGACCTCGATCTGAACTATTCTGAACCGGTGCAATTGGCTCTGACGATCTTAACGCCTTGGTATAAAAGCGTCTGGAAGGTAACGCTGCTGGTGTTGGGTGCGATGGTTTTTGCGGGCGTATCACTGGGGTCGAGTTGGCGCTACTATCGCCAGCGCCAGGAGTCGGCGCGTCTGCGCGAGCAAATGCAGGAGCAGGAGCGGCAGTCGCGCATTCAGCTAGAAAATAAGAACGTCAGCTTGATCGAGGCCAAAGAAGAAGCCGACAAAGCCAACAGCGCCAAGAGTCAGTTTCTGGCCAATATGAGCCACGAGATCCGCACGCCGATGAATGCTATCCTAGGCTATGCACAGATCCTCGGGGGGGATACTCAATTGGATGGCCGCCACCGCAAAGCCGTCGATACGATTGGGCGCAGCGGCGAACACCTGCTGGGGCTGATCGACAATGTGCTCGACCTATCCAAGATCGAAGCGGGGCGCGAAGAGCTGAATCTCGCTCCACTTGATTTGCAGGGCTTGGTCGAAGGGTTAGGTGCGATGTTCGAGATGCGCTGTTCGCAGCAGGGCTTGGCGTGGCGCTTGGAGTCAGGCCTTAAAGGGGGGACCGTGTTGGGCGACGAGGGCAAGTTGCGGCAGGTGTTGATTAACCTGTTGGGCAATGCCGTCAAATTTACGGATGCTGGCCAGGTTTCTCTCTGCGTAGAGTACCAAGGCGACGATCGCTATTCTTTTACCGTATCCGATACGGGGCGGGGCATTGCCGCCGAAAGGCAGGCCGCGATCTTTGAGCCTTTTCAGCAGGGCGACGAGGGCTTGCGGCAAGGGGGCACGGGGTTGGGATTGGCCATTTCTCGTCAGCACGTCGAGCTCATGGGAGGGCTGCTGCAGTTGCAATCGGCGCCGCAAGAAGGGGCTCGTTTTTTCTTTACGCTGATGTTGCCTACCGCCGAGGTGGAATTGCCTGCAGAAAGGGCCGCAGCCGGCAGGCGGGTTGAACATTTGGCCGCAGGGGTGTCGGTGCGAGCACTGGTTGTCGACGACTTAGAGGCCAATCGCGAAGTGCTCGTATTGATGCTCGCCCAGATTGGCGTTCAAGTGGAGACGGCGGAAAATGGGGCGCAGGCGGTAGAGCGAGCGCAAGCCAATGTGCCCGACATTGTTTTTATGGATATTCGCATGCCGGTGATGGACGGCTCGGAGGCGATGCGGTTAATCTTTGACGCGCACGGCCGAGAAAGGGTGAAGGTCGTGGCGGTAACGGCTTCGGTCTTTGCGCACCAACGCCAGGAATATATGGAAATGGGCTTTGATGAATTTATCAACAAGCCCTATCTCGCCGAGCAGATTTATCGCTGTATGGCCGAGCAATTGGGTGTTGAGTATCGTTATGTAGAAGAGACCGAGGTTGCGGCGGATGCGGATATGAACTGGCGCGATGTGGTATTGCCATCAGACCTACAGTCGGCATTGGTTGGAGCGGCGGAGGAACACAGCATTACGCAATTACAGGAACAGCTCGACATTTTGGATAAACTGGGTGCCAAAGAGCAGAGTTTAGCAGCACATTTACGTAGATTAGATCAACAGTATGACATGGAAGGCATCAAAGCAGTCTTGCAGAATATCAACCGGTCTTGAGAAGATATGAATACGAGTGCAATTGATTTGAGTGGGGCCAAGGTATTGTTGGTAGATGACCAGCGCGAAAACTTGGACGTATTAGTTGGGATCTTAAAACGCGAGGGCTACGATATTCGCGTGGCACTTAACGGCGCCGTGGGGTTAGATCTGGCGCGTCGTTTTGGCCCCGATTTGATTTTGCTCGACGTGCTAATGCCAGAGATGGATGGCTTGGAAATGTGCCGACAATTGCAGGCCGACCCCGCGATAAGTGCCATTCCCGTAGTCTTTCTCACGGCGCGGGCTGAGCTGGAGGACGTGGTCGCTGGTTTCGAGGCGGGAGGGGCGGACTTTATCCCGAAACCCTTTCGCGAAAAAGAGCTGCGCATGCGGGTAGAGACGCAGCTGCGCGTCAGTCGCTTAGTGCAGGAATTGACCCATAAGAATAAGGCATTAGAAGAAGAGATTCGCCAGCGGAAAGCAATTGCTGAAGAGCGTGACCAATTAAATGAGGAGCGCGACCAATTGGCTGGGCGCATCTCGCAGATTTCCGCCGCAGAGGCCAAGCACTGGGGTATTGCCGGTTTTGTCGGGCAGAGCAAAACGCTCGGTAAGATTCTGGTGGATATCGAGCGCTTGCAGCAGGCGGGCACGACTTCGGTGCTGATCAGCGGCGAGAGTGGCACGGGCAAAGAGTTGGTGGCGCGGGCGCTACATTTTGGTTCGATGCGAAAAGACGGTCCCTTTGTACCGGTGAATTGCTCGGCGATTGCCGGCGATTTGGCCGATTCGCTGTTGTTTGGGCATGTAAAGGGCGCGTTTACGGGCGCCAACGAAGATCGCGCCGGTTATTTTCTCTCGGCCGATGGCGGCACGCTCTTTCTCGATGAGATTGGCGATATGCCGCTGGACTTGCAGGCGAAACTGCTGCGCGTATTAGAAGAGCGGGCGGTGGTGCCGGTGGGGGGGACTAAAGAAAAGGCGGTGAATGTGCGCGTGCTGGCGGCGACGCATGTCGATCTGGAGCAGCGGGTCCGCGAGCGACAGTTCCGTCAGGACCTCTATTTTCGCCTGGCCGGATTTCCGGTGCAGGTGCCGCCTTTGCGCGATCGCGAGGAAGACATTCCGCTATTGGCTCGGCACTTTGTCGAGATCTTTGCCGGGGAAATGGGCATTCACACGCCGCCTATTGATGAGGCGGCCTTGTCTGATCTAGTTAACTATGCTTGGCCGGGCAATGTGCGCGAGTTGAAAAATGCGATGGAACGCGCGCTGATTGAGAGCGGTGGGGAAGCGATTGGGCGAGCGTACCTACATCTGAGCGCCGATATGATCGCACTGCCCATAGAGAAAGGCGTGGCCTTGGAAGAGTTGCCGCTGAACATGGAACAGGCCGAGTGGATACTGATGAATCGGGCGCTGGCCCAGACCAAGGGCAATGTGGTCAAAGCGGCTCAGTTGCTGGGCATTAATCGCACGAAGATCTATCGGCGCATGGCCGCCGAGCAGTCCAATTCCGACTAAATCGAATAGTTCCTCGCTAATCAACATGTGCCTATGAGTCGGCTTGGGTAGTTTGCCAAAGTAGATTTTTCCGCATTAGACTTCGGCCTGCTTCGAGTCGCGGACGAAGAAGGCTGCGAGGACAAAGGCCAGCGCCAGTGCCCCGAGGACAAAGCCCCACGGCGAAGCCGTATGCCACTCGTATAAAAAACCACCCGCTAAAGACGCCAGCGCCAGCGGAATAATCGTCAGAAACCCCACGCCCGGTCCCCCCGTTCCCCCCGTTGCCGCCCCGATGCGCACGCTGCCGCGACCGATGGCGGCCATCACGCGCCCGCGTATATCTCTGGGCACCGAGTCGGCGAGCAGAGCGCCGCAGGCCGGTCCAAAAAAGGCCATCGTTATAGCGACAACGCAGCGAATTGCAATGACCTGTGCCAGCGTTTGCGCAAGAATGAAGAGAGGAATCGTCGCCGTGCACAGAAAGATCGCGGTGAGGATGAAACGCGTGCGGCCATAGCGGTCGGCGAGGAATCCCGCTGGTATGCGCACCAGGTGACCTAAGCCGGCTTCGATGAGTAGGACCAGTCCCCACTGGCTCGAAGACAGTCCGATCTGATCGCTGGCGTATACTACCCAGAAGGGACCGGCTACGCCGTTGGCCATAAAGGCGAGGATGATAATGGCCGTCAGCGCTTTTAGGGTGCGCGGGAATTGTTTTAGAAAGGTGGGCAAGCCGGTGTAAGTTTGTTTTAAGGTCGTTGACAGCTGCGAGATCGACAGGTCTTCGGCCTTGGGCTGTAGCGTTTCTTTGATGAAGAATAGGTTTATCGTCGCACCGAGCGCGTAGGCAATGGCCATGATGGCGTAGAGGATGCGCATGCCTGTATCGACGCCCTGCCAATCGAGCATGAGGCCGGCGGCGTAGGGCGCGAGAATGGCCAGAGCGCCAGAAAAAGTCATCATGGTAGCGATACCGCGACCGCGGCTATTGGGCGCGAGTGAATCGGCGATCAGGGCGGAAGAGGCCGGATGTTGGAGGACGGCAAAACCTTGGAGGAGCCGGGCTGCGGCCAACCAATGCCAACTCGGAGCAAAGATATAGATGAGAAAGGTGAGGCTGGAAAAATAGCCGGTAAAGGCGATGAGTTTGGCGCGGCTGATGCGGTCGGCGAGATAGCCGGCGATGGGGTAGACGATCAGGCCGCCGAGCGGTCCGAGCGCGTAGACAAAACCGATCTCGGCCGGGGCACCCCCGAGAGAGAGGATAAAGAGCGGTGCGTAGGGAAAGACCATACTGCGGCAAAACATGCCCAGCGCTCCCGATATGGAAAGCACGAGGATATTGCCGCGCATGAATCCGAAGGGCTTGTTTGGTGTGGACATGGCGGGAGAGTACGTAGAGAGGGGGGTACTCGTCAAGGAGAGAAGTTGGCAGTGGTGCGCGAGGCGGGGCGGTAGGAATTTGGGCTAAGGAAATCAGCCGGGGGCTACGCTTTGGAGAAATTTGTGTTTGACAGGGTTTTATCCTCCTTCGATCATCGGTATATCTCTGGGTAGTGGACCCTTTCTGACTAGGTGAGGTAGATGGAATGATCGAGCAGTTCAAAGAAAATAACTATGACCAAGGGCAGAGGCGACGCTTCAAAGAATGCTATAAAGCCGCTGTGGAAAGCTATGAGCAGAGCGATTATCGCGCGGCTCTATATGCTTTTGAACAGTGTATTGATCTGATCGAAAAAAAAGGGCTATTTGCCGGCGAACAAAGCTCCGATCTGCGCTATGCCGTTGCGACAGATATTCGTTCTATGGTGTATTCTGGGCACGGCGATACGCTCAACTACGGTTTTTCAGACCTGGCCGCCGCATCCGCATCGTATCGCAAGGCGCTCGCGTGCCAGCCCGGGGATAAAATGCTCAGTTTCCAATACGTCGAGGCGCTGCACGAACAAGGCCGCTATCGCGAGGGCATTGCGGTCGTGGCGGTGTTGCAGGGGCTGGGCAACCGCGATGTAGACGTGTTGTTAATGCTGGCCAACCTATGCTGGAGGGCCGGTGAAGGGGCGGTGGCGCTCAAATATGCGCTGGAGTGCATCGGGCATAACCAAGGGCGGGACTACCAACTGGATATCTGGATACGCGACCCAGAGTATTATTTGTCGGCGCACAGTCTGCTAGGGGAAATAACAGAGAGCGGATGGGAGACAGAAGAAATCTGGCTAAATTGACGCTCACCTCACCAGCCTTACCGAGTGCCCTTCCATTGTCCTCAACTCGCGCAGACTTGCGAAGTGGCGAGTAATGCGCAATACTTTCATCGATTTTTTTAGACCTATTATAACGACATCGCGATGCCCCCATCGCCTATATGCGCGAACCAAGGCGTATGCTATGGGCGATATGAGCTAGTCGAGTAACGCAAGTAGCGGAGAAAGGCAGCAACTAAGCATATGGCGACGAGACCTCCCAATTTATTGTATGTCTTCACCGACCAGCAGCGGGCCGACACCATGCAATGCTACGGCAACGACCAGATTGAGGTGCCCGCGCTCAACGCCTTGGCCGCCGACAGTTTTGTATTCGATCGCGCCTATGTCAGCCAGCCGGTGTGCAGCCCGTCGCGCGCGACGATGATGACCGGGCTGTGGCCCCATACGGCCGGAGTCCCGGCCTGTAACGTGCCGCTGCCGGCTGCCGTGCCGACCTTTGCCGAGATGTTGCCCGATGAGTATGCCTGCGCCTATATGGGCAAGTGGCACCTGGGAGACGAGATTTTTGCGCAGCACGGTTTTGAGACCTGGGTGGGCAGCGAAAATTCGTACCGCCGCGGTTATTCGACTCCGGAAAGACTATCGCAATTCAGCGACTACTATCACTTTCTGGCTGAGCGTGGCTTTGAGCCCGACTCCGAGAATATGGGCGCGAGCGTATTTTCGCGACACATGGAGGCCAGCATGGAAGAGCCGCTGACGAAGGCCTCTTTTCTGGGCGATCGGGCGGCTGAATATATACGCGAAAACCGCGACCAGCCCTTTGCACTCTGCGTCAGTTATCTCGAGCCACACCCGCCGCACACCGGTCCGCTCAACGAACTTCACGATCTATTGAGCCTGCCTACCGGCCCCGCCTTTATGGAGAAACCGGCCGCTAATGTGCCGCTGATCGTTCGCCTTATGGCGGCTATCTATATGGAGTCAGAAGAGTACGGCTGCGATCTGCGCCGCGAAGAGGGGTGGCGCGAGGTGATGGCCCGTTATTGGGGCAATACGACGCTGGTGGACCGCTCGTTGGCAAAGATTCTGGGGGCGCTGGATGAATGCGGTCTGGCCGAAGATACGGTAGTCGTATTCACCAGCGACCACGGCGAGCAGATGGGCGATCACGGCATACTGGGCAAGACCGTAATGTACGAAGAGTCGGTTCGCGTACCGCTGCTGCTGCGCGCGCCCATGCTCGCTGAGCAGCCGCGCCATATTGGCGGTAATTTCAGCCACATTGACCTCGTGCCGACGCTGCTCGATTTGCTGGGCGTGTCGGCACCGGACGCGCTGCAGGGAGAGAGCCGGGTGCCCGTGCTGCGCAGAGAGGCCGATCTGGCGGACAACGACGTGTTTATCGAGTGGAACGGCGCCGATGGTCATCCGCCCGCCTCGATCGGCGAAGCGGAGATCAATCGCAGCATGGCCCAGCCTCTGCGCACGGTGATCTCCGCCGAGCGCTGGAAGCTCAATCTCTATGCCAGCGGCGCGGGTGAACTCTACGATCTGAACAAAGACCCGCACGAACGGGAAAATCTGTATGATCGACCGGAGCAGCGGGGCCGGATCGACGACCTGATATCACGTCTGCGCCGGTGGCAACAAGAGACCGAGGACCAGGCTTTATTGCCGGCGCTGTGAGGGCTGGTTTTTCTCGAAATACATGGCTTATGAAAATTGAATTCGCCTTTGGCGTTCCCGTCTTTGCCAATCCCGGCGGGCCGATTGTGCCCGGCAATGCTGAGCTGGATGTCAATCGCACTATGGGCATAGCTCGCAGGGCAGAGGAGTTGGGCTACGATGCGCTGTGGGTGCCCGATCATCTGATGCTGGGACAGGACGACGCCATCTTAGAGGGGTGGAGCGTGTTGGCGGCGCTGGCCGCTTCGACTAGTCGATTGCAATTGGGCCTATTGCACCAGTCCCATCCTTTCCGCCATCCGGCTTTGGTGGCCAAAATGGTGGCGACGCTGGACCATATTTCTGGCGGCCGTCTGATCTATTATCCCGATATGGGCAATCAGCCGCGCGAGCACCAGGCCTACGGCATGCCGTGGGACGACGACCAGGCCGAGCGCATCGCGCGCATGGTCGAAGGGTTGGAACTCATACTGGAGCTGTGGGGTGCGTCAGAGCCTGTGACCTTCAAGGGGCGCTACTATCAAACGAGCGCGGCGGTGTGTCGTCCTGCGCCCCTACAGCAGCCGCATCCGCCGATCTGGATGGGAGAGGATCACCCGGACACACTCGCCGCCTGTGCGCGCTACGGTCAGGGCTGGCACTCGACGCCGGTCTCATTGCCCGTGCTCGCACAGCGACTACAGGCCTTGGGCGCTGCCTGTGCGGCGGTAGGGCGGCCTATGGCCGATCTGCAAAAAGCTATGGCGACGCAGATCTTGGTGGCAGAAGATCGCGAAACGCTGCGCCGGCGCTATCGGCAGATATATGCTCTGGCCGCTACAGAAGATATCCCAGACACGCTCAATCCGGCTTGGCTCATTGGCACGCCGGACGAAGTCGAAGAAAAGATCCGCGCGTATGCCGAGGCGGGCATTGGACACTTTCTTCTGTGGTTTATGGACGCGCCCCGAGAAGAGGGGCTGCGGCTCTTTGCGGAAGAAGTGGCTCCCCGCTTTCGATAGCAGAGTTAACTCGTTTTAAACAAAGGAAAATCCAACGACATGACTTCTTCTCGTCCCAAAGTATTGCTGGTCTGCGACCGACGGGTGCGCGATACCTATCTGGCCCCCGAAGAGATCGAGCGTCTCGAACGCTTTGCCGATTGGGATTGGCTCGAGGGGAAGGGTGGTAATATCTACCAAGCCAGTGCAGATGATGCGTTGGTTTCGAGTTTGGTCGAACGCGCGGCCGATGCCGATGCTCTAATCGTCTGTCATGGCGCCCCCAAAATAGACGCCGCACTGCTAGAGCGCCTGCCCGCCCTAAAGCTCATCGGCGAGTTAGAGGGCGATCGTTTTGCCAGCCGCATCGATGTGGAAGCCGCCTGGGCTCGAGGTATTCGCACGGTGGATACGACGAATGGATCTTCGTATCCGGTTGCCGAGTGGGCGCTGGCCTTGATTATGATTTCGCTGCGCAACGCCGGAGCCCGCTTTCGCGAGTTTGTCGCCGGCGCACCGGAAAAAGCCCAGGCGGGGCGCACCAAGACGCGCGGTATCCTCACGGGCAAACGGGTGGGGTTGATTGGCTGCGGACATATCGGACGGCGATTGATCGAGTTTTTGCAGCCCTTCCGGGCAGAGGTCTGGGTGTACGACCCGTACTTAAATGGAGAGATGGCCGATGCCGTGGGGTTTCTCCAGACTTCGTTAGATAATGTGCTGTCGCAGTGCGATGTCGTGGTCTGCCTGGCTCCACTGACGCCGCAAACGGAGGGCATGATCGGGGAGCGAGAGTTGGAATTGATTCGTGCGGGGGCGGTATTGGTCAATGTGTCGAGAGGGGCGATTATCGATTCGGCTGCGTTGATAGAACGGCTCAAGCGCGGGGATATCACGGCTGGCTTGGACGTATTTCATCCGGAGCCGATTCCGGCCGATAGCGAAATTCTCGAGTTGCCCAATGTTTTTCTGAGCCCTCATTTCGCCGGCCTTACGGGCGATGCCTATCCGCATTTTTTTGCCTTGATGGTCGATGAGTTGGAGCGGTTTTTTCACGGTCACGAGACGCGCTTTGATTTGACGCCGCGTTCGCTCGCCAATCGTCGGGGAGACGAAGCGGCGCGCGGTAGGAATAATAACTAAGTCGCATACGCTGGAGACGGTGGGCTGGGGGCTAGGCACACGCGACCCATTTTAGGTATGTCTTTAGATAACAGACTCACTGTGGCATTTCGCCAGCCTTATGACAAAGCAGGCCGATAATGGAATCTGAAATCCACATGCCTTGCTGACGCATTGGCAAGAGAGCTTCATGCACCGAGGGGAGAAGCCCTCTTTGTTTGCCGAGAATAAGTACGGCTCCTGTTCCCAATGTCTTCACATCCAGACTTTTGCAGCAGTTCTTTGCCGCCGCGTCATCTAATAGGGGGACATATTTACGGCGTTTATAAGCAAACGAAATGACATCTGTCTCTCCCAGGCCCAGATCCCATCTTTGAACTAATGGCTCTGTCTCAACATCGACAATAGAAAACTCAGAGTGTGATAGGACTTGTTGGGCTACTCCATCTTTATTATGGGCTTCGATTTCTTTGATGACTCCAGCGGGTACGGCGATGTTGGAAAATAGAGCAGGTAGTAGTGAATCGAGTTCAACTTTTCACAGTAGAATCAAGGGAGAGGCATTTACTACGATGTGTTCCATTAAGACAGTTCTTGGTCGAGTGTGGCCTCGTCATACTGGATTACAGATACTTGATGTTGGCTAAGAATATGGATGAACTCAGATCGTGTGACTCCGCAGATCTCCGCACCTTTCGCCTGGGATATTTTTCCCATCTCGTACCATTTTGTCACTGCAGCATACTTCATCTCTACCACAAACTCATCGGGAGATGTGCGCAAAGCGGAGAATGAGCTATCTGGTAGATCTAATGTGATCTGCATGGATGTTCTTCCGGTCAATGGGAGAGTCAAATACCTTTTGGGCGAAAATGCCGGCCTACTAAAACCATGTCAAATTAGAGAGACGGCCTCGGCCATAACCCGGTCTCGGATCAAATCGTTTAGGGTGCGCTCGCTTACTGCTTGAACTGGTCTGCCTAAATTAAAGGCTAATTCTTGCCACAACGCTTAATTATCTCATCTGTAATATACATAAAGCGAATTAGAAAACCCACGCGGTTCAACTGCATGTGGAGAAACTGAATTATAATCGGTCCTTGCTTCGATTACTACA
>Ga0055584_100004984_pt1 | contig 13005 bp, 14 predicted proteins | sample OSDHelmetaG_FD_58716 | JGI IMG/M metagenome (GOLD analysis project Ga0055584, IMG submission 58716) | Pelagic marine sediment microbial communities from the LTER site Helgoland, North Sea, for post-phytoplankton bloom and carbon turnover... | ecosystem: Environmental > Aquatic > Marine >... | reverse complement strand
TGAGTTGTCGGAAAAGGAAATTGGTACGGTTGATACTACGACCCTTTGGGATATCAGAAATTGAGTTTATACCGATTATCTTACAGAATGTTCTTCACTTAGATTAAAGCGTACATGTATTCTTACATGGATGTTTAAGTGAAAAATTTTTATTGGCTCAGTTCATTCCCTCGTAGTGGAAATAGGTTATTAAGCGAAATTATCCACTTGTTGGCAAGTGATTGTGGAAAATTTAGAGAAACAGTACCAGACTATCATCAAAATCAAGTTATTCGTTCCTCTTTCTGTAAAATTCATTCCTTGTATGAGAACCTTCCGGATCTGAATTGCCGAATAATCTATTTGATGCGAAACCCATTTGATGTACTTTTGTCATCGATTAATTATTTACAGAATTTTCAAAAAGTATTGCTTAAATCATCCTTTGCTTCTGATTTCTCCAACCAACGAGGATATATTAATGAATGGAAGGAATGGGGTTCCTACTACAAGCATGTCTCATCTTTTCTCTTAAATGAGAAATTAAAATCTGAAGATTTATTAATTGTACAATTTGAAAATTTGATTTTAAACAAACCTAACGAGATCAAACGGATATCCGACTTCATTAATGTTCCTGTAACTGAAAAAAAAATCTTGAACATTCAAAAAAGAACAAGCTTCTCCAATGTAAAATCTAAAGAACCAAATAATGTTCTTCTCAAGAATGGAGGTGTGAATCAACCAAACAATTTGTTAAACCCAGAAGAAAAAGATCAAGTTCTAAGATTTTATAATGAACTTATAGAAAAAGTTAATACATTCAGGTTGGTCAAAATGGAAGGAATTTGCAGTGTCCACTAATTCCGTACTTTTTATGATTTTCTTTTACACAAAAATGAAAATCAAAGTTGAACTTCGATCAAGTAAACTCGGAGTGTTATGGCTACTTTTGCAACCGATCCTTTTCTTGGCAATTTACTATATATCTTTCAGATACCTATTGAAATCAAAAGACATTGCATCGATAGCGTCATGTTTAGTCGGCTTAATTTCTTACAATTGGTTCTCACAAACTATAAATGAAGGAACCGTTAGCCTCATCGGTTCCAAGGGTATAACCAATTCAACAGTAGTTCCTTCATATATATTCATCATCTCTTCATCATTAGTTTGCTTATGGAGATACTTGTTTGTCCTTACCGTTTTCCTCTTGTTTGTATCTTTTCATGATTCAAGTGAGCTATTAACTTTAAATTTGATTTATCTCTTACCTGTTATTCTTTTTGCATTCTTAGTTTTCACATCTGTAAGTTTTCTACTAGCCGCTGTTTATCCGGTTTTTCCTGATATAAAGCATATTGTAGACTCTTTTACTAAACTCTTTTTATTTATTTCTTGTATTTTTTATGAAGTGAAAGCAGTACCAGAAGATGTGAAGTTTTATTTTTTGTTAAATCCATTATCTTTTTTAATCTCTAATCTAAGAGCGATTTTTCTAGGTGGAGAGTTTCAAGGTTTTTCTTTCGTACTATCAAGTATCTTGATTTTTGGTTTAGTCTCTATCTTGGGACTAGTTCTGTACAATAGAAATCAATTTAAATATAATTATATTAATACAATTTAAATTTTATTTTGAATCCGTTAGTACAAGTCGAATCCTTAGATTTTGAGTATTTTTATAAACCACCTAAAAGGAGTTTTGGTTTAACTAAAAAGAGGGTTTTATCCGATATAAACCTTAGTCTAAATAAATCTGAAATTCTTGTTATACTTGGAAAGAACGGATGTGGAAAGTCGACGCTCTTAAGACTTTTAGGTAAAATTTATAAGCCATCCTCCGGGTTTATTAAGTATAACGGTGATCGATCGCCCAAACTACTTGCTCCTGGCGTTGGCTTTATGAACGATTTGACAGGCATGGAAAATTTATTTTTTTCATTTTCTTTGATGACAGGTATGTTACCCACCCAAGATAATATCGATCGAATCATTGAATATTCGGAAATAGGTACTCGGCTTGAAGAACCTATTTCCATCTATTCTTCTGGAATGAGGTCAAGGCTTGCCTTTGCAACAGCCTTGGAAAGTTCATCTGAAGTTGTTCTTATCGACGAAGCTTTGGGAGCAGGTGACGATAGTTTTAGAAGGAAGGTCAACCTAACTTATAAAAGAAAAATCGAGGAAGGAATGTCTTTTGTTGTTGTCACCCATAATCTCAATTGGGTTAAAAACCATGCAACTCGGGTACTAGTTATGGATGATGGCAAAATCTGTTACGATGGCCCAACCATTGATGGCATCGAACACTTCTGTGAATTGCTTGATCCATGAAACTTTGTTTGTTTACCTCACTCAACACGAATGTGGGTGATGACTTTATACGCGAGGGCATTCTTAACCTCCTTAAAAAAGCCGACATAAGTTTTGAATACACGATAATCAATAAGCACGACCCCGAATCATTATTTGACTTTGAAGGCAAAAATAAAGTTAAGGATTCCGATTTTACTATTCTATGTGGTACTCCTGTATTTTGGTCTATAAATGGATCCACCTCCTATAATTGTGATTGGATTGATTGGTTTTATAAAGATCACATTTTCTCAGGCAATGATAACCTTATCATTTTAGCTGCGGGTAGTTGCCACAGTCTTGACTGTAAAATTGAGCAGTTGTGCAGTAAAGATTTAGAACTAAAAGATTTTACCGAAAAAATTGCTAAGAAGGCTAAATTCATTTCAACAAGAGATTTTGTGTGCAGGGATTTGCTTAATTATTATGACATTCCTAATAAACTTCTTTTTTGTACGGCACTGAATTGCATTGAGGGAATGCAGGGTTCGAGTCTAGTTGCAAAGTATATTTCAGTAACTTTCATGGAAATGTTTGGGCACTTTGCAGATTTCCAAATGTTTGCGATCAAATTCAGAGAAATTCTCAACGAAATTAGAAATCATGGTCCGATCAAATTTATATGTCATGATCAAAAGGAACTTCATTTTGCGTTACAAAACAAACAAAGCAATGACATCATCTTTCACAGTGAAAATTACAAGCATTATTATAATGTGTTTGAAGATGTTATTCTTCATATTTCCTGTAGAGTTCATGGTTCAATTCTAGCCTCCTCTGCGAGTGTCCCCAACATAAATATTATAACAGATACAAGAGGTTATTCCTGTGATAGACTATCAACCTATAGTTTTGACCCGAATATTCACTCATTCTACGATTTAAAAATAATGATTGAACGAATTTTGAATAATCGAGAAATTTTGATGGAGAATTTAACCTTTCTTAAGAATTACAACGAAGAGGAGTACATTAAAATTTTCAATCAATACTTTCTTAAATTTTCATCTGAAGGTGAATAATCAAACTTGGTTTATTTCAAAATGTGATCGGTGTGGCGATCAAGTCTTTTTCTACAATATTCTTATCAAATCATTAATTGAAACTGGTAATAATATTATACATGTCACAAACGAGATAAATAGTTATTTATCTCATATTATAAAAGGTTCGGTAATCTTTAGATATGAAATAAGTGATTCATTGGAGGAAAATATTTTAAAATTTAACAAATTAGTAAGATCAAATAAATATATTATAATTATATGCCCTTTTATTCCATACGAAGAGACGAGCAATATTATCCTTAATGATTCTAAAGTTGTTGAGAATTGGACAATCTTCTTAAAAAATATAACAGTAGATGTATCTATTTGTGGAACAATCAATCCATCGTGGATCGATCGAGTAAATTGTTCAACGGTGAGTTCCCAAGAGAAGTTTTATGGTTTAGTAGATAAACCTTCTCAAACCGTTCCAAGCCAATTCCAGAAATGGAGCAATTATGAGGTAGATAATTTTATAAAAATTGAAAATGAAATCGATACTCCTGAAATTTATTTTGTAAAAAAAATTCTTGTTAAATACAAGATTCCAAAGCCTTCTTTAACTCATTCATTGATTCCAGGAGATGGTAAAATTCTTTTTTTCATAGGAGCCTCATCAATTCAGAAGTGCTACAACTATGATTCAATTTTAAGGCTTGGTGAGTCCCTTATGAAAAAATTTCAAAGTGAAATTATTTTTATATACGGGCCTAACGAATACGAATTATATTCAAAATCCAATAGCGATAATAATTCCAATCACATTTATTTTGAAAGTGGACAGTTCGATCAACTCATTGAAATGATTTCCTTAGCAAAATTAGCGTTTACTCATGATACATTTTATTATCATCTTTTAAATCTTTACGGAATTCCCCATGTGCTTGTTTCTGGAGGAGGTCATTGGAAAAGGTTTATTTATCCAAACTCGATATCAACGGTTATCACCAACAGACTACCTTGTTTCAATTGCGATTGGAGATGCCCATATGATAAAAGTTATTGTATTAGCGAGATAAGCGAAAAAGCATTGCAATATTCCCTTGTAGAAAGATACAGAGAGTCAAACTTAGGTTTTAAAGTTTACAATTCTGACACCAATATTGATCTTTATGACTATACAGATAACTATGTAAAGGAATCAATACATAGTAATTATATTGCCAAGAATAATGAAGAGAGAAGTAAAGAATTAATCGTAAAACAAGAAGAAAATGAAAAAATAATTGTCAAATTATTAGAAAAACAAGTAACAATTGATAATTTACTATTAAAAAACAATAAAATCTCATTGGAAAATGATAGGTTTGATGATGTCAGGAAGTCACTAATGCATAAACTTTCACATATGCAATATAAGCTTAATATTATTTATCTTGAAAATGAAAAAAATAAACGTTCTTTAGAATTAATGGGTCGTGTAATTGATCACAAAATTAAACACAGTGAAAGTAACGATCATTAACACGCACGATATCGTTGGTGGTGCTGAGAGAAACAGTTTCGACCTATTCCAATTATTGTCATCAAAACATTTTGTGAGACTAATCGTAGGTGCTAAATTATCGAAACAAGACAGAGTTATTCCTGTTAGATACTTTCCTTTTGAGAATTTTCTTTTTAGATATTTTAGAAAAAAATTAGGTCTAACTGAAATTTTTTATCTAACTCCTTTTAGGAAGAAAATTCTTAAATATATTATTAATTCAGATATAATACATATTCATAATATACATGGACGGTATTGGAGTTTAATTTCAATACCGATATACTCCTACTTTAAAAAGATTATAATAACTCTACACGACGAGTTTTTATTAACTGGTGATTGCGCATATAGTAAAAGTTGCAATAAATGGATTTATTCCTGTGGTAATTGTCCCCAAATAAATCATGCCGAAATCGACAGGTATCCAGCTACTGGAAGGGATAATACTCGAATGAATCTACTTATAAAAAAATTTCTTTTCTTTATTTCAAAAAAATCAAATATAGTAATCACAGCACCTTCAGAAATGCTTTATAAAAAAGCTAAAATTTCGTACCTTGGTAATATGAGGTTGTTCAGGTTTGTTTATGGGGTGAATACTGATCAATGGTTTGGTTCAGTCGCACTGTCAGTCCAAAAAAAATATTTAAACTCTATTTCAAAATATGTAGTTTTTATTGCTAATAATGTTAGTGAACAGAGGAAAGGGTTTAAAAACCTTCTACATAATCATAGTCTTTTCCAAGAAAATAAACTCGAATTACTGGTGGTTGGTCGATGTGATCAGTTAAGTATCAATTTCGATGATTTCCCTTGTTTTCATTTTCTCGGTTCCCTTTCATGTAAAACTGAGATTAGATCACTGATAACTAGTGCTCAATGTACATTAATCCCTTCTATCGCTGATAACTTTCCCTTTGTTGGACTAGAATCATTGGCATGTGGAGTTCCTATTCTCACTACCAATGATTGTGGAATAAAAGATGTGCTTATTTCAAAGGCACAAGGAATGGCAATCCCTTTGTATGCTTTTAAAAACGGGGGCTTCATCAATAAACTTCTGCAAATCATTGAAGAATTAGAACAAAATCCAAACATCCGTATAAAAAATGCAGAACTAATCAAAAAGAACTACTCTTATGGATCAATGGAAGAAGATTTTTTAAGAATTTGTAATTCATTCCGCTGATGAAGATTAGTGTAGTTGTCCCTGTCTTCAACGATGTTTTGCACATAAGGGACTGCTTAGAGAGCATTATTAAGCAAAATTATTTTGACACCGAAATTCTTGTTTTTGATGCTGGCAGTACTGATGGAACATTAGCGATACTTAAAGAGTACAAGAGATTTTTTGCTTTTTTTCGGTCGCAACCCGACAATGGTCAGGTAGAAGTGCTCAACTTGGCAGCGAAAAAGTACGCAACTGGCGATATTTTTTGTTGGTTGAATTCCGACGATATGCTTGAGGATGGCGCATTTAAGCAGATTTCGGAACTTTTTAGGAATAATGGGCTAAAAATTCTTTATGGAAATTGTAAATGGATTTTGGAGGATGGTTCTTTTCATCCTCATCCATGTAAGGGAGATAGAAGTTTATTAAAAATCTTAATGTATTGGAAATTTCACACATTACCACAATGTTCCGTATTCATGAGAACAAGTATTTTTGAAGAAATTGGTTATTTGAACCCTATGTATGACTTGGCTTTTGATTATGATTTTTGGTTAAGATGTGCACAAAGAACTAAAACCATCCAATACTTTGACCATGATTTTTCATATTATAGACTTCATCCAAATGCGAAAACCGTTAAATACCACGCTAAGGCTTTATCATCGTTGGAAAGTATTTCACGAAAATTTTTGAAAGACTTACCTATTCATAAGCGGGTGATTTACTCCCTGAGCGAAAAGTTCAGCGATAGCAAATACCTAAGTAAGAATGCTTAATATAGCAATTTGTACACGGGAATTCCGCCCTCACACAAATTTTGGAGGGATGGCAACTTTTTACGATAATTTATCAGATTCATTGGCATTTAACGGTGTACATGTAGAAATATTTACGCAAGGGATAGCAAATGAAACTATTAATTTGGAGAGTGGCGTTGTAGTTCACTATATAACGGTAAACAGACTAATTTATAAGTCCAAATTACACGGCAATTCAAGAAAATGTTTTTCTCATTTTTGCTTCAGTCTTGGTAGGCGTTTTCGAGCAACTCTTTTACAAAGAAGAAAGAAAATTAAATTTGATTTCATCGAAGTTCATGAGCACATGGGCATTGGTGCTGCACTTCAGGATTTGGGGATTCCCATTAATACAACCGTTCATACTCCTCTGTATTTTATTCTACGTAAATTTCCCAAAACTATTCCTAATCTTAAGAAAAAAACAGTTGAAAAAATCTTGAATTTGGAGAGACGGGCAATCAGTGGTTCAAATAGTGTAATTTTTCTAAGCGATGATATGAGGAAAGAGGTGTCTAAAGACATTGAATTTACTCATATGTCGAATATTCAAAAAATGTACAATCCCTGTGATATTCCCGAAGAGATTCATTATGAGGCTTTTAAGCAGAAACTTGTCAGGATCCTCTATTTTGGGAGGTTGGAAGAAAGAAAAGGTGTTCACCTGTTACCCAATATTCTTTCTATATTTAAGCAAAAGGGAATTGGTTTAGAACTTAACATTGCTGGTGAGGATAGTAATTATAAAGATGATAGTATGTTTGCGTACATTAAGAACCAGTTATCTGTTTTGGATCTTAAATTTCGCTATTATGGAAAATTAAGTAAAGTTGATTTGGGTAATCTGATTCTTGAAAATTCAATCGTTATTGTACCATCTCTCTACGATAATTCAGCTTTTGCCGCCCAGGAGGCCATGGCATACGGCAGGATGGTCCTTTGTTCTGATAAAGGTGGAACTTCGGAATATGTTGGCACGAATGGATTAACCTTTGATCCTATGTCAAAGAAATCGATAACTGATATGGTTGACCAATTCGAGAAAGCGGATCACTTAAAGATGGGTCGAGCTGCTCGAGAATTTTCTATTAAGAATTTTTCAAAATCTTCGTATGCCAACCAATATTTAAAAATTGTCAATAATGCCGTCGGTTGAACAAAACATAAAAAGGTGGGACTCCAAATTCAAAGACTTCATACAAGATGAAGATTATGGATACAGGTGGTCCATGGCTTGGGGCAGCCCCTTGTTGCAGTGGTATTCGACCATATTTCCTAGAGTGGTTAATTGCCTGCCCGTTCAACATATTTATGAAATTGGATCAGGACTGGGTAGATGGTCGGAATTTCTAATGAATTATTGTAAGTATCTGACATTGTCAGATATAAGTGATCAATCCATAAGGTTTTTAGAGAAGAATTATGGTAAAAATAAAAAGGTAAGAGTAGTAAAAACTATTGGTAACAAAATAACCGCAAAGTCAAAAATAGATTTTCTTTTCTCTTTTGATTCACTAGTTCATTGTGATTATGATATTATTTGTGATTATATTGATGAATTTGAGGTAAATGCATCTGAAAAATCGAACTATTTCTTTCATCATTCTAATTTAGCTTCATGTTCAATCGAAGTTTCAGAAAAGAAACAGAATGGTTGGAGAAGTAAAAATGTATCATATATAAATGTTAGAAAAAAAATTTCAGAGAAAAGGCTTGGGTTAGTATCTCAGGAGTTAATAGATTGGGGGGCCGTTGTGGATTATTTAGATTGCATGACATTGATAAGTAACCTTCATAACCAAAAGCCAATTTTTATTGAAAATAATAAATTCATGAATAATGCTAGGAAAGTTAATACCATTAAAGGTAAAATTTATAAGTATTATAAAACAATATATTTATTTAGAAGATTAAATCTATTACCTTTACGAATAGAAAAAGTAATAATTTCCAAGGTAAATAAAAAGTATGGAATTAATTAGTAATAAGATCCATAAAATCAAAGCCTTACTGTCCAAAGGAGAGAAGTCCTGTCTGCTATTGTCCAATAGAATTGAATATCTTGATATAAGAAAATATTTTGATGAAAATCCGACTATGGATTTCTATTTTTGGAGTATCGATTCAGTTAAAGAATTTAACCATCAAAATAGGGGAGTATTAATTGCCTATATGCAATTTTTACCTTTGAACCCTTTTATTGAAAATCCTTTACAACATCTTAGTGATAAAAAAAATATAACATTTTTCATTACAGAAGATGAGTTCCAATTGAGGAAATCATTTTTTAACGGGTTATCCTTAAATTTTTACAAAGCTAATTTACATAAAAAGAGTTTGATTATCTTTACTACCCAAAGAACTGGAAGCACCTTGATTGCAGAGCAAATTTCTTCAACTCGGGAACTTGGTCATCCTTTAGAACTTGTTCATTTGTTAATTTCAAATCTTGAGGATTATAAAGACTGTGATCATGAAAACCTGCGAAAAACTTTAATCGAAAGATCTATAACCAGCAATGGTGTCTTCGCCGTAAAGGTGATGATCAATGAACTTAGTCAGTTCCGTAAAACCTTCCCAAGCATATACGATTATTTTAAAGTTCGAATGAATCAATCGGGGTTTCTTTTTTTGTATAGGAAGAATCTAATCGCTCAAGCACTTTCATACCTTCATGCTACTGAAAGTAACATATGGCACTCTAGTCAAATAGTTGGAAACAAAATTAATCCAAGATTTTTAGTCCATAGCAACCTCCAAGTTCGTCCAAAGTCTATTCCTTATAATCATCATAAAGTTAAAAAATATATTACATATTTCAAGAGATATAAAAGTATACTAAAACTTTTATCCAACCAAGTTAAAGTAAAGCTTATACTTAATTACGAAAAACTTTGTTCACCCAAGAACTATCTTTCCGATATCTATTTCTTAATTGATGTAAAAAAAAGTTCTAGAACCTGCAATAAAGGTACTTTTCGTAAGGCTTTTAGATTAAGAAAAACTTACTGGAAAATCCTATATTATATATATGAATTTAAGACCTTTTACAGACCTTAATTATTCAAAAAGAATACTAAGAAGTGTATTAAAAGCCAAAGTAATCACCAAGTTTTTAATCGGCAATATCAATTGGGTTTTGGTATATGGTCCTCCAAGAACTGGAACTTCTTTGCTCGCTAGATTGCTTTCTTATCAATCAAAATTTCTTTTTGTCGATGTGGGGTTGCATTTCGCTAGGAAATATCCGGAGAGTTCAAATTGGGATAAAAGACTTTCACTTTCTTATTATGAGAAAATTTATTTTAACCTCTTGGTTAATGCTCATGAAGGCTCTTGGTTTTACCAAAAAAGCTTTTCTAGGCCTATCGACCTCGTAATTAAGCAAGCTGCTCTTCGCCCCGCAGACTATCATTTGCTTTGCCATGCATTCGGATTACCCACGAGGAAGCTTTTTTGCATCCGGGAACCTTCTAGCTATAGTTTATCTCACAAAAAAAAGTTCAATCAGCCCGATAACATAGAAGATGATTATTTATTTTCTCTTAAAACATATGAAGAGATTGGCGGTCAAATCATCGAGTACAGCCCAAACTTGGATTTGCCAACTTATGAAAATATTCTTTTTGGTAAAAAGGTAAATATTCCCACTTCACTTAATTTCAATAGACACGAAAAAGTTGAAACTGAATTAGAGATTCAATACGATGAATTTAAAAGAAAAAATATCGCTTCTTTTGCCACAGCCTAAACTTATTCCGAGTTGTTGGTGTCTCACTTTTGGGCTTCCACACATTGGGCTCGGTATTCTTTCTAGAGCTTTAAGAGACGAGAACTCCAACCTTGTATTTGATACTGGTTTATTCAATGCAATGAAATTCCCCCCTCCATTGGATTACATTCGGTTCAATCGAAAAAAACATCAAACTTATCTTATTCGATCATTCCTTTCCCATAATATAAAAGATGGCTCCACAAAGAAGAAATTAATTTTTCAGGAATCTCTGCTTGATTATGACCTTTATTCTATGTTGGTGGAAGAATGGGGAGAACCTACTGCCGCTTTTTCTCTAACAACCGACTATGATTTTTTTAAGAAGAAGTATTTCGAAAAGAAGCCTAGAAATACTCAAAGCGAATGTAAAAGGGTCTTTGATTTATGCATGCAAACTTCAAACCAAGTTCCTTCTAATATTCTATCGATTGATCGAGCAATAAGTTTATCCGAATTCGAAAGTTTCATGTCTCGTAAAATATCCAAAAGAGATAGAAACAGAAATCCATGTAATATTTTTGATTTCTAATGCGCCTATACTTTTTCATTCATTATTCAAATACAAATAACAATTCGTATAATCATATAAGTTGTTTTACGAATAAACTATCATTGGCGAAAGGTTTTCTGCCAATAATAGTGTTAAATAGCGATTCCTTGCTTTTTTTTGTAAAATATAATGTTTTACATATTTCCAAACGAATATTCTTAGCACTAGCTTCAATTCTTCCGAGAAATTCAATACTACATTTTTGGACACCGAGAAAATATTTACTTGAGTACCTACATCTGCTTCAAAGCAAATTCAAAACCGTTATACATTTGGAGGATAATTACCGTTTCCTAAGTAAGCAAAGTACCAATAAGTGTTTTTCCCATAGCACTACACTTCGCTTAATTCGTGGATTCGACTCTGTTACTATAATTAACGAAAAGTTAAGTGATTTATACTCTGATTCTGTAAGAAGCAGTTTTTTGCTTCGGGCCCCAACCAAGCACAAAAAATCACTTGGTAGAAATATAAAATCAGTTATTTTGCATCTTGGAACAATTAATCAATACAATTTTCGCCAAATTTATGAGTTCATCAATGCGAATCGGATGGAAGGTGCAAGGTTTGCACTAGTCGGCAAAAATTTTTTTCCTATCAGGAATCTTCCTTTCTGTGATGACTATGGTTTTGTTAAAGAAAAAAAATTAAAGGAAATTCTCTCCACTACTTTAGTTTCTTTTGTACCGTATTTGAATCCAGAATTTGATCAGTACAGGTATCCCTCAAAGGTTCCTGATTTGCTAGCAGCTGGTATTCCAACCCTTCTTCCAAATTATGAATACTACCAAGATATTTTTGATCAATTTCCTGAATTAAGTTACAGGAAGTCAAAATATGCTCAAAAACCAGTGGATTTAACTGTTGTTATGAGTAAAGCAAAGAGTAGCACTTATAGAAATGAACTAGCCCAATTCGCGAAGGAATATTTTTACAATGACAATGGTTTTTTGGATTTTGTATGCACAGACATTTGAAAACATTTAATAATAAAATTTAATTCTTACAAATTTACCTTTTTCATATACCATTCAAACAGTTTATGGTCCTCTCGGTTGTAATCGAGTATCAAAGAATCGTCTAATTCTAGGGATATTGAACTTTTATTCGCTCTCTCATCCAACTTTAATCCATCTGTGTTCCATCCTAAAAGTAAAGAGCATTCAGTCACAAACTTACCATACCTGCATGTGCTACCCATTAGTCTAATATTTTGACCAACTGATTCGATTGCCTTGTCGGCATCCGGTTCACCTGAAAGCATTATAGATTGTAAGTTACTAAAATTGGCATTTCTTTGGAATAATTTTTCAAAGCTTAAATTCTGATCAACAATTTCTTTTATGTGTCGATGAAGAACATGTTCTGGATTTGAGTAAATGTAGTTGATCTGGGATTTTACTCTTTCGACAGGATCTCTTATGAGCGTAATTGCTGAAACTTTTTTTTCAGGAAGGATACTTTTAGCAAAATCATATCTTGCGTGAGAAGTCACAACTTGAATGTTCTTCATCTTGTGAGAATTTAATTCATTTATCGAAGATTTTCCTTCCCTTACATCTTTATCTGCGTGAAACAAATGACGATGACCGTATATTTGAACGAGCAAATTATTAAACGAAGAGCCTCCAGTTTTGGGTATATGTATAAAGTATAGTATACGGTTGTCATCTAAGGGTTTGAAACGAAGCACTAAAATATTTTTACTTTTTTATTACTGCATAGCAAAAAAAAAAGCACTCCGGAAGGAGTGCTTTTTTTACAAATTATAATGAACTAGTTTCTGATATCCCAAAGGGTCGTAGTATCAACCGTACCAATTTCCTTTTCCGACAACTCA
>Ga0055584_100004983_pt1 | contig 13005 bp, 13 predicted proteins | sample OSDHelmetaG_FD_58716 | JGI IMG/M metagenome (GOLD analysis project Ga0055584, IMG submission 58716) | Pelagic marine sediment microbial communities from the LTER site Helgoland, North Sea, for post-phytoplankton bloom and carbon turnover... | ecosystem: Environmental > Aquatic > Marine >... | reverse complement strand
TCCAAACAGCAGTGGCTGGATGTCGGATTGGATGCTCTGACCCGCTTTCCGGCCACTGAAGTGAAGGTTGATTTACTCGCACAGACACTGGGAATCGCCAGAGCTGGGTTCTACTGGCACTTCCGGAATCGCGAGAACTACATCGCTCAACTTCTAGAACACTGGCTGGATAGGGTCACGGAGGCAATCATAAAGAACCCGGACATTCTTGCCATGGAACCAAAAGCCCGGCTTATTTTTACGGCGGAGCTCATCCACGACAATAATTTGGCTCGAGCCGAGCCCAGCATCCTGCTATTGGCAGCTCAGGATAAGGCTGCGGACAAAATAGTCAAGAAAGCAAGCAAACTCCGTCTGGAATATGTTTCAAACACACTGAAAGAACTGGGATTTGAAGGCGACGATCTGGCTATGCGCGCGATGCTCTACATTGCTTATCACAGCTGGGAGACCACGGTATTTAGTGATGTGTCACGCAAACGAAGAAGAAAGCTCATAGCTCGACGTGTTGAGTTGATCACGAGCCGATAAATATTTCTCAAGAGGTCTGCTCCAGGTTGCTGTTTCAACCGGTCGATGGACTCAAAGGCCTCAAAGCGGAACAGGTTTTACCGGAGCGGATATCTTGTATCTGATCCTGGTCTCTCGCTGAACTCCTCTTACTTGGCGGTCATCTAGGCCGCCAACGGATTACGTTGGTATTCGGTATTCTGGGTGACCATCGCCCAGGTGGTCAAGCAGCTGGGCATCACCGAACAATCATTCTACCGCTGGCTCGCGGACTCCAGTTGCAGATATGGAAAATTTCAACGGGCTGAAGAGGTGGCATAATTGACCAGCGATTCCAGGTAGCGGGATTTAACCTGCTTGGTTGCCATAACCTGCTTAATGGGTGGCAGTTTCAAAATCACACCCAACACGCCTGCCATGGCACGATGGCTCCATAAGACCTGATTATCAAAAATCAGGTTCTGTAATTTACCGCGTTCAATGGCCATCACCACGGCCCGGTGCGCTCCGTTCAATGGGGTAAGAACCCGCTTGGGCCGCGATTCCAGGGTCAGACTGTTTTTTTTGTTGCAACTGCGTACGCACACACCGCAACCCAGGCACAGATCTTCATTCAACCGGGCCAATTTCATTCTGGGCTTGTGCGGGTTATGTGCTGAAACCAGGGTCATCGCCTCCACCGGGCACACGTTCACGCATTTACCGCAACCATTGCAAGTCTCTTCATCGATGACCGGGATAAAATTCGTGGTGTGCACCGGGTTGAGAATTGCAAATCGGCGTGCAGCGATCATTGCCTCACAACAGCAGCCGCAACAATTACAGATAAAATTCACCTGCTCGCGCACATTTTCGCCAAACTGCACCAGATTGTGTTCATAGGCCTGCTGCAATAAGTCATGACATTCCTGCTTTTCAACCGCACTAGCCATGCCGTGTTTGGTAAGTGAGGCCGCCGTTATATTGAAGGTCATGCAAATCTCCTGCGGCGCAGAACAGGCCTTACCCACGTGTTCCATCTTGTGCCTGCAGTAACAACGCCCCACACCGATATGGCTGGCCGATTCAATCACTTCGCTGGCCCGTTCGTAATCCAGTACAAGCAGCGCATTTTCATTGGAAAGCGCCGGTTCATGAACAAAAGTTCGCCCCAACTGTGTTTCACCGCGGGTAAACAGTTCCCGGATAAAATCCTCCTCTACATTCAGATACTGGTAAAAAAGCTCGCTCAGTACTTTCTGATCAATATCATCGCGCACGCGCATCAGAGAAAACTCAAAAAAACCAGCCATCGGCGGCGGCAATGCATAGACCGATTCACCGTCTTGCTCTATGTCAATCAGGATGGCTCTACCGGCCAGTTCGTCCAGGATTTTTTGTGTTTCAGAGAGGCTCTTCTTCCAGATACGGCTGGCTTTTTTAACTGTAAATGGCTTGATGGGCATGAGCGAAACCAGGCCGGCTTCTTCCTCACTGAACAGCATGGACAAAATCTTGAACAACAGATCGGATGTCGGTGCACCCTGTGGAAAGCGATTTAACCTGTCGGCTAAAGCGGAGTAACTCGTTTTAAGCGTCGTATGGGCCACAATTCATGACTCTTTGGCATTAAATGAACCGTACCCGGAAAGTATCAACAATCATCAGGGGAATTCCGACAAGTATTTGGAATTTTATTGACCCATTTCCTCGAAAACGCCAGTTTTTCAACAGAGTAGACACAAAGGGCAGAGCCGAACCTGAGGAGAACCCGGCAAATCCTGGGATGGTCTTTGTGCACTTTGTGGCTATTCCTCTGCGCACCACCTATTCTTGTTAAACCATGAAACTTCCCCGACTTCGCACAATCCTTCTTGCACCAGTGGTACTTTTCATCGCGTTTTACTTTATAGGTGTAATGGCCAACCTCCTCGACGATCGGAAGGTGGAACCGCTGTCGAACGCCAGATCCGGAAGTATCGAAGAGATTGCAGTCTTTGGAGCCAGCGGTACTGCAGGGGACGGCATCCTCAAGGCTGCACTGGCAGACCCTGGTGTGAACACGATTCATGTCATCACACGCCGCACTACACCCCGTATTGAGGCAGGTGTCGCCCGTGGGAAGGTCGTTATGACCAAACACACGAACTATCTTGACTATTCCGCGGTGCAGGACCGGTTCCGGGACGTAAGGACTGTCTATTGGGCTTTGGGCACCAGTTCTCGGAATGTAGATGATGAGACCTACAGCGTTATCCATGTCGATTTCCCGCTGCAGTTTGTAAAGGAATGGTTGCAGGTCAGCCGAAAACCGGATATCAGCTTTCACTACATCAGTTCCAGCGATATCTCCGAAGACTCTTCCATGCATTGGGCTCGCGAAAAAGTCCGGGCTGAGAAGGAGCTATTCGCCCTGGCCGACGGGACGAAACTAAAAGTGATCGCTTATCGCCCTGATTACATCGGGCCAACAGAAGAGGAGGCACACCTGGGCCAGGAACTGCTGTACTGGTTCTTCGCACCCGTCCGTGCCGCCGTGCGCGCACAGCAAATTGGAGAGTCCATGTTGGAAGTCACTGTGCGAGGAGATGAGTTCGAAAACGGGGACAAACTGGGGACGGTTTCGATTTTAAATTACAGCGATGCCTATCGGAATCGCCAATAGTTTCCGAGCGCATTCGTGGATTTGATGCTTTTGAAATCAAGGTCATTGCTGCGCCTGGCCGATAGTCGTCTACTTGACGCTGAAGTCGGTGCTGACTGCAGTCCTGCTGTCGGCAGGGAATGTCCCATTCTTGTCCAGGACATAGCAAATGGGCACATTGCCTAATGCCACGCGCTCAATGGGGACTGATCCCTGGCGTTTAACCGACGGGAATTCATAGCGCAGCATCCCGGAATTACACGAATTGAATTCAATGGTGATCTGGCCATCCGGCTCCAGGTAGACTTCAGGCGCTGGCGAGTTGAACACGCCTCCTTTGGCCATCCACACATCAAGATTAGCCTGATTTTCGGCAAATTTACCCTGAGCAGTAATCCAGCGATGGCCAGGGTCGCCCAGCTGGGCTGTGATGCTGTCATCAGGCCGATTGAGGTCAAAGGTGAACCAGGTCAGAAACATTTGCTGAATTTCCGGATAAACGGTAAGGAATAATCCCTGACCACTTGTTTCGGGATAGAACCACGCATCGTTGAGGCCCGCATTAATCTGGCTCAAAGGCGCCGCACCTAACACCTCGTTGACAGAGTTACAGCCGACCGCATTATTATTGAGATGTGCGACCAGCAGGTCTGGAATACCAGATTCACCGGGACCGGGGCCTGGCTCGTGGTCGTCGATGGGGTCAATCAGTGTAACCACACCCTGGCAGTCGCTGAGGGCAGCATTGTATCCAAGACGGAGATCATTCGTGTACTCCACCGAACGCAAGCCATCCACGTTTAGAAGCGAGTCATTGGAGAAGATATAAATCCAGCGCCCGGGATCAACAAGGCTTTGAAGTCCATCTATATTGACGAGACTTTCATTACCGTCAATCTCCAGCCAATCGACTTTCCGAAGGTTTTCGAGCCCACCCAGATCAGTCAGCCTGGGGTTGCCGTAAATTGCCAGGGACTGAACCAGGTTATGTCCGACAATCGTCAGCAAAGAAAGCCCGTGAATGTTCGACAGCAATGCATTGTCGATAATCTCCAGACTACCGCCAATCTCAGTTATGTGAGAGAGACCGTCCAGATCAACCAATTTCGGATTACTGGAAATTTCGATGTCCCCCTGTGTAGAAGTCAGCAGATTTAATCCCGCGACACTGGTCAGGGCATCGTTCCTGTTGATGACGATTGATGGGCAGAGAATGAATGAGCGGTCGCATTGCATACCAACAGAGGTGAGTCCCGAGAGACTGTCCAGATCTTCCAGCATAGGGTTTTCCCTGATCGTCAGAGCCCCTCTAATCGATGTGAGTCCCTCCAATCCGGCCAGATTGACCAGCAGGCTGTTTTCCTGAATCAATAAACTGCCGTTAATGGAGGCAAGCCCGGAAAGCGGACGGAGATCAACAATATCGTCGCCTCCGATCCAAAGGTCACCGGTGATCGTGTCGCAGACTCTGCCGCTGCCGTAATCGGCCTGAAAATTGGCCACGCTGGACTGAGAATTAAGGATGATTGATTCACCGCTATCACAATCCGTAGCAAACGCACCTTGCGCAAACAGCAGCGTGAAAGCGATCAGACACCCTGCGATTTTTGGACGTCGAGAAAGTCCGATATTCATGACCTGGACCTCCAGTGAATGCTGAAAATATCGTATGGGAATGACTGAATTTACCAAACCAGGGCGAATTTCAGAACGTAAATTTCTGCGATGCAGAACTTGCGTCAGTTGGCAATTCGTATCGGCAAACTAAGCCCAGGCCGCTGTCCGCAAGCGAAAAGCAAAAATGCGCCGCAGGCGGTCCATCGACCAAACGATAGGTTCGTGGGCACAACGGGCAACTCGAGCGCCAGGCCCTGATCGCTGTGCTACCACCTGTTCCTCTGGATTATGATAGATTCTTAATTCTTCATGAATCGGGGATAAGCGTGAGCCACAGATTAGGTTTTGATGGATTTCTGGGTCGTTGGATTTTTGCACTTGTACTGGTGCTTGGAACCTACAATCCCAGTGGTTTTTCTTACATCACCTGGGTGCTAAAAGAAGAAGCCACATTTGGCCCGGTGATCGCAATTGTTGGGTTGCTTCTGTTGATAGGGTGGATATTCTGCGTAAAAACCACTTTTGATGCTCTGGGTTGGCTTGGTGTGACACTAGGAGGTCTGCTCTTCGCCGCGGTCATTTGGTTATTGGTGGATCTTGGCTGGGTATCGATGGAATCAACGGGTATTCTGACATGGTTGACACTTGTTGTTATTTCGCTGATTTTGGCAACAGGTATGGCATGGTCGCACGTTAAGCGACGGATCACAGGCCAGATAAACGTAGATGATGTTGAAGACTGATTTGTGAGCCTGGCACCATCGCTACTTTTTGCGCACTGGGAGTATCGCAAACGTGGCAGGTTGACCCCGGCCGGCTTGTTCTCTGTGCGTGATGTGTTTGGATTCGGGAATCTGAACTTCCACCGGGGTTGATGACATTCCCGGGCTATGATTGGGTTTTGTGAAGACCTTGGAGCAATGAGATGAAACTGAATGATTACCTCGTAAAAAGGGTTGAGAAAGGCGCTTCAGATTTGTTCATCTCTACAGTCTCCTAAACAGGTATTATTTAGAATAGACTGTCCCGTGACGAACCTGTTTTCGTTCCTGGAAGAAGATAAAAATTAATGCGTTTTTCGTAACGCGTGATTCTTTGGACAGGGCTGACCGGGCCGGGCCTCAAACCGGCTTGCCCAGCTCTACAACGCTTTGACCGATGCCATCTTCCGGTTCAATGAACTGCCTGACAGTGTAACCACACTTCTCAGCAATGATGGTGATTTGGTTGCGGTCCAGGAACATGTTCAGGTGGGGGAATGGCCTGGAGTGGTACTTGTGTTGATTGCAACTGGCCTCGAAAATGTCCCAGTGATTTTCCAACTCCAAAAACGAGTAGACGAACCTACCCCCTGGCTTAAGCAGATCAAATATCTGCTGGCTGTAGAGCATGATTTCCGTTTGCAGCAGATGGGTAAAGATGCTGAATCCGAAAGCGTAATCAAATTTGAGGCCCTCTATCGGGATCGATAAGGAGTGATTGATCGCGAATTTATAGCTATCAGGGCATTTCATGGTGGCGTAGTCCAAAAGTTCCTCAACGATGTCGATGCCCACGTAGGCGGACAGATCCAGATCCCTCGACAAGGCGTGTGCGAGTCGGCCACTGCCACAGCCAAAGTCGAGGACTTTCATGCCGGGCTTCAGCCCAAGCGACTGAACAAACTGGGACAAATTCTTTCCCATGGTTTCCCAGTCACCACCAACCGCCAAGCTCATGGCTTCGTCGATGTCATGAGTTGCCATCAGCCGTCTTACAAGCTGTCGATAATCTTCTACAAAGTGAAATTCAGCCATTTGGACTTTCTTTCTCCCACTGGATGGTTTATCGAAGGTGTGCCGCCAAGGTTCTAACCTTATGGCGTTAGCCTCGGGAGCTGACCATACCACGACAGAAAGGAAGGTAGTTTAGTTCCCCCGATATTTGCCAGATTTATGTAATCCGTGTTTTATTCGTCCTTTCCGAGTTAGTATTTCGTGCTGAACCAACATGCGGATCTGATGAACCCAATGTCCATTTTCTTAGAGAGAGAAATAGAATCGAAGTTGCTAAGACGGGCGGCTGAAGGCCGGCTTCTTACCCTGCGCTTGGATATCATCAATAAATGCAACCTGCAATGTGTGATGTGTCACTACAGCGATCCGTCAGTTTATCGCCGAAAAGCAGAGTACATAACACCAGAACAGTTCGAGACATGGCTGGAAAGTATCGGCAAATACGTCAGGGAAGTTATGCTGTCCTGTGCTGACGAGCCGCTTATGTCGAAGCATTTCATGGAAATTATCTCGAAAGCGGCCAAGTTTAATAGCGACATTGAAATTGGATTGTGCACCAACGGCATGTTGATGACGTCTCGTATCCGAAATGCGCTTCTGGCCAACGGTGTGACTTTCATACTCTTTTCAATCGACGGGGCGGTCAGGAATACGGTAGAACGCATTCGCGTCAAGAGTAATTTCAATAAAATTATTTCTAATATCAAGGCGTTGAGAGACCTTAAAACGGTATCCGGAAGTTCGTCCCCCAGGATTGTGGTTGACTTTGTCATGATGAAATCCAACATTCACGAGGCGGTCGCTTTTGTAGAAATGGCTTACGACTTGGGTGCAGACATTATAGATTTTCGCCATGCAGTACCCTCGGAGTATTGGGATGATGAAAGAGAACAGCTGGACAATTATCCCGAGACATTCAATTTTTACCGTGAGAGGATTCTCGAGGCTGCCGGTTCCTTGCCAATCAAAGTGGTAATTCCGGACGTATTTCCGAGCGTGGAAGCGAACGTTCCAGACATTCCGGGTATCGAAGTTGATCTTGCTCCATACTATGCCATAAAGCCTGATCCGGAAACGGAAACATTACAGGTTACAGAGAATTCTGATGAAAATTCGCGCCCCAGGATTCCACCTGTAAGGGCTGAAGAATTTTATGCTGATGCATATTGCCAGCGACCCTTCACCGAGGTAATGATTCGTAATCAACGCGAAGTGTTGCCCTGCCCCTGGCATCAAAAAGTGTTGGGCCATCTGGACCAGGAAAACGACCTGGAACAGATTTTCTTCGGAGAAAACTTCGCCGCCCTTCGAGCCAGCATGATGCGGGGTGAGACAGACCCGGCATGTCGCCAGTGCCCAATTATGTCAGGCCATCTCCCAACAAAAAAACATTCGGCTACTCGAACCAAGAGCCAAAAATAAGCTCCAGATTTACATGCGGTTTCAACCGGTTGAGCAGCAGGCGCTGCTATGAATCACAACCGAGCCAGCGTTCTTCCTGGTCATTCCGCTTAAACCGGGTGAATTGCATTTTCAACAGGTCGGATTTCTTCAGATAATTGCGCCAGTGAGTGGGGTGGTAGGGGATCGTCCACCACTTGAGCTTTCTTTCGGCTATTCTGCGGGAGAATTCACTCGCGGATTCTGCTTTATCGCGTCTTTTATTGTATGTTGCCCGATTATTCACGGCGTCTAGCCTGCTGTTTGCTGGTATATCCTATTCGATAATTCCGGGACCATGTTATACATGTTAATCAGATCAAAACAAAAAGCTTTCATCTGGAAGGTTGGGGGGTATTGGATATTCCGGAAATGAACCAACATTATCTCGCGATTTGCGCTATTTTCCGTGATGAAGCGCCTTACCTGGCAGAGTGGATTTCGTTCCATCAACTGGTTGGTGTGGAGCATTTCTACCTCTACAACAATAACAGTTCTGACGCCGCACACTCCGGCGGGAAATAATCATCAGAGGTGCCTTCGCCACGGATGGCGGCAATGGGTAAAATAAAATCTCCAAGATTGTTTTTCTTTTTCAAACCCCTGCATTTACCCAGAAAAAGGACCGCTTTTGGTTTGATGGCTGCCAGCAGGTCTATGACGGTCGCCGCATTGGCGCTACCCATGCCAAAGTTGATGATGGTAATGCCATCCGCCTTTGTATTGGGCATCGGCTTGTTTATTCCGACCAGTTCAGATTTGTGGTGTGCACGTTTCCATGGCGTGTTCGCCCCCAACTTCAAGCACCGGGCCCGAATCGTACCGCGGCGCTTGCGGAATCAGGTGGATGCCGACAAGCCGCTGGCACCAATGAGCTGGGTGTACCGCCAGATTTACCGCCCGCACTCAATCTCGCCTGACACCGTTGGGCTGAAGCTCAGGGATCTATCGGGGATAAAACATACTGGCCAAATTCAGACAACTCGTGTTTTATTCTTCCATCCGTAATTTGAATGTGGCCTTAACCCCGGGCCTGGCAGTATGATGAGGCGGTCGGCTTTGCGGCCGGCTTTTTAACCCAAAGAACCGGGAGGGCCCAGCAGCATGGATACCCCGCTTGAGGGACGCGTGGCGCTCATCACCGCCGGTGCAGCCGGAATCGGGCGCACCATTGCGGAACGCTTTTTGCAGCAGGGCTGTCATGTTCACGTTTGCGACATCGAGCAGAAAGCCATCGATAATTTCCTGGCAGCCAACCCCGACGCCGGAGCAACGCGCGCGGACGTCGCCGACAGCAAACAGGTCGATGAGCTTTTCGCAACGTTTTCTCAGGAGCATGGCCGGCTCGACATCCTGGTCAACAATGCCGGCATTGCCGGCCCCGTAGCACGGCTGGAGGACATAGCCGTGGCCGACTGGGGACGCACCATCGACGTCAACCTCAATGGCACCTTCTATGTCACGCGGAAAGCCGTGCCGATGATGAAAAACGCGAACTCAGGCTCCATCATCAACATCGCTTCCACCGCCGCCCTGTTCGGCTGCCCGATGCGCAGTCCTTACTCGGCCAGCAAGTGGGCGATGATCGGTCTGACAAAGTCGCTGGCAATGGAGCTCGGCCCCTGGAACATCCGCGTTAACTCTATCTGCCCTGGCAGCGTGGAAGGCGAGCGGATCGACCGGGTTATCGACAACGACGCACGCCAGCGCGGCAAGAGCCCCGAGGAAATACGCCGCCTGTACCAGCGGCAGACCTCGCTGCGCCGTTTCGTCACCGCCGAGGAAGTGGCCAGCATGGCTGCGTTCCTGGCCTCCGATGCCTGCGGCGCCATTTCCGGGCAGGCCATGAGCGTTGACGGTCACACCGAATCCCTCTCCCACATTCTCGACGACTGACAAGGAAACGACAGATGAAAGCAGCCTGGTTCCAAACCTTCGGCCCCGCGCGGGAAGTCCTGCAGATTGGCGAAATGGCCCGGCCCTCGCCCGGCCCCGGCGAAGTGCTGGTTCGACTGGAAACCAGCGCTGTTAATCCGTCCGACGTGAAGAAGCGCGCCGGTTCGGCGCCGAACCTGCTGGACGGCGGACCGGTCATCCCGCACAGCGACGGCGCCGGCACCATCGAAGCCGTCGGCAATGGTGTCGATGCCGGCCGCATTGGCGAACGGGTATGGGTTTACCAGGCCCAGCATGGCCGGCGCCTCGGCACCGCGGCGGAATTCGTGACCCTCGATCAGCGGCGTGCGGCGGTTTTGCCTGACAACACTGGCTTTGATGTGGGCGCCTGCCTCGGCATACCTGCCATGACCGCGCACCGATGTGTCTTTGCCGACGGCCCGGTCGATGGCCTGTCGGTGCTGGTGACCGGCGGCGCCGGTCGCGTCGGGCACTATGCCATCCAATGGGCGGCACAGGCAGGCGCCTCGGTGGTCGCCACGGCCAGCAAGGAGGCGGACCGCGACGCCTGCGCAGCCGCCGGCGCCCAGGCGGTGGTCAGCCATCGCGAAGCAGGCTGGGCCGCCCAGGTCCTGGAGGCTACCGGTGGCCGCAAAATCGACCGGGTGATCGACCTGGAGTTCGGCCAGAACCTTGGGCAGGTGCTGGACCTGGTGAGTGTCAGCGGAGCCATCGTCACCTATGGCTCGGCCGCAGAGCCGGAACCGGTGCTGCCTTTTTATCGCATGATGTTCATGGACCTGTTACTGCGCCTGGTCATCGTTTACGACATGCCGGAAAGCGCCAAAACCCGGGCAATCGAGGACATTCACGACGCGCTCGAAAACAACCGCCTGCAGCACCGCATTGCACATCTCATGCCGCTCGATGACATTGCAATGGCGCATGAAATTGTCGAACAGGGGCAGGTTCGTGGTGGCGTGGTCCTAAAAACCTGAGGGGCCCCGCGATTTCTGACACACGCTGCGCTATCGGCGAGGCGCACCGAAACGCATGTACTGTGATAACGGTTCGGAGTTCTCAAGGCCCGGCAAGCCAAGCGACAATATCCACATCGAGTCATTTAATGGTCGCTTTCGAGATGAGTGCCTGAATGCACACTGGTTCACCAGCCTGACCGAGGTTAATAACACGTAACGAAACCTCGACACCAACCTCCGGAGAAGTTTCGAGAATGTTGCCCGGGGGATTGGCAACCCGCGCTATGGACGGAACTCAGTCGAGTTCGTCTATGCAGTCTATGAGCTCGTCAGGTAGTGAGTCGATGAAGTCGTCAACTTGCTTTTCAGTTGGCGCTCCACCGTTCTTCTTGATCATTTCCTTCGCTTTCTTCATCGTTGCCGCGTCGGCTTTACAGTCCTGAAGATCCGCGATCAAATCTTCGGCTTCCTCGTGGTGCTTGGCATTTACCGTGGAAACACATAATGCCGCGGCAAGAGCAACTGTTGACAATTTAAAAACAGGATTCATTTTCATGTTTCATTTTCTCCGGAAGTGGGTCACGCACACTGCGAAGACCAAGTATACCCCCGGCATAAGCAAAATAAATCCATGATCAGCTATTTATTGATTGTCCGCGATTGAATTCTGCCTGGCTACACTTCTAATTCTGGCCAATTCTCACGGCCGGGGTGAAACCAGCCATACCGCTCCTCAGTCGGGAACAGCAAGCAGATAAACAGGTTGGGCTGTTACCTTCAGTCAATCCACCCCGTTACCGGCGCACTCGCTCTATCTGAAGTTCGGATTTCGGTATTGCGAGCCATTTGGCGGATACACGGATGACCCGTTCAGCCGCTGCATGACGCTGGAGTTATAGAATGTAGGTCAATAGGAGGCCCGAGGCTTCCCCGGACCCTTTTATCAGGAAATATATATGAACTGGAATCTGGCCCAGCTGAATATTGCCAAGATGATTTTTGACCCCGACGGTCCTGAAATGCAGGGCTTCAATGATGCGCTCGATCCGGTGAATGCGCTCGGTGAGGCGAGCCGGGGATTCGTCTGGCGCTTAAAATCAGATGAAGAAATTCCAAAGGAAAACCTGATTTTCGACGATCCCTCCTGGATCGTAAACCTGACCGTCTGGAAAAACCTGGACTCACTGATGGCGTTTGTCCGTTCTGACCTGCACCTTTCCATCATGAAGCGGCGGCGTGAGTGGTTCTCAGCCATAAGCGAGGCGACCATGGTGCTGTGGTGGGTACCGGAGGGACACATTCCGACGGTTGCCGAGGCGCAGGAAAGGCTGGAAGCGTTGCGAAAAAACGGACCTTCTGAATATGCTTTTGGTTTTTCCGAGGGTTTTCCGGCACCATCTTCGTAGGGCCGAAGACAGAAAATGCACAGAATCCTGTACCTGGTAATCTTATTGCTGCCTCTCAATGCGATGGCCATTGAAGAAAGTCCCCTGGCAAGCGATGACCAGGTGAGACAGGCGCTCTCACGTTTTCAGGAATGGATACGCCTTTACCAGCAGGAAAACTACCTGGATCAATACGAACGGGTTCATCCCAGGATACAGCGCTACAAGAATTATCTGGTTTGGAAGAAGGCGATGAACAAGAGCCGGTACAAAAATGGGCCGCTGCTGGAATACGAGCTGGTCGCACTCAGCGCGATAACACCAGGTGATATCCCCTGTACGGAAATGGGCCACTGTTACCGTAAAGGCATGCAGACCGTGATCATCATCGTCAACAGCCGGTATGAAAAAATTGGCGTGAAGGCCAAAGAGTACGTGATCATGGCAAATTCTGAAGAGGGATGGATGTTCGGGGGAGGAACCATTCTCAACATTCCTTTTGGTGAAACGATGGGCATACTCGACCGGGCCGATGAGAAAAAATACGAGTACAAAGGCATATCCAACTGATCCTTGGCGCCCTACCTCTGAAGCACAGGGTGGTACTGTGGATTACACACCCTTCTTACTGGCTGACCCAGAGAAGTAATATCCAACCATAAAAATGGGAGCTGTTATAGCTCCCGCTTTAGCTTGATTCCACTGCTAACTTTACTGCACTCATTTAACAGTAACGATAATCTTACCTCTGGCACGACCGGTCTCTGAGTACGCAACGG
>Ga0055584_100004981_pt1 | contig 13006 bp, 11 predicted proteins | sample OSDHelmetaG_FD_58716 | JGI IMG/M metagenome (GOLD analysis project Ga0055584, IMG submission 58716) | Pelagic marine sediment microbial communities from the LTER site Helgoland, North Sea, for post-phytoplankton bloom and carbon turnover... | ecosystem: Environmental > Aquatic > Marine >... | reverse complement strand
GCAAGAATCGCGAGCGCGGCGAACGTCAGATACCACAACAAAAGCGAACCGTTGTTCAGTGACATTAGAATATAAGCAACGGCGTGACCAATCAGCCCGAGAATTCCCAGTCGCTTGATGCCGAAGCGAAGTGCAAGCGAGCCAATTGTCGGGGCTGTAAACAGTCCGATACAGCTTGTAACAGTGAACGCAAAGAAAAATTCTGCAGGCGACCACCCGAATTCGTTGGTGACCGGGCCAACGAAAAAGCCTTGTGAATAGTTGGTGATCGTGAGCAGGCCGCACATCGTGCCGATAGTTGCAGCTAACAATGGCCCCCAGCCGTGTTTGAATTCGTTCATGTTCTAGTACACATCGAGATCGCTCGCAATAATTACGTCGCCGCTGAATTGCTGGCGAATTTCAGAAATTAGTTCGTCTTCGTTCGAGCCCATAAACAAAACGTGATAAAGCACTAGCAGCTCGGGATTTACCTGGGATGCAAGTTCGGCGAGCTCAATCGCAGAAGTATGATTGCTGCGCATATACTCTTGCCATGCGGGTGGGCTATTTTCCAGGCCAGCTGCTGAGTATGCCTGGTGAACTAAAATATCGACGTCCTGGGTGTACTCTTCGAGGTTCGATTTTGGTGTTGTGTCGCCAGATACGACAATGACGCGGTCCGGAGTAGTAAAGCGGTAGCCGAATGCATTCGTCCATGTTCCATGCTTGACCGGGAAGGCCTCGACGGAGACATTTTCATCTTCGTAGATCAGCCCCTTTTGAACAGCTGTCGCGTCGACCTGCCATCCAAGCTTGTTTGCACCCTCGGATCCGTTTACCCGATATTCGATATCTTCCTTGTAAGCGTTCAACAAATTTTCCGCCATCTCTACGATGCCTTCTGGTCCGTATACCTGCAGCGGTTCATCCCGTCCCATTACCCACGGCGTAAGAATCAGGTCAGCGAATCCGGCGGTATGATCGGAGTGCAAATGTGTCAGAAACGCGCGCTTGATAAGCTTGACGTCAAGCCCCTTTATAGATCCGCCATATCGAGGAGAGAGCGACGCCGCTTGTCGTACAACGCCTGGACCGAAGTCGACAATGTATGGCGTGTCGTTGACGACGATTGCGAGCGCGGGACCGGAACGCGCGGGATCCGGGTTCGGTGTTCCCGTGCCGAGCATGGCCACTTGTGTTGTTGCTGAAGGCTGTAATTCTGCAAACGCGCATGAGGCGAGCAGAATCGTCGATACAAAGACCCCAATCGTTGATCGGCAGATCCTAGGCACTGCGTTCTTTCATATCGACTCTAAGTTCGCTGACTTCGTTGGCGAACATATTGCTGCTGATTTCGAATTTCCTTACTACCGTATCCGGATACCTGCTCGCCAACTCAGCAAGCGCTTCCTGAATTTCAATCAATGCAACATACTGGCCAATACAAGAATAGACGCCACCACCAAAGTCCAAAATGTTGTAGCTGCCTTTTCGCGTTGGGTCGTACTGCAAAGGGTTCTCATAGACCTTCGGGTCACGATGCGCAGCCGGCAGCAAAAAGAAAACCGCTGTGCCGCTTGGTATTGACACGTCACCGAACTCGATGTCTTCGGACGCGTAGCGAACCAGCGTATTAATTCGACCGGACAATCGCATATTCTCTGTGACAGCCGCCGGTATTAGTGTCGGATCGTCAACAATCTGCTGCCAGCGATCTCCGTTGCCAACCAGTTCGCCAATAGCTGTCGCGATTCCATGAGCCGTATTGTCGGTGCTGGCTTCATTGAACATACAAACAATATGAAATAGTTCTTCGCTGGTGAGGTTCCCGGCTCGGTGCTCGTCGACAAATTTGCCAAGCAGATTGTCTTGTGGTGATTCGAGAGCCGCATCAATTCGTTTCTGGACGTATGGGAATAGCTCGTCATAGGCACCGACGATTACCGGCGTATATTCCGGGTCGTTGCTGAATATTTTCAGAATTCTATCGGACAAGTCGGCTACCCACCGGGCATCGGACAATGGCGCGCCGAACCATTGGCAAAACAAACTCGCCGGCAACAGAAATGCGAAATCGTTTAGCAGGTCAATCTCGCTCTTGGAATCCAGACCTTGTAATAGGTCATTCACCAATTGACGAATAGGTGCCCTTTGTTCTTCAATTCTCGAAGGGCCAATGGTCTTGGTCAGCGCTTGCCGAATGCGGGTTCTATATTCGTCCCGGCCATGACTTAGCAACATGGCCTTCTTGAATTCCTTCGCAGGACCTTCCGGAAACCCCATGGATTCAACCAGGCCCATATGGTCTGAATTCAAGCGCTTGTCACGGAGGAGGGCGGCGCTTTCTTTGTACCCCAATACCTCGAGACCACGAAAGCTCCGAGCGAATGGACCTTGTTCGTGCGCCGCGATGGAAATCGCATCGAAATTGTCTTGCGACTCAAATGCGGTTTGCAGGTCGATTTCCGGGAGTTGGTCAATTGAGCGAGCAGACATTTTGATTCGCCTAAAAAGGATACTTTTGTTGGCCGGTCTGGATCGTTACCCATTTCAGCTCAGTAAACTCGTCCATCGCGAACTTGCCACCTTCGCGACCCATGCCGCTATCCTTCACACCACCAAACGGTACGACCGGTTCGTCTCGGATTGTTGGTCCGTTAATGTGCACCATTCCAGCTTCCAACCCTTCAGAAAAGGCGATCGCCTTTTGCAAATCGTTGGTAAGTACAGCTGCTGACAGACCATAGTCGCTGTCGTTAGCCATCTCCAATGCATGCAAGTGATCATCTGCTTTGATAACAGATGCGACGGGCCCGAAACATTCGGTTCTGAATATACTCATCGCCGGCGTGACATCTGCCAGGGCAGTCGGTGCGTAGTAGTTGTCCTCATAACTGCCGCCCGCCAGAAGACGTGCGCCATCGCTAACCGCTTGATCAACCTGACTTTGCACAAATTCAGGTTGCGTTGAGCGAATCAATGGACCAACAATCACTCCGGGTTCGCGAGGGTTGCCCGCTTTAATTGTGCTGACTTTCTCCGCAAACCGTTCGCAAAACTCGTCGTAAATGCCTGCTTCAACGATGATGCGAGATCCGGTCATGCAAACCTGGCCCTGGTGCATGAAGTTTGAAAATGCAGAAGTGTTGACCGCGTATTCAAGATCCGCATCGTTGAGAATTACCAACGGATTCTTGCCGCCCATTTCTAATGAAAACGGTGTCATGTTTGCGGTGCAGGTAGCCGCGATCATCTTGCCAACGCGACTGGATCCGGTGAAAGCGACCTTCTTGACCCGCTTATCAGCGATTAACGTATCGCCCAGATCGCCACCTTGTGCCGGAATTACATTTAATACGCCGTCGGGTAAACCTGCTTCGGTAAATATTTCGCCGAGTTTGAGGCCAACCACAGGGGCGACTTCCGATGGTTTTAAGATGACGCAATTTCCCGCGGCCATGGCCCAGCCGATTTTGCGTGCACCCAGCAACAGCGGAAAATTAAACGGGGAAATTGCAAGAACCAGGCCGAGAGGGCGCCGAATGCAGTAGGACTTGACCCCTGGGTAGTCCGACAAATAGGTATCGCCGACTACTCGACGACATTCGCCCCCGATGCTGCGCACATGCATTGGTGCGTGGTGGGTTTCGTATCCAGCCTTCAGCATTGTCGAGCCAGCTTCATCAATTAGAATGTCACGCAGTTCTTCTGCGCGTGCCTCCATGATTTGCGCCGCTCGCAAGAAGATACCTTCCCGTTGTGAGGGTCCAACGTCTTTCCACGACTGGAACGCATCCCAGGCACTGTCTAGCGCAATCTTTGCATCGTCAGCATCAGCCTGATGAACGGTAGCAAAAACCTCACCGGTCGCAGGATTCATGCTGTCATCCGTACGACCGGACTTCGCCGGTTGATAACCCCCATCGATGTAGAGTTGGTACTCCATAGCTAGTTTGACCTGTAGTTAAACGCCAAGCCGATGGTTCGCGGCCGAAGTGTGAAAAAGTACTGGTGTACGCCTCCGGCAGACGCCGCGGTGTTGCCGGCCGACAGATTTTGCTCGTCGCCGATATTGCGTGCGAAAAGTGATAGGGACCAGTTGGCATTGGACTCTAAGGTTATCGCTGCGTTGTAAACAGAATAGGAATCGATCGCGAAGAAGTCTCTGCCGAAATTAACGTTGTCACTAAACGTCGAAACGGTATCGCTCGCGTATCTTCCGTCGAGGTGGTAATTGAGCGACCAATTGTCCGAGCCAATTGACTGGTAATAGTCGAGAGACATTGTGAAGGAATTCTCAGGTACGCTCGGGAGTGGGTCGCCGTCTGAAACTGTAATCAGCGGAGCCGTTGTAAATGGCGGTATGAAGAAGTTGCCCGTCGTGCCGGCAAGATAATCCGATATGACGAAACTCTGAGAGACTTCAGCATTGACGTAGGAATAGCCTACGTTGTAAATGAAGTTCTCACCCAAACTGCCATTCAGCTCCAGCTCAATGCCCCGAGTTTCCGCTTCTTCTCCGTTTAGTACGACTTTGAATCCGTTTGTTACCAGGGATTCAAACTGAAAGTTGTCCCACTCAACAAGAAACGCAGCCACTGAATAGTTCAGGTTGTCGCCAATTGATCCTTTGAGCCCGACTTCCCAATTGGTCGTCGAATCGGGTTGGAATTGCAGCAATTCCGGCAAAGATGCCTGGCGACCCGCTTGTGGCAGGGCATTGGCACCGCCGTGCCGGAATCCTTCAGACCATGTGAAGTATGCCATCGTGTCGTCGCTAATATCGTACGACGTGTTGATCTTGAAAATTTGATCTTCGAAGTCGCGCTTTGCATCGACAATGGTCGTACCGCCCTCTAGGAACCGAGGCTGTTCCGGGCTCGAACAGAATAGGCCGCAAAACGGAATTAGTGATTCAAAATCGTGCGTAAATTCCTGCCAAAATGCGCGTACGCCGCCGGTGATTTGCCATTGTTCGCTGACATGCCAGGTAAGCTCGCCGAAGACGGCAACATCTTGAAAATTAAACATCCGGTCTTCTGTAAACGTAATATCCGGCAAATTGGCGTTATTTCTGCCGCGGGCGAAACCGAGATTGGCTACATTGACGGTCGTATCAAACTCGCTTAAGCCTGGTTGCCGCGTTTCTGTTATGCCGACGGACTCCCTATCTTCAAAATAAGCGCCAACAACATAATCTATATTGTTTTCTCCGGACGAAATCAATCGAATTTCCTGTGTAAATCGCTCGGTCTCGTCAACTGAAGACGTGACACCAGCAGCACGCGGATAAAATGAATTAAAGGTAGCAACGCTCGAACCTCCCGGCACCCTTACCGGCAAATCGAAACCGGTAAAATCAGGCGTATTCTCAAAGCTGACGTCGGAAAACGACGTGGCTGAGGATAAGGTTGCGAAGCCAAGGTCGATGTTCAGGTCAATGCTAAAAATGTCAGCATCGCTTTCGCCAGCAGATTTCAAGAACATTGTGTGCTGGTAGTCTCCCGCGTCAGGAATCGTAACGCCGCTGTTCGCATAGAGCGTATTACCACCCGCCCCGAGGCACGCCAGATTGGGCGTAAAGAAATCGGCTGAGAATGCTACGCCACCATTGCAGGCATTCGCATTGGAAAAGAACGCACCCGGAAAGTTTGCAAGGCTGGCATCCACCAACCCACCGTCGAAACCGGGATTAACGCCGGAAAAGTCGTCTACTTCCGTACTTTGGTTCAGGTAAGCAAATTGCACGTCCACATTATCAGTTGGCGCCCAATTCATGCTGGCGCGAAACATGATCGTTTGACTATCGTTGGTGTCCTCTTCGGGTGCCAATACATAGCCGCTGGCAAGGTCACCAGGCACGCTCGGGACGGGCTGTCCGGCATTGTCGAGCTGAACGAGTCCAATGCCATCTACATACCCGCCGAGGTCCTCAACGCTGGCCACCAAACGGAGTGCCAGCGAATCGTCGACCAACGGAATGTTGAACACCACGTCGCCGCCGTAACTGATGTCATCAGATTCCGACATCGTATCTACATGAACGTTTGTCTCGAACGAGAAGCCGTCAAAATCGGCCACCTTTGGAATGAAACGAATCGTGCCGCCGAGAGATCCTGAGCCATAAAGTGTTCCTTGCGGACCACGCAACACTTCAACACGTTCGACGTCCTTCATCGCGATAGGAAAGAACAATGGCGTATCACCGTAATACATTGATACGGCGCCAGAGCTCACATCGGTGCCGAAAATTAGCCGTGAATCATTCGCGTTGATTCCGCGGAGAATAAATGTATTGCGACTGGACCTGAGTGCCTCGCCCTGGTCCTTGAAATTGAGACCGGCCACAAGACGGGAGACGTCGCCGATATTGAAGGCACGAGCAGACTCAAGATACCCGTCGGAGAATGCGGAAATATTGTATGGAATATCCTGAATACTTTGCTCCCGGCGCTGTGCCGTGACGACGATTTCTTCAAGTGACGTTTGTGCCAAAGCCGGAGCTGAAAAAACCATTGCGTTCGATGCGACGGTGGCAACAGCCAACGCTATGAGCGCCTTACGGGAAACCAGAGCGGCGATGCTCTTTTTCCAGTCACGTTTTAGATTCGATTTCATGATACTTCCTCCAACAAATGTGATGTTTTGCATTGCCAATTCTCCCCTCTTAAAGTTCCGGCCAGTATTCGAAAGGCAGGCCGGTATGCTGCTGCGCATAAGAAATTTGCGCTGTCTCGTTACTGACGAGATATTCGAGTTCGGCTCGCTGCATACGGCGATCAAAGGCATTGCTGTCCGGAAAGATGTGATATTTGGATGTGTTGCCCCAGGAAAACCGCTGCGTTTGCAGATTGCGTTCCAGGGCAACTTCGCTATAACGTTCTAAGATGCTGTCGTCGTTCTTGGTGTAATGTCGGATCAGTGCGGCGGACATGACACTTACGTCGGCAAACGCAGAATTTAATCCTTTTGCGCCTGTCGGGGGAACGATATGTGCTGCGTCACCACACAAGAACAATCGGCCGTGACACATGGGGTCTGAGAAAAAGCTCCGCAATGGCGTCACGTCTTTTTGGAATATCTCGCCGCGGCCAAGTTCAAAGCCTGGCGCTCCCAGTCGCGTATCGAGCTCTTCCCAGATTCGATCATCCGGCCATTCGTCGAGATTTTCGTCTGGCTTGCACTGTAAATAGAGCCGCGAAACTTTTGGGGATCGCATACTGAGTAACGCAAAGCCACGTTCGTGGTGAGCGAATAATGCGACGTCACTTGACGGCGCGGCGTTAACCATGACGCCGAGCCATCCAAATGGATAAACCTTCTCGTGCGTCGTCATAGCATGAGCAGGTATTGCCTGTCGGGATGGGCCGTGAAAGCCATCGCATCCGATAACGAAGTCGCAGGTCAGTTCTTTTTCTGCACCTGCTTCAGTGTAGCTAACGGTCGCCCGATCGCCTTCAATACCGTCGATCGCAGTAACCGGCGCTTCATAAAGGACATTGTGGCCTTCTGAGTCGAGACCAGCCAAGAGGTCCTTGGTTACTTCAGATTGACCGTAGACCGTGACGCCTATGCCGATGAGTTTTTCGAAATTGAGGAAGTGGTGTTCGTTATTCAGTCCGAGAATGACACCCGGGTGGAACATGCTTTCTTTTTTCAGGCGCTCACCAATGCCGGCCTTGATCATAAGCTCGACTGCGTTTTGCTCCATGACGCCCGCGCGAATACGACCTTCGACATATTCTCTGCTGCGCCGTTCAAGCACAACGCTTTCAATGCCGCGCTGGCGCAAGATCCACGCCAGCAGTGACCCTGACGGGCCTGCACCGACAATCGCTACTGGGACATGCAAGGTGTTCCCCCCCACTTCAATTCGCATACAACGATATTCTAATAATGTTTCATGTCACGAAACAATGTACCGTATAGCGAAAAGTTAGCACGAATCGAATTCGCCATCAACTGGCAATTGCTAAACGACTACGAATGCGCCACCTGAGACATAGCTGTCCGAAGCTGAACGCCGGAGGCGACAGAACCTGCCAGGAGACACGCTCTTGACAACGTGGTCGCCAATTAATATTGTAATAGGATGCGAAACAGTGTTTCGTGACGCGAAACAGCTTATAAGGTGGGTATGGGAGACTTCAGACTATCGGGCGTTAACATCGATTTCTGGTCGCCAACCCAGATTGCGAGATGCTTGGCGCGCTGCGTCAATGACGGCGTTGACCATTTCGGGAGGTGGGTCTGCCGGAATATGTTGTACCGACCCAACAATGGCAACAGCGCCGGCGAAGTTGGCGTCATGATAAAAGACCGGCGCCGCTATTGCATTGACACCGACAACGGCGCCTTCCGGTACGATAGCCCAACCCCGGGCCTTCGCTTTTCGAACATAGGGTTTCAGGTCGCTGATATCAGTTATCGACTTGGGGGTTGCTGGCGCGAATTGCTCGCTCTCGAGGTAGTCCCAGTACTCGTCGGGACCGAACGCGAGTGATATATGTCCAAGAGAGGAAGAGTGGAGACTAAAAGTAGCGCCAGGGCGAAAAGCGTATTGCACGAGCGTTGTGCCCATGGCGAAGTCGATGATAGTCATCTTCCCGTCGAGGACGCTGGCGAAAACCGACGTTTGCGTGGTCTGATCGCGCAGTGTTTCCATCGCGGGTCGAATTGCCGGCGTCAATTCGACGTCGTCGCCGACCATTTTGGCCAACAAGTGCGTGCGCATGCCGATCCGGTATTTCCTCGTAGCTGGGCTGTGCGTTACGTAGCCAAGTTGGCGCAAGGTCTGCAGATGACGATAAATACGCGGCTTGGTCGCCGACAGTTCGCGGGCGATTTCGGTCACACCTTTTTCGCCACCGCTGGACGCGAGACACTCAAATATTCTCATCGTCAATTCGACTGGCTGAATTATCGGACCGTCTTGATCTTCAGGCATGGACTATCTCCGCAAAAGGTCATGACAAAAGCCGTGCCATGCAGAAGTATTGTTACACGAAACGCTGTTTCGTCAAATGAAAAAGATTTTGCGTTTATGAGGTCAGCATTTGGATGCGATGAGAATCGCATCGTGTCGGTACGCACTTAACCAGTTTGAAATACAGGTAGAACACCATGAGTAAGAAAACCGGTCATTCCGATCATATACCAGGCACTTACGTCTTTACAGGGCAGCGATCGAAGTTGGGATTCGATCTGAATCGATTCGCGTTTTCGTTCAACCATGAAGAAAATCGTGAGGCTTTTAAGGCCGATCCGGAAGCCTATATGGATCGCTTTGGTCTTAGCCAGTGGCAGAAAGAAAGGGTGCTGGCGCGCGACTACAAAAGCCTGGTGGAGGAGAGTGGTGGCAATATTTATATGTTGATAAAGCTGGGTGCTGTCGTTGGCGAAGGGCTTACGACTCTCGGTGCACAGCAGCGCGGTGAATCAACGAAAGAGTTCATGAAAACCCGCAACGTTAAGTTGCCGGAAAACGAATAAGACTAAACGTCGCGAGAAAGAGGAATAAGAAATGGGAAAAATTGTTGCAGGCGTTGGTACTTCGCACGTTCCATCCATCGGTGTTGCGTTTGACGGTAAGCAACAACTAACGCCGCAGTGGAAACCTCTATTCGATGGTTACATTCCGGCCAAAGCCTGGTTGAAGGAGATTGGTGTCACGCATGCGATCGTCATCTATAACGATCACGGTACGGATTTTTTCTTCGACAAGTATCCGACGTTTGCAATGGGTGCAGCTGATGAATATCCGATCGGCGATGAAAGCTTTGGAATTCGGGACCTGCCGAGCGTCAAAGGTGATACCGATTTTTCCTGGCACCTGGCGAATTCGTTGGTTGTTGAGCACGAGTTTGACCTGACAATATGCCAGGAAATGGTGATGGATCATGGGCTTCTCGCACCACATCCGTTGCTGTTTGACCATGAACCTGACTGGAGCGTCAAAACAGTGCCGTTTAACGTCAACGTGCTACAACATCCGTTGCCGACGCCGCGCCGCTTATGGAAGCTGGGGCAGGCAATGCGGTCTGCCGTTGAGTCATATCCTGACGATGTACGCGTAGCAATACTGGGTACTGGCGGTCTTTCGCACCAATTACATGGCGCTCGATTTGGGCATATGAATGAAGCATGGGACCGGGAGTTTCTTGATCGAATTGAAGATGATCCAGAGAGTCTGATCGATATTCCCCACGATGAATGGATGGAGCGCGGCGGCGCCGAAGCAGTTGAGATGATGATGTGGCTTACAATGCGAGGTGCGTTGACGCCAAGCGTAAACAAGATTCATCGCAATTATTATTTGCCAATGCTGACCGGCATGGGTTTGACGGTGCTAGAGGACGCAACGGCGGCCTGATGTCTTTGCTGGAAGAGGGTCGGAAAATATGATCATTTACGAACCGCCACACGCGGCAACAGAAATCCCAATCATCGATATTGCGGATAGTTTTTCCGACGACCTCGAAAAACGCAAAAAGGTTGCGTGGGAGATTCACAAAGCTTGTGTCGATACCGGTTTCTTTTACATTACGAACCACGGGATTTCGCAAGCGGAAATGGACGCTCATCTCGATCTTGCCAAGCAATTCTTTGAGCTTCCAATGGAAGAAAAGTTACAGCTGGCGCCTGAGAAAAAAGACATAAATCTTGGCTACGAGGTGATCGCTGCCCAGACCCTTGACGAAGGTTCGCCGCCCGATCTTAAAGAAGGATTTATCTCGGGCCTGGATGTTGATGAAAACCATCGCTATACAAAACTCAACGTTCCGGGAATGGGTCTCAATCGCTGGCCGGAAAGTCTGCCTGATTTTCAACGACAGTATGAGACTTACGTGGAAAAGGCGCTTGACCTCGGTCGCCACATTGCAGCGATGCTTGCGCTTTCATTGGAGCTCCCGGAAGACTACTTCGCAGAAGGCGTCGACGAGCCGCTGCATTATTGCCGTATCCTGAAATATCCACCCATGCCGGAGGACGCTGCGCCAAATCAGCTTGGTGCTGGCGCACAGACAGATTGGGGACTGCTAACGATACTGTTGCATGATGATATCGGAGGGCTCGAAGTTCAAAACGCCGACGGCCAGTGGATATCAGCGCCACCAATAGAAGGTGCTTTCATCGTCAACCTGGGCGAGATGCTTCCCGTCATTACGAATGACCGTTACAAGGCAACGATGCACCGCGTACTAAATAACAAGAGCGAGCGAACGCGTTATTCATGCCCGACGTTCCTGGATCCAGAATATTTTTACAAAGTGAAGTGCGCGCCGACGATTTTTGAGCACGATGGTGGCGCCAAATACCCTGAGATGACGGCAGGCGAGCACCTGCGCGCACAGTTTGAGAAAACCTTTGGAACACCGTCTTAGGCGAAATCGTTGAATCCGCTGATACAAATAAGCCTTTTCTCCGAGGACTTCATTGCGTTGTCGGAATTTTATCGAGACCAATTCAAATTGGTCGAGGTTGAGAGCATGCGATCGGACATATTTCGCGCTTACAAGTCCGGTGATGTTGTTCTTGGGTTTAGTGCGTTGTCGGCGTATGAGTTACTCGACCTTGAAAGACGCAAGTCGACAGACGGCGATCAAACCGCACTGACATTTGAGTTATCAAGTAGGTCCGAGGTCGATTCTTTTGTGGGCAGTGCTGAGGCCAACGGCGCGGCCTTGGTAAAGGCTCCGTTTGTAACTTATTACAACTGGTATATGGCGGTGTTGCGCGATCCTGATGGCAATGCAATTCGGTTAACTTGTACGACAAAATAGTATTGACGGGAAACGGAAGAATTAAATCAGTGCCCTGATATTGTGCGACAATAAAATTGCCGACGGAGAATGTATTGGCGGACCAGTCGCAAGCTAACTCGCACAAAGATAATGTCCCTCTAGGAATCCTTGCGGCAATTGCTGCATTTTTCTCGTTCTCGGTCATGATTACATTGGCCAAGATCTTAAGTGAGCAACACTCGGTTATAGAGATCGCGTTTTACCGCAACCTCGTTGCATGTTTACCGTTTTTGGTTACCATATTCTTTTTCCAACGAAGAGATATACTGCGGCTGCAAAGCAAGCCAAGAATAGTAGGCCTGCGTGCCCTTTTTGGCGTTGTCTCCTTGTCGCTTACCTTCTACGCGTACTCACTCATGCCGATGGCCGACGCGACCGCCTTGCGGTTTACCTCGTCGTTGATCGTTCCATTGCTGGGCATACTGATGCTCGGCGAACACGTGGGCGCCTTTCGTTGGTCGGCAGTCGTGCTTGGCTTCATTGGCGTTTTGATCATGCTGCAGCCCGGAGGAGGAGCACATTACTTCGGCGCGATCGTTGCGCTAACGGCGGCGGCACTCCAGGCCGTGATGCAAATCATGCTACGATTTCTGCGTGGTTACGAACGGCCAGAGACCATTGCTTTCTATTTTGTCCTGATCGGGACGATTGTTACGGCAATCCCGCTGCCGTTCATCTTCGTAATGCCGACGTCGGATGAACTACCGCTGATCATCGGCTTAGGCCTTGCTGGTGCACTCGCGCAATGGATGCTGACGTTGGCGTACTCGCTTGCGCCGGTCGCAATCGTTGCGGTGCTCAACTACACTAGCATCTTGTGGGCGACACTCTTCGGTTGGTTTGTATTTGCGGACTGGCCAGCAGACGTTGTCTTTGCTGGTGCAGCGGTGGTGATTCTCTCGAACGCATTCGTCGTTTGGCGGGAATCGAGGCTTGCGGCTCGCTGATCGAACTAAAATCACGAACGAATAGGTTCACGAATTCGCAATTATCGACTAATTCGACATCTTCTATAGTGTGACTTGCCGTTAGTTTCCAGGGAAGTCTCCTCCATGAGCACGTCGAATCACAGCCAGCGCCAGGTGCATCTTGTCGGCAGCGTGCCGTTACAGAATGCGGAAGAAGTATTTCGTACCGCCAGTTCGGTATTGGGTAACAGGTTGCCTCGGATTCCCGATGGTGAGACCGGTAATCGACTGCAGTGGATCATGTATCAGTAC
>Ga0055584_100004980_pt1 | contig 13007 bp, 6 predicted proteins | sample OSDHelmetaG_FD_58716 | JGI IMG/M metagenome (GOLD analysis project Ga0055584, IMG submission 58716) | Pelagic marine sediment microbial communities from the LTER site Helgoland, North Sea, for post-phytoplankton bloom and carbon turnover... | ecosystem: Environmental > Aquatic > Marine >... | reverse complement strand
CGTGAAGCGCCTGAGGGGGAAGCTTGGGACTCGTGCGGATGCTATCCGCACGGTTCGTAGCAAAGGGTACCGCTTGGTTCCTCCAGATTTGTGAGATATGCGGTAGATCTTCCTTCACTGAAGAGACGGGGTGAGTGACGTCTAGGCAGACATCCTTGGCTAGGTGGTGATGGCGTATTTGCTCTGGTGTTCTACTATTGGGGGCGTCGTTGGTGTTGGGCGCATCGCAGTTTTGGCTGGCCGGACGACCTATCACTCGTTCCATGTACACGGACGGCGACGGATTGAGGGGAAGTGCCGAACTCTGAGTTGTTGTTAAATGTGGGTGAGTGTGAGAACTTGAAGAGTTACCGGTCCCGACGTCGTGTCTCGGTGCCGGGGCTTTGGGGGCGAGAGATCAAGTGGGATAAGCGACGTCGCAAAGAGTATCTGGTTCGGGGTGAAAGCGTGAATCATCTCGTTCATGTGACTTTGAATGAAGATCGGCAAGAGTCCCGTGTAATCGATAAAGAAGGGAAACCGCTATATCACAATGTGCGGTTTCGTTAGTGACTGAAATGACACCGAAGTTGTGTTTCCAACTACTTAGAGATGATGCACTGATGGATGCGTGATCCACACGGATAGCGTTTCGGAAGCGTCACCACGAAGAAGGTTTGCCGTTATTACGGACACCTTCTCACCGGATGTGAACGGCGTTGCCATGACGCTTACGCAGCTCGGTTCCCGCCTTGCGCTGCGCGGGCATCATGTTGAGGTCTTTTATCCCAAAGCGTCTACCACTGCGCCGAAAGGTGGTGTCATCTTGAGAGAGCTGCCAGGTTTTCAATTGCCAGGCTATCCGGAGGTGCGTTTGGCATTGCCTCGACAGATTTCGCTGCTGAAAGAATGGAGGGAGAATCCGCCTGATGCGGTCTACATCGCGACGGAGGGGATGCTGGGATCTTCTGCGTTGCGAGTGGCGCGTAAGTTGAGAATTCGAGTAGTGTCAGGCTATCATACGCATTTCCCACAGTATCTCAGGCACTACAATCTGCCGCTATTGGAGTCACTGGCCCTTCGCTACTTGCGACGCTGGCACAACAAGTGCGCGATGACATTGACGCCGGCACCAGACGTCGCCTCGATGCTCTCCACGAATGGATTCAAGGATGTGCAGTTGCTCGGGCGCGGGGTGGATTGTGATCTCTTTTCACCTGATAAGCGCGATTCGTGGCTGAGGCGTCAATGGAATGCTGGCCCGGAGACGCCGGTCATGCTCTGTGTTGGGCGAGTGGCACCAGAGAAGAATCTCGCGTTGGCGATGGACAGCTACCAGCGTTTGAAGTCGAGATTCCCCGATCTCAAGCTTGTGATGGTGGGGGATGGACCGAGCAGACTGGACTTACAGGCTCAGGACCGTTCGATTTACTGGGTGGGGATGCAGCAGGGTGAAGCACTCGCGAAACATTACGCTTCGGCTGATATGTTTCTCTTTCCCAGCCTAACTGAAACGTATGGGAATGTATTGGCCGAAGCTATGGCCAGTGGGCTCGTCTCTGTTAGCTTTGAATACGCCGCCTCCAGCCAGCTGGTGTCCAATGGCGTAGAGGGATTTCAAGTTCCTAGGGGCGATGCTGATGCGTTCCATCGAGCTGTTGAGCAAGCATTGAGTTCTCGTCAGCCTTGGGGGGCGATCAGTGCCGCTGCTAGAGCAGCGACGTTGCCACTGTCATGGGAAGCCGTCGTGGACACTTTCGAAACTGCCCTTTCTCCTCTCACTCAATCAATCAATAACTCCCCAGATTCATTGGCTCATGAGCTCTCCGCAGCGTCTCCGATTTAAGACGATCATTCTTTCTGATGTTCACCTAGGCTTGCCTGACTGTCGCATCGCTGAAGTGAACACGTTTCTCCGACACACCGAATCAGAGAAGCTTATCCTCAATGGCGATATCATTGATGCCTGGCATCTTCGACGTTGGGGGAAGTGGAAGAAAGATTACACGCACTTCTTTCGGATCATCCTCAAGAAGATCGAGAAAAATGGGACTGAAGTTGTCTATATTCGCGGAAATCACGACGACTTTCTTTGGCGTGTTATGCCGCTTCAGTTTGAAGGCCTTCACGTGTGCAATGAGCACATTCATGAAACGCCTCATGGGAAGTACGTGTGTGTCCACGGGGATGGTTTTGATGCCGTGACGACGAATCATCAGTGGATTGCGATGCTTGGCGGCATCGGGTATTCCGCGCTGCTCCGTGCCAATCGCCTCTATAACAACTACCGTCGGCTGCGGGGGAAGCCGTTCTTTTCTCTGAGCAAGCTGATCAAGTCCCGAGTGAAATCCGCTGTGAGCTATGTGGGGAAGTATGAAGATCAGCTCCAGCAATTTGCTGCCCGGAAGAATTGTGAGGGGATTATCTGTGGCCATATCCATACGCCTGCAGACAAACGTGTCGGAGAGGTTCATTATCTGAATTCGGGAGATTGGGTCGAGTCGTCAACAGCTGTGGTCGAAACGTTGGATCGGCAGATGAAGCTGGTCGACTACGAGTCGTTTGAGAAGGCGCTTGGCTTAACGGAAAGCGTTTCGGTGGCGGAGGAAGAAAGGATAGAGGCGGGATTGGTTGGGAGTGACGTGTCAGTTCCTGCTTAGATTGGGTTAATGTTAAAAATATGCATGCTTGCGTAACTGTGCATATGTCCATTCCTAAAGAGGCGTGAATGTCACGATCGTTGGACGAGGTTGGTGGAAAAGTGAAGAATTAGTTGCGTGGGGTGTGTGGTATTGTGAGTCGTGGCGAAACCGTTGCAGTTCTTCCGTGGAAGCTTGGGGCGTTAGGGTAGATACCAGACGCGGTTAGTTAGGCTTTCGTTTGGAAAGTTTAACATTAATACGAATCATTCATTGCGTAAAGTTGTCTATGTTTAAACGAATACTCTCTCGAATTTCTACGCTGGCGGTGGTCGCTGGCAGTGTGTTGGCTCCTTCTGCGCTTCGGGCGCAGGAAGCCCTATTAGAAGAAACCTTTGCCGACGGTTCGCTGGGATTGTGGCGAGCGGTGAGTGTGGCTAGCAATGAAGATTGGGAGGCGAGCGAACGCGATGGTTTGACCTTTGCTGAGGCGAACGGTTTCGGCGCAGATGAGCCGAGCGATGATTGGTTGGTCTCTCCCGTTATTGACTTTGATCTTTCGACGGGAGAGGTGCTCACGTTTGACTCGATTCGAGGCTTCAGCGGTCCCGATCTCGAGATTCTTGTGTCGACAGACTATGCTGGCGGTGCAGATCCCTCGACGGCGACCTGGGAGGCGGAGTCTGCTACTCTGTCAGGAGGTGACTTTGATCAAGTGGGCTCTGGTGATATCGATCTTTCATCCGTTGAAGGCACAGGGTATATCGCTTTTCGCTACAAGGCGGACGGTACCGGCGCTGGTGAGGCGGCGCTCTGGCGGGTGACAAACATCAAGCTTGTCGGGGCGTTGGAAGGAGGCTCGTTTCCTCAAGTGGTACCGGCCGATCCCCCTGCAGTCTTGGCGACAGAGGGTGACATTGAAGTGCGCAATGGCGGTTACGGTTCTGGCATGGCCAAGCATCCGCAGCTAGACGACGTCTACTACTTACTCACGGATCGCGGGCCGAATATTAATGGGCCGAATAGCGGCGAGAAGATCTTTCCGACACCTGGATTCAATCCGCAGATCGGTCGTTTCCGTTTGGTTGATGGCCAGTTGGTGAAGGAGGGCGTGATCAATCTGAAAAACGCTGCTGGACGGGAGATCACTGGATTGCCTAACCAAATTGGCTCGGGTGATACAGGTGAAACGCCAATCATGCTGGACGGCACGGGAGCTGGCCGCGATTTCGACGGTCTTGATTCTGAAGGTTTAGTTGCTTTGCCAGATGGGACGTTCTGGGTCTCGGATGAATACGGCCCGCACATGGTTCACTTCAATGTGGATGGCACGACGTTGGAGCGCATCAATCCTTTCAGTGTGGGGCGTGCGATTCCTCGTGTGCTTGGCAATCGTCGCCCGAATCGCGGGATGGAGGGTCTCACCATTACCCCCGATCGGCGCAAGTTGGTCGGAATCATGCAGTCTTCCTTGGACAATCCGACTGAAGACCGTGCGGTTATTCGTAAGCACTCGAGGGTCACGCGTATCGTTGTCTTTGATCTCCTGAACGGTGAAAGTGAAGAATATGTGTATTTGCAAGAAAAGGCAGCGCTTTCTAACAGTGAGATTCGGGCTATCTCCGATACGAAATTTGTAGTGCTGGAACGTGACGGCGCCTTCCCTGAAGGGCCCGGTTCGGCGATCAAGCGTTTCTATGAGATTGATCTCACGGGTGCCACCAATGTGACGGACCCGGCCAACCATTATCTCGGCATGATGGTGAATGGGAAGACGCTTGAGCAGCTCACGGATGAAGAATTTGCAGAGTCTGGCATCGTGCCTGTATCGAAGAAGATCGTGCTCGACTTGCTGACGGCAGCTCCGGGCTACCCGCACGATAAGCCTGAAGGTTTCGAAATGTTAGACGATGGCGTCTTTGCCATCATCAACGATGATGACTTCGCGATCAATACGGATGACGATGGGGTGTTCATCCAGAAAGTGCTTCCCGCGAACGGTGAAATCGATGGCAATGTCATGTATTTCGTGAAACCGGCAGGTCTCAGCGTCGACATTGCCGCCAACATGAGCAGTGGGCTCACCAGTGAGGGATTCACCTTTACGCCCGTCATCACTGGAGGCACGGGAACCCTGACTTACTCTTGGGACTTTGGTGATGGAAACGATTCGGACGAGGCTGAGCCGACGCATTTCTACGCTGAGGGCGGGACCTATACGGTGAGTATAACCGTGACCGACGAACTCGGAAATGAAGTTTCCATCGACAAGGCCGACTTCGTCACGGCCACGCTCGCGACCGAAGAGATTATTCCGGCACCTTCTGGTGAACTTCGAGTGGCGACGTTCAATGCGTCACTCAACCGCGGCAATGCTGGTGACTTGATTGCTGACTTGAGTACTCCGGACAATACGCAGGCTCAGCAAGTAGCCGAGATCATTCAGCTGGCCAATGCGGACGTCATCTTGGTTAACGAGTTCGACTACGACGAAGCGGGTGAGGCCGTGGCGCTTTTCAAAACGAACTACCTTGAAGAGGGGCAGAACGGTCTTTCCGGCGTCGAGTATCCATTCGTCTACCTGGCGCCTTCGAACACTGGCATTGATTCAGGATTCGATCTGGACAACAACGGTGAAGCTACCGGAAGCGGAAACGATGCCTTCGGTTTCGGAAACTTTCCTGGCCAGTATGGCATGGTCCTGTTCTCAAAATATCCGATCTTGGAAGACCAAGTGCGGACGTTCCAGAATTTCCTTTGGAAAGACATGCCGGACAATCTCATTCCAGCCGATTGGTATTCAGCCGAAGAGTTGGAGGTCTTCCGTCTCTCTTCCAAGAGTCACTGGGATGTGCCGGTTCAGCTAAACGGCAAAGTAATCCACATCCTTGCAAGCCATCCTACACCGCCCGTCTTCGATGGTGCGGAGGATCGCAATGGGACCCGCAATCACGACGAGATTCGCTTGTGGGCGGACTACGTTGACCCAGCGAAATCAAGCTACCTCTACGATGATCTCGGAGTCACAGGTGGCCTTGCCGCTGGAGAGAGTTTCGTCATCCTGGGTGACCAGAATGCGGATCCAAACGATGGTGATAGCACCAACGATGCTATCAATCAGTTGTTAGGCAGTACCTTCGTCAATGCGAGCTTCACGCCAAACAGTGCTGGCGGTGCTGAGAACAATGATGGCGGCAACACACAGACAGGTAATCCCGCAGAGGACACCGCGTCGTTTAACCTTCGGGCAGACTATGCGCTGCCTTCCAACGCGGGTCTTCGTGTGAGTGGTAGTGGGGTCTTTTGGCCTGTCTCTACCGATGTCCGTGCGAAGACTGTCTCTGCGGCTTCTGATCATCGTCTCGTCTATGTGGATCTTTCCTGCAAAGTGAACTCAGTCTTTGCGTTGCAGATCCTCCACAGCTCCGACAACGAGTCTTCCTTCCAAGATCCGAACACACTGGAGCCCAAGGTTCTCAACTACGCTTCTGTGACTCAGTGCCTCGAAGAAGTGGCCGCGCAGGAAGGTATTCCTAGCATTCACGTTACCGCAGGTGACCACACGTTGCCTGGACCATTCTACCAAGCTGCGGCCGAAGCCGACTCGAAGCCTGGCCTGGCTGACATTGGGATCTTCAATGCCCTCGGTCTCACTGCAAACGGCATGGGGAACCACGAGTTTGATGGTGGTATTGATGAGTTTGCCACGATGCTAGACTTTGCCAACTACCCATTCCTTGCGGTGAACCTCGACTTCAGCAACGTGCAACTACAAGATGGCACGCCTGCCATCGAAATCGGTGTCGATGGTGGCAGTGTTGTAGAGAACGCAGGTAAGGTTGCCAAGAGTGCCTATGTCGAGGTCGGCGGCGAGAAGATTGGTTTGATCGGACGCGCGCCGGCAGACTTCTTTAACGTCATTTCAGATCCGGCGAGGAATCATCCTGGGCTAGACTTTGTGGGTGGACGGGATCCTGAAACGAACCAGCCGTTGGCTTCGGCCGTAGGGCAAGTGCTTGAGCAAGTGGCCATTCTCGAAGCTCAAGGCATCAATAAGATACTCTTGTTAGATCACGCACAAGATTTTACGGGTGATCCGCTCTCCACTGAGTTCCTCACCGGTATCGACATTATTGTTTCCGCCGGTAGCACAGGCTTCATGGCTGGTGATCGGGTGGAGGGTCCCTTCAATCTCCTACGTCCTGGTGACAGTGGAAGTACAGCGTATCCCACCACGCGTGCAGATGCCGATGGTAATCCAGTCCTCGTGGTGAATAGCGAGCAACTCTATCGCTATGTGGGCAACTTGATCGTTGGCTTCGACGCCAACGGCATCGTCGACTTTGTCGATAGCCGCAGTGGTCCAGTCGCCACGACGGAAGACGCAGTGACCAAGCTGCGTGAGTTCACCGGGCTTCTCGATACCTTCAAGCCTATCGCCCAAGTCCAAGCCATCTGGGACTCCCTTCAAGGCACGCCGCTTATTCAGCGTCTTTTTGAAGTCGTTGGCACGACGAGCGCGCCGCTCAACGGTTTGCGCGCCGATGTTCGCTCACGCGAAACGAACTTAGGCCGCTTGGCTGCGGATTCTACCTTGTGGTTTGCCGGTCGTCACATTGCTCAGGCCAACATTCCGTTCGACGGTGTGGACATCGCCCTGAAGAACGGCGGTGGAATCCGCGACACCATCGCTGGTCCTAACGTCACGCGACTAGCGGTGTCTGCCGCCCTCGCCTTTGACAACAAGCTTGCGATTGTCGAAGTGACTGCAGCTGAGTTGCTCGCTACGATGGAGAACGCGGTGAGCCGCTTCCCGGCACGTGACGGGCGCTTCCCACAACTGGCAGGTGTATTCTTCGAGTTCGATCCTTCTCGCCCTGGTGTTTCTGATCAGCGAGCGCTCTTTACCGGAACGCGGGTTGGCACACTTGTCGTGACGCGCGCTGATGGTTCTGAAGACGCGGTGGTTGAAAACTTCCAGCTTCTCGGCGATCCTCACAGAACCTTTGTTCTGGCTACGAACAACTTCCTCCTCACGGGTGGCGATGGTTATCGTGCGCTGAAAGGCGTCAATGACGATCCAAATCGTCCGGCATACATCACTGATCTTGGTGAGCAGGACATCCTCTCTGACTACATTGCAGATGCACTCGGTGGATCGGTGGATATGTCAGAGCCTCTAGAGAATGCGCGCCAGGGTCGCTGGTCTTCCGGTCGTGTCATGGGTTCCTACTTTGTGGGCCAAGATGGCTTTGACGAGAGTGCAGCGGAAATCCTGGACTACTCCTACGTCGCACAGCGTTTCTTCGTAGTGAACGGCAATGACGACGCCATTGACGTCCTCGATGCTCGGGATCCTAGCAATCTTACTTTGGTGGACCAAATCACCGATCTTGGGGGCGCTGCCAATAGCTTGTCCATTCATAATGGAGTCCTCGCCGTTGCGGTGCAGAATGAAGAGAAGACGGAGCCAGGCTGGGTGGTCTTCTACGATACGGTTCAGCTAGACGAATTGAATCGTCTCGAAGTGGGTGTTCTGCCTGACATGCTCACCTTCACGCCTGACGGGAAATACATCCTCACAGCAAACGAAGCCGAGCCGAATGACGACTACACGGTCGATCCTCATGGATCTGTATCCATCATTGATTTCGATGTCGCGTCTATTCCTGATGTGATCGAACTCAGCGAGCGCGAAGTGACGACGATTGGATTCGAAGGCCTTGATTTCTTTCCCTTCCTTGGAGATGTCTTCCGAGCCAATGGCATTCGCATCTTTGGTCAGATTCAGGATGAGGATGGCGACTTCCTTCGCCCTTCCAGCATCGCCGAAGACTTCGAGCCTGAGTACATCGCGATCAGCGGTGATAGCAAGACGGCATATGTGGTTCTGCAGGAGAACAACGTGCTCGCCGTTTATGACATTGAGTCGAAGACCCTTCTGGATCTAAAGCCATTGGGTTACAAGGACCACTCCTTGCCTGGCAATGGCTTTGACGCGAGCAACCGTGATGGCGAGATTAACATCAAGCCTTGGCCAACATTGGGAATGTATCAGCCGGATGCCATTGAGTCTTTTGAGTCCCATGGGCAGACCTTCCTCATCACGGCAAACGAAGGGGACTCACGTGACTACGACGGTTACAGTGAAGAAGAGCGGGTCAAAGATCTTAATCTGGATTCGACGGCCTATCCTGATGCGGATTTCTTGCAGAGTGACGGTCAGTTAGGACGACTGAAGACGACCTCAGCTACGGGGGACACCGATGGCGATGGAGACATCGATCAGATTTACTCTTATGGTGCGCGTTCCTTCAGCATTTGGGATTCGGAAGGCGATCTCGTCTTCGATTCCGGTCAGATCCTCGAAGAGATCGTTGCCGAACGGTTTCCCGAGTTCTTCAACGCGTCGAATGACGGGAATAGCTTCGACAACCGCAGTGATGACAAAGGTCCTGAGCCCGAAGGTATCGCGGTGGGTGAAATTGACGGGCGCCAGATTCTCTTCCTTGGCCTTGAGCGGATGGGTGGCTTCATGATGTTCGACATCACGTTCCCTTACTCGCCTGTCTTTTTGGACTATGTGTTAGAGCGTGACTTCACGATCGATCCTGAAGACGATCTTGCTGGAGCTGGTGATCTTGGACCAGAAGGTCTCAAGTTTCTTAGTCCGGATATTAGCCCAACCGGCACCCCATTAGTGGCAGTGGCTAATGAGGTCAGCGGCACGACGACGCTTTATGAGATTGTGCTTCCGCCAGTTCCTGGTGGCTTTGCGTTGCAAGTCTTGCACAGCTCTGACAATGAGTCGGCCTTCCAAGATCCAAATACTCTAGAGCCTAAGATTCTCAACTACGCCACCGTGGTGGAGGGCTTGAAGACGGTTGCCTTCCGCGAACGCTTTGGAACCCTTCACCTCACCGCGGGGGATCACACCTTGCCTGGGCCTTTCTACCAAGCCTCTGGAGAGGTCGAGGAGCTTGGTCACCCTGGTCTTGCGGACATCGCTTTCTACAATGCGATGGGCCTGACGGCCAACGGCATCGGCAACCACGAGTTCGACGGCGGCATCAATGAATTTGCGCAAATGTTAGCGAAAGCGAACTATCCGTTCATTGCCGCGAACCTCGACCTTTCGAACGCGGAGCTGGAAGAGGGCACGCCAAGTATCGAGATCGGTGAAGACGGTGGCAGCGTAGATGAGAATGCGGGAAAGATCGTTCGCAGTGCCTATGTCGAAGTGAACGGAGAGAAGATTGGTCTGATCGGGCGGGCGCCTGCCGACTTCTTCAATGTCATCGCGGATCCGGACACGACGATGCCAGGTGTCGACTTCTATGGAGGTCGAAATCCAGCAGACAATCAGCCGCTCGTTTCAGCTGTAGGTCAGGTGTTAGAGCAGGTGGCGTTGTTGGAAGGCAAGGGGATCAACAAGATCATCTTGTTGGATCATGCTCAAGACTTCACGGCTGATCCGCTTAGTGCCCAGAGTTTGCGCGGCATTGACATCGTGGTGGCTGCAGGTTCCACCGGCTTCATGGCCAATGAGAACGTTCAGGGTCCGTTTAACCTTTTACGTCCTGGCGATGCGCCTGAGTCCGCTTACCCGACGGTCCGTGAAGACAGCGAAGGTAACACCGTCGTCGTGGTGAACAGTGACCAGCTCTACACCTACGTTGGCAATCTCATGGTTACCTTTGATGCGGCGGGTCACATCAGCCGTGTGGATGATCGTTCCGGTCCCGTGGCGACGACGACAGAAGCGATTGCTTTGTTAGAAGATGAGATCAACGTGCCGGTTGAGACGCCTTCGGAAGTGCAGCGTGTCTATGACCTGCTGCAAGGCACGGATCTTATCTCGACGCAGTTTGAGGTCGTGGGATCGACTGCCTACGAGCTCAACGGCGCCCGTGCTGACGTCCGATCCCGCGAGACAAACCTTGGTCGTCTCGCCGCTGATTCTACCTTGTGGTTCGCTCGCGACACGGTGCCTGGAACAGATGTAGACATCGCTCTGAAGAACGGCGGAGGAATCCGTTCTACAATCCTCGGACCGAACATTACGCGTCTCACCATCGGCGCCGCGTTGGCCTTCAATAACAGGTTGGCCATTGTCGAGATCACTGGCGACGAGTTGCTCGCGACCATGGAGAATGCAGTCAGTCGTGTGCCCGCTTTGGACGGTCGATTTCCGCAACTTGCTGGCGTCACGTTAGAATACGACCCAAGTAAAGACGGTGTCTCTGATGCCGAGACCCTGACAACAGCTTCACGGGTGAAGACCTTGATCGTGACGCGTGCCAATGGCGAAGAGGATGTCGTCGTCGAGGGCTTTGTGCCTCAAGGAGACCTCAGCCGGACGTTCGTCTTGGCCACGAACAACTTCCTCCTCACAGGAGGAGATGGCTATCGCGCCCTCAAGGTTGCCGGAGAAGATGACACGCGCATGGTTACCGAGACGGAACTCGGTGAGCAGTCCATTCTAGCAAACTACATCATCGATGTGTTAGGTGGCGAAGTCGATCTGCCGGACCCAAGTGAGATGCCTCGCGTGGTCGAAGTTTCTAGCGATGGACCGGCGGTGGCAGCCCAGACACAAGGCTACGAACAATGGCGTCGTCTCCACTTTGGCAACACGACTGCGAAGACCGGCCCTCAGGATGATTTCGATGGCGACGGGCAAGTCAATCTTCACTCCTTTGCCTTTGGAATTGACCCGACGTCTGGGATGCCCAGTGATCTCACAGCGTTTCCTGCGGTTCGCAAAGAAGGCAATTGGCTCTACCTGAACTTCTCGCACACGAGTGATCCCCTCGTTTCGTGCGCTTGTGAGTTCTCTGCGAACCTCATCGATTGGGAAGTCCTCCGCGAGGATGTCCATTACGAAATGATGGAGGATCGGGTCATCGACGACACTCGTTACATGATGCTGCGTCTCCCCATCGAGCAGGCACACGATGGCGCTTACTTTCGGGTCAGTGTGAATTAGGGGCCGAAAGCTCGCACTCGTTCGTGAACTTTGAAGAGGCCTTGGCGCGGAAACGGGCCAGGGCCTCTTTGCGCTTGATCGTCTTGGAGCACCAAGGAGATCGGCTCGCTCGAGAGAACTAATTTGTGACGGTATCTTGACACAGGCGACGAGGTGAGAGGCGGCTCAGCATGCTCTAATGTCACTAATCATGATAACGACGAATCAGGCGGTCACGCAGCCCTGTCGGGAGATTTTCAAAGCACTGGCAGATGAGACGCGTTGGCTCATTGTGAAGGAGTTGCTAGGTAGACCGCAGACCGTGGGTGAATTGGCGGAACGGCTTTCAGTTTCCCACTACAATATCTCGAAGCACCTCAAAGTGCTTCGAGAGATCAACATCCTTGTCATGAACAAGGAAGGGCGTCATGTGAGGGCACGAGTGAACCCGGCGATGGAACCCAAGTCTTCCCCAGGGGAAGGACGGGCGAAGGTCCTCGAACTGGGTTTTTGCGAAATTCGCTTTTGAGCGTGTTACGCGATTGTTGCCAGACGGAGTATTGTTAGAAATGGTCTTTGGTCTAGGGTAGTGATCACAACCTGAATCCCTATGGCGCTTGAACCGAAACACGCTCAAGCAATGATCAGTTACGAAGAACTGATCATTGACATCCTGGTCACGAAATCCCTCGTCTTCTCAGTTATCGGGCTGGATGTCCATGGGCTTGCTTGGGCTCATTGGCTGGCTGAGAACGGCTATGCGACGATTGGGATCCGCAGTCGTCGTGCTGTCGAAGTGCCTTCAACTGGCAGCGGGAACGGGATTCTGCGTCTTGGAGAAGATCTAGAAGAAGTCAGGGCTAGTGATGTCATTCTAGGAGTGAGCAGTGGAGGTTCCACGGCGGCTCGCTTTCACACACTCCTCCCCCACCTGCGCCGGGGGCAGGTGTTCTTCTCGCGTGCGAAAGGCGATGTAGGTCCCGCTGTCGAGAGGCGGATGATCGATGATGCCGCTCTTTGGGGACTCACGATTGGAGAGGATTTCTTTGTTGTGTATCTTCCGAATGAACCATTGCCAGTGGGTCATACAGAGAGTTCTCCGGTAGAGATTTACGGAATGACTGAGGCGTGCTCCAGAATTGGTAACGCCATTTATACCAGGGTCTTGAGAAGGCTGACGTAGTGCGAAGGGGTGCCCTTGGTGCTGGTCTCCTCGATGGGGAATCAGGGCCTAGGTGACAGGATTGTTGCACGTGAATCTTCGCTCAACTCGTGAGCTCACCACAAAGTATGCGCATTCAGGCAACTATTGTGAATCGACCTCTTTCCATCCTCATCAGCTCAGGCCTGCTTCTCGGAGTCGCCTCTGCCCAATCCCCGGCCGCCGAGACGGCGGAGAAAGACATCGCGCTCATGCGAAG
>Ga0055584_100004979_pt1 | contig 13007 bp, 13 predicted proteins | sample OSDHelmetaG_FD_58716 | JGI IMG/M metagenome (GOLD analysis project Ga0055584, IMG submission 58716) | Pelagic marine sediment microbial communities from the LTER site Helgoland, North Sea, for post-phytoplankton bloom and carbon turnover... | ecosystem: Environmental > Aquatic > Marine >... | reverse complement strand
CTCCCGACATCCTGCTCCCAAAGCAGGCGCGCTACCAGACTGCGCTATACCCCGATTGTTGCCACGAGCACCAAAAAAACACGCCCCCACAACAATTAAGGGCGGGATAATACTCGTCAGCCGTCCTCGCGTCAATCATACCACGCATTTCTATATCGACTTGGCGGCAGCGCGACAACATGCGATCATGATGCTTTAACAATATCAGAAATTAAACACCATGAGCGCACAAATCATTGATGGCAAAGCCATTGCAGCCAAACTAAGACAACAGGTTAAGACGCGTGTTGATGAGCGCCTCAGTAAAGGTTTGCGCGCGCCTGGACTCGCCGTTGTTCTGGTCGGCAATGATCCGGCATCAGAAGTCTATGTAAATAACAAACGCAAAGGTTGTGAAGAATCAGGCATTCAATCTTTTGCTTTTGACTTGCCCAGCACCTGCACTCAAGACGAGCTAATGGCCTTAATTGATAAGCTCAATGCTGATGAGCATGTGGATGGTATTCTGGTGCAACTTCCTCTTCCCGAACACCTAAATACCGAAGCAGTTATTGAACGCATCCACCCTAATAAAGATGTGGATGGTTTCCATCCTTATAATATTGGCCGTTTGGCGCAGCGCATGCCCGTGTTACGTCCTTGCACACCGCGTGGAATTATTACTTTACTGGAATCAACGGGTCAAAAAATTAAAGGGTTGGATGCGGTTATTGTCGGTGCATCCAATATTGTCGGCCGGCCTATGTCTTTAGAGCTTTTAATTGCCGGCTGCACGGTCACTGTCTGTCATCGGTTTACTGAAAATTTGCAGGACCATGTACGCCGCGCTGACTTGCTGGTGGTGGCCGTTGGCAAACCTAACATTGTGCAAAGTCAGTGGATTAAACCGGGTGCTATCGTTATTGACGTGGGCATTAATCGTTCTAGCGAGGGAAAATTGGTCGGTGATATCGAGTTTAAAACTGCGTCTGAACAAGCGGGCTGGATTACACCCGTTCCTGGTGGCGTAGGCCCTATGACCGTTGCCACATTGTTACAAAATACAGTTGATGCGGCAGATCATCTACACGATTAAGCCTTATTGAGGCGTACTATAAACGCCAACTTCTTGCTGTAAATCACCAAAACAATTTTTATAATCTTTTGTCATCATAACGCCCTGCTTCTGATAAATATCATCAAGCCCTACCGCAATTTCATCTTCTTCAAGAATGAAGTCCACATCCTTACCTTTATAACTTCCTGTGCAACGCTCGATAATACGATAACCCGAAGCATCAAAAGTCCGGAATGCGTGCAAACCATCATTATAATTATGAAAACTGATCAATGTCTGAGTAGGGGCATTATGATAATGCGGTAAATAAGCGGCAATAAAATCACGGGTAATCCGGCCTTTGTCATCGTAAACAAAAGACTCTATAGAATGCAGCTGTGTTGGGTTTTCGCGTTCCCACATGATAGTAGCGATTAGCTGCTTACCCAAATAAACATTTTGTTCTTTATAGAACTTTGGTAAATGCGAATAACCACCGATCTTTTCTTTTATATCGACATCTTTGCCTTTAATGCGTTGCTGATGAAAAGATAAAATATTTTGTGCAAATTGATTCCAGGTGCGTATATGCACATTATCTTCGGACATTTTTTCTGGTTCAGAAACTGGCGCGGCAAACAACGAGGTACTGATTAAAAAAGAACTTAAAATAAGTGTACGTAATAACATGTCAGCTTCCTTACATCTGTTAACTAGGCATAGATTCATAGACCAGCATTAATATACACAGTTCCGTCACATCTGACATTTTCACCCAATATTGCAACTTAAATTTTGCATTATGCACGCCGCCAGGTTGCACCTTGCGCACCATCTTCAAGAATAATGCCTTTATCTGAGAGTTCATCACGGATTCGATCGCTTTCTGCCCAGTCTTTATTGGTTCTGGCATTATTACGCTGCGCAATAAGTTGTTCTATCATTGCATCATCCAACTCAGCCTCACCCACACCTGACTGCAAAAAAACCTCTGCAGACTGTTCTAACAACCCTAATAGCGACGACAAATGCTTTAATAAACCCGCTTGTTGTTGTGCAAGTGCCGAGTCAATATCACGCAGTTTATTAATCTCTTTCGCAATTTCAAATAACACCGCTAAAGCTTCTGAAGTGTTGAAGTCATCATCCATGGCCGCATAAAATCGCAGACTTTGTTGATTTTTATTATCCGACTGTGGTTTAACATCATCCATTCCCCGCAATGCTGTATAAAGCGTGGTTAAGGCACTCTTTGCATTATCAAGATGTTGATCAGAATAGTTTAAGGGACTGCGATAATGGCTGGTTAAAATAAAATAACGTAAAACTTCTGGCGCATATTTTTTCAATACTTCGCGAATGGTGAAAAAATTATCCAACGATTTAGACATTTTTTCTTCATCGACACGTACAAAACCATTATGCATCCAGACATTAGCAAACTGCTCACCAGTTGCCGCTTCTGACTGAGCAATTTCATTTTCATGATGCGGGAATTGCAGATCCAAGCCACCACCATGAATATCAAAATGATGGCCTAAGCAATGTGTCGACATCGCTGAACATTCGATATGCCAACCAGGTCGTCCCTTACCCCATGGTGAATCCCAGCTAGGTTCTTCTGGTTTGGCCGATTTCCACAATACAAAATCCAGTGGATCATGTTTAGCTTCATCCACCGCAACACGTTCCCCCGCTTGCAAGTCATCTAAGTTCTTACCCGATAACTTGCCATAGCCTTCAAACTTATTTACCGCATAATAAACATCACCCTGTCCGCTCTCATCTTGCGCTGTGTAGGCATAACCTTTATCCACCAGTGTTGAAATCATGTCGATAATTTGCGACATGTGCATCGTGGCGCGGGGTTCTTGATTCGGTGAAATAATGCCGAGTGAGGCGGCATCTTTATTCATTTCATCAATAAAGCGGGCAGTCAGATCATTAAAGTCTTCTTTGTTTTCATTGGCACGCGCAATAATTTTATCGTCAATATCGGTAATATTTCGAATGTAGGTAACGTTGTCCTTACCGTATATTTCACACAAATACCGATACACCACATCAAACACGACCAACACCCGCGCATGACCAATATGACACATGTCATACACCGTCATACCACACACGTAGATGCGTACATTATTGGTATCAATGGGCGTAAAAGGCGCTTTCTTTTTGATCAGGTTATTATGAATTTGTAGCATAGTGTCCAGCTTATTCAGTAATTAAATTCAGTAGCGCATAGGTTAACGGAAATACCTCGAGCGCTCAAAGGGGATCTACATCACAGTGCATCCTATCTAAGACTTTAAACCCATCGATAAACCCGATATTATGCGCCAGACTACTCGTAAATCAGGCTCTCAATCAGGAAATTTATATGAAACGACTCATTTCACTGCCCCGCTTATTACAAGCCATATCGTTGCTGGCACTCACCAGTTTAATTTTTGTGAATACCGCTATCGCAAAGCCCATTAAGGTGAAAATGGAAACCAGTCAAGGCGATGTCATTCTCGAGTTATATCCAGATAAAGCACCGAAAACCGTTGCTAACTTCTTAAAATATGCTGAAAGCGACTTTTATAGCGGTACTATTTTCCACCGCGTGATTAATGACTTCATGATTCAAGGTGGTGGTTTTGATAACCAATATCAACGCAAGCCTGTCCAAGCGCCTGTGATGAACGAAGCCGATAATGGCTTAACCAATAAATTAGGCAGTATTGCCATGGCACGCACCTCAGATCCTCATTCAGCCACCGCACAATTTTTTATTAATATAAAAAATAATGACTTTTTAAATCACACTGACAAAACACCACGCGGTTGGGGTTACACCGTTTTCGGTAAAGTGATTAAAGGCATGAAAACTGTCGATAAAATTCGTAACATTCCAACAGGTCGAGGCGGTCCTTTCCCTTCTGATGTACCACAGACAATGGTAACGATTAAATCCATAAGTGTACTGAACAAAGCTAAACCTGATGCACTTAATAAAACCGCAACACCTGTAACTAAAAAGTAAGGAATTTCAACAATGATTAAAATCAATACCAATAAAGGCAGCATCAGCATTGAACTGGATGCGGAAAAAGCACCCATAAGCGCTGAAAATTTTGCACAATATGTTCGTGATGGTTTTTATGATGGCACTATTTTTCACCGCGTCATCCCAGGTTTCATGGTTCAAGGTGGTGGCATGCAACCCGGTATGAAGGAAAAAGAAACACGCGCATCAATAAAAAATGAAGCCGATAACGGTTTAAAAAATGATCGCGGCACCATTGCCATGGCACGTACACCAGATCCACATTCAGCCTCTTCACAATTTTTCATTAACTTGAAAGACAATGGTTTTTTAAACTTTAGCTCAGCCACACCCAATGGTTGGGGGTATTGTGTGTTTGGTAAAGTTACCGATGGCATGGATGTTGTCGATGCGATAGAAAAAGTGGCCACAGGTTCTGCAGGGCATCACCAAGATGTACCTGTTGAAGATGTTATTATTGAAAGCGTGACTGTTGAGGACTAACGCTTTAGCTTTTCAATATGAGCATACATTTCATTTCTGATCTTCATTTAAGCGCAGGGCAACCTGCGCTTAATCAGCTTTTTCTTTATTATTTAGAACATCAGGCACAAGATGCCAGCGCAATATTTATTCTCGGTGATTTATTTGAAGTTTGGCTGGGTGATGACATGGTCTTACCTGAATACCAAGAAATACTAACGGCCATCAAAAAACGAACAGATTCCGGTACACCTGTTTATATCATGTACGGTAACCGTGACTTTTTAATGCAAAAACAATTTGAACAACTCACCGGCAGCCACTTAATTAACGACCCCACCATTATTGATTTATTTGGCACAGCCACATTACTTATGCATGGCGATACGCTTTGCACCGATGATATTGACTACCAAAAATTCCGGAGTATGGTGCGTAATCCAACATGGCAAAAAGAATTATTAAATAAAACACCTGATGAACGGCTGGCGCTCGCGAATGAATACCGCGCACTCAGTAAAGAAGCGACAGGCACTAAAGAAAACCAAATAATGGATGTAAATCAAGATGCTGTTAGCGCCGTTATGCAGCAATATGATGTCTCACGACTCATTCATGGACATACCCATCGACCTGCTACTCACCATTTCTTGATTGAAAATAATGAGGTATCGCGAGTTGTGTTATCCGACTGGAATGACTGCGGCTTTGTCTTAATTTGTAATGAGTCGGGTTGTGAAACTCAAACCATTAAAACTTAACTTTACCTTCACGATAATCTTGTATCGAATAACGTTTATAATTCTCAGGTAACACAAATAGCTTTTTATCCGCAACATATTCCGCATCAAAATCAATTAACGCACGTCCAGTACCATTAGGTGTCCATTCATGAACTGGAAAACCATATTGTAAATGCTGCCCTGCAAAGAACGTGCTCATCGACATATTACATCCATCATGCATATCCGCCGGTAGTGTTGAAAAAGTTAACTTACTATCACTTGAGAGTATTTCCTGAAGTTCTTGCATTGCCTTGACCACGTCAGGCAATAAACCTTTCACTGCCACAACGTCGTAACAAGGCATATTATTAACAAAAAACTGATAATGTGATGGTGATTTATCTTGAATTTTAGGCGCGTCTTTTAATGCACCTAAATTTTTCACTTCTTGCTTTAACTCAAAAGGTGGTTTTACATCCGTGGTTTTTTTCACTGCGACTGACATGACGGTTCTTTCATCAGCATTAACGTTATAAATAATATTTTTTTTCCTGTCATACAACATGAAATCCTGAGATTTTTCACCATCATCAAAGCGCATAAAATTCTCAGTGACAACTAGGCGCGTTTGGTAAGGTTCAATACCAGGTTCTTGTTCAATAAACATAATTTTCACGTCATTAGGTTTATTATTACACGCAGCCAAAAGTAAACTGACACCGATTACGATAAAAAATTTAAAATGCTGCATTTATGTTTTCAACCCCTACTCGTTTCACTACTATTATTAAAGTTATCCCGTGCCTTCGAGATAATCAAGCTCTGCTTCAGAAAAACCTGCCTTTAATCGAGACTCCCGATTTAATGGCCCTCGAATACTACCATACATGTATTCATCCAGTAGCTTTCTAAACGTCGCTTCCATCGGCAAATTACGTTGTTCACACAAATACAAGAACCAACGGGAACCAATTTCAACATGACCGACTTCATCGCGATGAATAATATCAAGAATTTCCACTGCTTGCTGATCATTAATATTTTTTAGTTTTTCAATAATGCCGGGGGTAACATCTAATCCACGTGCTTCTAATACTCGTGGAACCAATGCCATACGTATCAAAGGATCATGCGCCGTATTTAGTGCCGCTTCCCATAAACCATTATGGGCAGGAAAATCACCATACTCATATCCCAGCGTTTTCAAATGTTGGCTTAACAAACTAAAGTGATAGGCTTCTTCTTTTGCTACCTTCATCCAATCACGATAATACTCGTCCGGCATATCATGAAAACGATAGACCGCATCCCATGCCAAATTAATGGCATTAAATTCAATATGGCAAATCGAGTGAACAAGTGCGGCATGACCTTGTGAAGTTTGTATACTACGGCGCGGCAAATCTCGCGGTGGCACAAGCTCTGGTTTTTGTGGATGCCCGGGGCTCATTATCACTTCAATAGGATAGCTATCACGTAGCAAATCACCACCTAACCACAACGCAACACAATTATTAGTTAGAGCCACCTTGTTAACTGGATCAGCTTCCATTAAACACGCATGGGCATGAGCGTATAAATTATTGGATTCAAATTCAAACATGCTTATATCCTAACAAAATTAAACACTGGTGATGTGCCTTTTCATTATTGTTTAACCGCAATGATTAAATCCATGACATTTGTTCCTGTTGGCCCGGTATAAAGTAAATCTCCAGCAGCTTCTAAAAAATGTCCCGAATCAGCGTTGGCCAAACAATCCACTGCATCCAATCCCGATAAGGTGCCACGCGCCAGTGTCCCACCATCAACCAGTCCGCCCGCATCTTCAGTTGGACCATCACTGCCATCCGTTCCTGCCACCAACACAGTAATGGTTTTATTTCCCGATAATTTAACGGCAACAGATAATGCAAGATGTTGATTCCGTCCGCCACGGCCCGGGATATCCGGTAGTACCACTGTAGTTTCCCCTCCCCAAATATGAAAACCACTTTCAGCGTCATCAGAAAGGTAATTCGCCAGCTCTCTCCCTACTTGCTCTGCATCGCCCGCTAAAAAATTTTCATGCAAAAAAATCGGTTTTCCTAATGCTGTCAAAAATTCTTTGGCCGATTGTAGTGCCATGCGATTATTGGTAATAATTTCATAGGAGGATAATAATCCTTTTTGTTCAGTATTTTTATACTGCTGTCCTTCGGCAATCATTTGTGTCATCCAGTCAGGTAATCCACTATCTACTATCGATATCGAGTCATCTTGAGTAGGAAATAAAAGTCCTGAACCAATCATATTTAAATGATCACCCGGCACATCAGAAATTAATAAAGCGTGTGTCTCGCGCCCCTGTAAATAGCTTAATAATTTTCCACCTTTAATCTGCGAAACCTTTTTTCGAATAACATTGATCTTATTAATACCCAACCCACTCGCTAATAACCATTCATTTAATTTTTGCCATTGTTTAAGGCTGGTACTTTCAGGTAAAACTTCAACCAAGGATGATGCGCCACCTGAAATTAAAAACAATACTGGCAAGTCATCATCCTCAGTAATAAATTTTAGTAATTGACGACCTGCGGCAAGGCTCGTTTCATCAGGAATAGGATGAGCCGCTTCATAACATTGCCATTGTGTTGAAAGTGCGCGCGCATCACTATGATGAAATTTAGTAATCAATAGGCCCTGTTTTATGTTTTCTGCCAATATTTGATCAGCGCCTTGCGCCATCGCTTGCGCAGCCTTACCTATCGCAATAACACGACATTGGCGAAATAGTAATGGATGAGCGGACAGCGCTTTCTGAACGCAAGCCTGCCCATGAATTAACTCCAAGGTGTGATAGAAACAGTCTAAAAGTTGTTGGCGCATAGTTTTATAAAATCAGTAAAACCAATAGTTTACAATAACCCTAATACAAACGCTGTTATAAAGTTTGATTATTTATTTGACGAAAAGCTCGATAAAGGTCTATAACAGTTATAACGATCTGTCCCTAATAAAAACAATAAAAGCAGAAAACACTAAGGAGGGAGTTTTATGATGTTACCAAAACCTGTTTACGAATTAATTCCAAGTCTATATATCATCGCCGGAATTGCCGCCATTTACACGGTTGATTCATTTATGACATTTATTTCTGGAATTTTATTAGGTGGCTCAGGCATTGTTATTTTATTTTTGCGCCGTAACTACCGAACCAATCGGGGAAAAATTAATACAATAAAAATTCACTCGTAGCCTTTATTCAATATTAATAGATTAAATATTTCACTGCATCCCTCGCACTGTCGAGGGATTTTTTATGCGCAATAAAAAGCGTTGGTTATTAAAAATGACTAACAACAAAAATTAAAATATCATTTTTCTCATCAATAACCTTTTTCATTTAATTGATGTTGAGAAATTTTATTAACTCATTCTTATTTTGCATCGCGTCACGATAACCAAGATCAATCAATTTTCGACAATAGCCTTTTTCAAATAATAAATAGCTAACTAGATTTGATTCTTTTTTATCGGTACCACCAATACCTCTTAACAAAAAGCGTATTGTCCATGGTAATTCATTAACATAATCCGATGCCATGCGTCCCATGTCTTCACTCGGGATAATGGCTAGCACATCAACTACACGAAGATTAACATCATTTTTCAAACGATCTTTTTCTGCAATCAAACTGATCGTTTTATTAATTCGTTGTAATCGCTCAATATCCGCTTCCAAACTATCCAGGAAAATACTATCCAATGCATGTCCCGCAATTTGACCTATAGTTGGCTCCCCTTCTTCAACAACACGTTCCACTTTGTCAAGTTGTGCCACACGATTTCCTATTACTAAAACACGATCCGCACCAAGATGTAAGGCCGGACTAATAGGTGCTGTTTGATGCATTGAGCCATCACCGAAATGCTCACGATTTATTTTTTGTGGTGAAAAAAGGAAAGGTATCGCTGACGAGGCCATCAAATGATCAACCGTAATCTTGGCTTTCACGCCAACGCGTTGTAGCCGAGTCCATGATTGCAAATTTTCTGATCCATGAAAGAACGAGACAGATTGATGAGAGGTGTATCCTGAAGCGGTAATACATAAGGCATCGAGATAGCCTTGATCAATCGAATATTGAATATCTTTAGTGTAAACATATTTATTAAGTAATTTTCTAAGTGGTTTACGATCTAATAAATACAGATAACGTTTACGTCTTCCCCTGCCTGCAAATATAATACTTAAAAACCACTGCCATGCGATGTATAAGATGGTTGCTACGTCATCACAAAATACATGACGGACATGGAAGTTTTCCCAAATCGACAATAGTTTAAAAACCGATTTTCGAAAATTAAAAGCATGGCTTGCTAACGCAGCCGCATTAATCGCACCTGCCGAGGTCCCACAAATGATATGAAAAGGATTATGTGCATCTTTAGGCACTAGTTCGGCAATCGCCTTAAGCACACCTACATGATATGCCGCACGTGCACCACCACCAGTCATAATTAGACCAATTTTTTTATTGGGTTTTTTTTGTTTAAATATCATTCCGATACTAATTAGTCTCGACCCACTGTTAAAGTATAGATGAATATCAAAACTTATTTTTCTATCAGATATTTTAAAACCAGCAATGCAACTTCTTTAGACCAGAGCAAAGCAAAATGGCTGTGAGAGACAATATGATGTTCTGTACATTGATAGGAATCGGAAGTGGGTTCCAAAATGGTTTCAGACAGGTTTACTGTACCATCATTGAGTTCTTGCATCGATTTTCGTGCAAGCAAAACGCCCATTCCAATACCTTTATCTCCCGCAATCATGCACAAGTCATATTCACTGTTCCAGACAGGGGCATCCCCCAACAGGCCTTTAACCGTCGACTTTCCTAGTAACCACTTCAACCACCAACGTTGCGAAAGATAATGAGCGGCAGCACTGCCCTTTAACGGAGTGCCTATCATTATGATTTTACTCGCAGATGAAAGCCTATGCTTAGAAAATAAATGACTAACAACAATTCCACCCAGACTGTGTGCGATTAAATTAATCTCAGATTCTTTTAGACTGGAAACCAATTGGTATAAGCGCTCTGCATTTTGTTCGGGTGTTTTAAACAAACTGCTGTAGCTAAAACGATAGACGTTGAAGCCCTGTTTTTTTAGATGATGAGATAAATACGCAAATTCAAAACCTTTCATCCATATACCATGCACTAAAACAATGGCTTTAGGTTTTGATATTCGATTTCGCATTGTTACATATTTACTATTTACGTATTCAGGCCACTATCAATCCAGACCGCAAAAAATATCATTTTTAATATCATCAATATCTTCTAGGCCAACCGCAACACGGATTAAACCCTCACCAATGCCCGCCGCAATACGTTCTTCGTCAGTTAACCTGCCGTGCGTTGTTGTTGCCGGATGCGTAATTGTCGTTTTGGTATCACCTAGATTTGCGGTAATAGAAATGAATTTTGTATGATCGATTACTTTCCATGCTGCCGCTTTGCCGCCTTTAACTTCAAAAGCGACGACGCCACCAAAACCACTTTGTTGTTGTTTCGCTAATTCATGCTGAGGATGACTGGTTAAACCCGGGTAATAAACACGCGTAACATTAGGATGCTTCTCTAACGCTGTAGCTAACTTTAATGCATTTTCACTATGCGCCTTCATTCTCAATGATAATGTTTCCAAACCTTTTAAGAATACCCAAGCATTAAACGGACTCAAGGTGGGTCCTGCGGTACGAAGAAATCCATAAACATGCTCGCCAACTAATTCATTGCTCCCTACCACTGCACCGCCAACACAACGTCCTTGGCCATCAATATATTTAGTCGCCGAATGAATGACGATATCTGCACCGAGCTTCAATGGTTGTTGTAATACCGGCGTACTAAAACAATTATCCACCACCAATAAACAATCATTCTCATGTGCCAATTTAGCTAACGCTTTAATATCGGCAATCTCAGTCAATGGATTGGAAGGCGTTTCCAAAAATAGCAATTTAGTATTAGGTTGTATCGCTTTTTCCCACGCCGCTATATCTGTCTGCCCAACAAAACTCACATCCACACCAAAGGGCGTCAAATATTTATTAAATAGCACCACCGTACTACCAAAAATCGCATTTGAGGAAACAATATGGTCACCCGCTTTTAGCAAACTAAAGCACGTCGCTAAAATCGCCGACATTCCCGATGCCGTCGCCACACAACGCTCGCCACCCTCAAGTGCAGCAAGACGTTCTTCAAAACTGCGCACCGTGGGATTAGTGAAACGAGAATAAATATTCCCCGGTGACTCGCCTTTAAAACGCGCGGCAGCTTCTGCGGCACTGGCAAACACATAACTGGATGTCGGAAAAATCGGCTCCGAATGTTCACCTTCAGCGGTTCGATGAATACCCGCGCGTATCGCCAAGGTTTCAAATCCTAATTCACCATCAAACTGATTATCATTATTACTCATCGTCGTCTCCGTACACCCTTTATTACAGAAAACACAGGCACAAAAAAACCCGCTTCGGCTAAAGCAGGCTTGGCGCGCTTTAGCTGTATTTATTAAGCGCCCGCAAGCTGGAACTCAAATCGGCGCATGGATGTAGATTAGGCAATCATTTTGCTTTTGTCAACTATATAGCAACTAGCCTCTAAGCATTATTATAAATATCTACCACTTCATTATCTTTATCAGACTCATCACGCACACTATCATTACGTAAATGTTCAATATGTTTTAGATAGTCTTGATCAATATCACCCGTAACATACTCACCGTCAAATACTGAAGTATCAAAACGCTTAATATCCGGTACTTTCGCACGCACCGCTTCAATCAAATCATCTAAATCCTGAAAAAACAAACGATCCGCACCAATCGCTTCCGCAATTTGTTGTTCATCACGGTTATGTCCAATCAACTCATCCGCTGCAGGCATATCGATACCATAAACGTTAGGATAGCGTACCGCTGGCGCGGCCGAAGCAAAGTAAACTTTGTTAGCTCCCGCATCCCGTGCCATTTGAATAATCTGTTTCGATGTGGTGCCACGCACAATGGAGTCATCCACCAACAAAACATTTTTCCCTTTAAATTCTATTTCAATAGCATTCAGTTTTTGCCGAACAGACTTCTTACGCTCTTTTTGACCTGGCATGATGAAAGTACGTCCAATATAACGATTCTTAATAAAGCCTTCGCTATATTTAATACCTAGCGTATATGACAACTCTAGCGCCGCAGTCCGACTCGTGTCAGGAATGGGTAAAACTACATCAATGTCATGCTCAGGAAACACCTGCAGAATTTTCTTCGCTAAATACTCTCCCATCCGTAAACGTGCTTTATATACTGAAACACCATCAATAATAGAATCAGGACGCGCAAAATATACGTGTTCAAAAATACAAGGTGATAATTTCGCATCATCTGCACATTGTGCAGTGTGCAACACGCCTGCTGCATCAATATAAATCGCTTCACCTGGGGCAATATCTCTTACTAGTTCAAATCCCAGCGCATCAATTGCGACACTTTCTGATGCCACAATATATTCCATGCCCAACTCACTTTTACGCCGACCAAAGACCACGGGGCGGATGCCATGCGGATCACGAAAAGCCACCATGCCATCGCCATTAATCATAGCGACTGCCGCATAAGCACCTTTACAACGTTTATGCACCGCTTTAACGGCGTTAAAAATATCACT
>Ga0055584_100004978_pt1 | contig 13009 bp, 15 predicted proteins | sample OSDHelmetaG_FD_58716 | JGI IMG/M metagenome (GOLD analysis project Ga0055584, IMG submission 58716) | Pelagic marine sediment microbial communities from the LTER site Helgoland, North Sea, for post-phytoplankton bloom and carbon turnover... | ecosystem: Environmental > Aquatic > Marine >... | reverse complement strand
AGGGCTCCATCGTCGCGTTGGTAACACCGTTCAAGAATGGTGCCGTCGACGAAAAAGCCTTTCAGAACCTCGTGGAATGGCACATTTCCGAGGGCACGCACGGTCTCGTCCCCGTAGGAACTACGGGGGAATCGCCGACGCTCACGCACGCCGAACACATGCGCGTGACCGAGCTCTGCATCGAGGCTGCGGGCGGTCGTGTGCCTGTCATCGCGGGCACCGGCTCCAATGCCACCGCCGAGGCGATCGAGTTCACCCAACACGCCAAGACGGCCGGTGCCGATGCCGCCCTGGTGGTCACGCCCTATTACAACAAGCCGACCCAAGAGGGTCTCTACGCCCACTTCAAGGCGATCCACGATTCTGCTGAGATACCGATCCTCATCTACAACATCCCCGGCCGCAGCGTCATCGACATGTCGCAAGACACCTTGGCGCGGTTGGCAGAATTGCCGCGCATCGTCGGTGTCAAAGACGCCACCGCCAACTTGCCGCGCGTCACCTCGACGCGCCTGTTGCTGGGCCCGCAGTTCTGCCAGCTCTCGGGCGAAGACCCGACGGCGTTGGCGTTCCTCGCCCATGGCGGCCACGGTTGCATTTCGGTGACGGCCAATGTCGCGCCCCGGCTTTGCGCCGAATTCCAGAACGCGTGGTCCGAAGGCCGTCCGCTCGATGCGCTTGCGTTGAACGACAAGCTGATGGCGCTGCATATCGCGCTGTTCCTCGAGACCAGCCCAACGCCCGCCAAGTACGCGCTCAGCCTACTCGGCAAGTGCAGCGAGGAAGTGCGGCTGCCGCTGGTTGGCCTGGGCGATCAAACCAAAAAGCGTGTCGAGACGGCCCTGAAATCAGTCGGGCTGATCGCGTGACGCCATGGCAAAGAAAGCGTCGCGGGTCGACCGCGCTGTCGCGGTCAACCGTAAGGCCCGACGTGACTATCACATTGAGGACTCGCTCGAAGTCGGCATCGTCCTAACCGGCAGCGAAGTCAAAAGCCTGCGCGCCGGTGGTGGCAGCATCGCCGAAGCCTACGCCGCCGAACGCGACGGCGAATTGTGGCTCGTCAACGCACACATCCCCGAGTTCAAAGCGGCCAATCGAAACAACCACGAACCCACGCGCCCGCGCAAACTCCTGATGCACAAAAAGCAGCTCGCCAAATATCTGGGCGAGGTGCGCCGCGGCGGCATGACCATCATTCCGCTCAAGATCTATTTCAACGCGCGCGGCATCGCCAAACTCGAACTCGCCTTGGGCAAGGGCAAAAAGCTCTACGACAAACGCGCCGACATCAAAACGCGCGACTGGGAACGCAGCCAGGCCCGCATGCTCCGCAATCGCGGTTAGGCCGCCTGCCGCTTGCGGGCGTGGTAGGTCAGCGCCAATTCGATGCAGTGCCGCACTGCCCGTTTCGGCAACGCCGCGCCCGGCTTGAAGAGAACCGCGCGGTTTGCGTGGAACGTGAGTTCGTCGCCGAACAGTGCGCGATAGGTATCGACCAAGTTCGTTTGGCAGTGAACCAGCAGCGCGCAGGCTTCGGGCACTTCGCGCACGCTGCCCAACCGAATCGTCGTGCCGATCCGCGCCTTGATCGGCACATAGGCGGGCTGGCTCCATTTCAGCGTTTCGACCACACCACCTACATCCGCTGCGTCGGCACCCTCAAGGATCAGCTCGCGCAACGCCATCATCGTGCGCCGCGCTTTCGGCGGATAGGCGTCGAACACCGCGCGCACCTTCTTGTCTTTGAACGCGCGCATATCAGTACAGCCACCCGGCCCACACCGGGTCGTCGTCCTTATGCGCCGCAAAAATCCGTGTCATCTCATGCAGAAAGTACAACTTGCCGCCGATCGTCACGATGGTACCCAGCACCGCGGCCCATGCCACAAGCTCAACCAGGCCATAGGTCAACACAACAAGCCCGACGAGCGCCATGGCGTTGCCGACGTGCGGCATCGTCCGTTCCCGCGCGCTCAGCACCAGTTTCTTGCGTTGGAGCCAGACCCGTTCGCCCAGCACGCTGCGCGACGACCAAGCCTGCGTCGTGCGCGGGCGCGGAAACAGGCGCGGGTTCAGCCACGTCCAAAACGCGATGAGCCCCAACGGCACCAGGCACCACCAACCCAGCCACACCCGCGCCCAAATCGCCAAGGCGATCAGCGCAATGATCGGCATCCGGGTCCACACGCTCCACGGGTTCACGTGGCGCGCCCAGACCGCGTCGCGCATCCCAAACAGGCGCAGCAGAACCTTTTCCATGACCCCTCAAGTCTATGGCTGTGCCCCCACCTTGACGAATCGACGCCGTCGCCACAGCGTGGCGGGGTGACCGCTCGATCCCCCAGCACACCCGCCGTCACGGTGCCCTATTTGATGGTGGCCACCATGGTCTCGGTGGTGGCGTCGACGATCTATGTGCCGTCCTTGCCGTCGATCGCCATCAGCCTTGGCACCTCCGCGACGATGGCGCAGTTCTCGCTCACGGCCTTCGTGCTGACCTTCGGCATTGTGCAGCTCTGGCACGGCCCGGCCTCGGACCGCTTGGGGCGCTACCGCGTCCTTGCCGGGAGCCTTGTGGTCTTCGTCATCGGTACCGCCGTCTGCGCGCTCGCGCCCAACATCGAAACGCTGATCGCCGGTCGGGTCCTTCAAGGTCTCGGCGCGGCCGGTGTCGGGGTGTTGCCGCGCGCCATCGCCCGCGATCAATTCGGCCACGAAGCCAGCGCCCGGGTCTTTACCTACCTATCGATGGCCGCGTCGGCCGCGGCGACCGCATCGCCGGTGATCGGCGGCGGGTTGGAGAGCCTCACCGGCACCTGGCGCATGAGTTTCGTTCTTCTCGGCCTGCTGGCGGCGTGGGTGCTGTTCCTATCGGCGCGCCGCGCGCCGCTTCTCGCCGCCGGCAGCCCCGAGCGCCCGACCGGCGTGCGCGGCTACATCGCCGATTATTGGTCGCTGATGCGCCGCGCCCCGTTTGCCTTCAACGTGATCGGCGGCGGATTCCTGCGCACCGGGTTCTACGCCTTCATCGTGTCGGTGCCGTTCGTGCTCACCAACATGTACGACACATCGGTTGCGGGCGTCGGTGTGATCATGATGACGCTGACCCTCGCCTTTCTGGGCGCCAATTTCATCGTCGTGCGCATCGCACACCGCTTTCGCCCCGAAACGCTCGTCGTCGCCGGCACCGCCATCTCGATGCTGTCGCCCATCGCGCTCGCCCTCTTGACGTTGACAAACGCCGGGCCGGTCGTCGCCGTGTCGCTACCCGTGGCGCTTTTCGGTTTCGGCAACGGCTTTGCGGTGCCGATGGCAAATGCATTGGCCGTCGGCGCCGATCCGCGCATGGCCGGCGCGGGCTCCTCTTTGTTGGGGTTCTGGGCCTACACGATGGGCGCGGGCGGTACCGTCGCCGCAGGCCTACTCACCCACAACACCGCATTGCCGCTCGCGATCCTGCTCGCCATCGCCACATCCGGCGCGCTCATCTGCTTTGTCACGGCGCGCGTTGCGACGTTGCGTCGTCTTTAGGCGGTCACCCGCGCCGCCGCCGCGCCCACCACATCCTCGAACATCTCCGTCGTCAGCCGCCCGGTGTTGGTGTTGTAGCGCGAGCAGTGATAGCTGTCGGTCAGCCACAGCCCGTTACCCAAGATATGCACCGCGCCATGCGCGAATTTGAAGCTGCTGCGCTTTTCGCCCAGCGTGGTCAGTACGGCCTCATGCGCCACCCGACCCAACGCCAAGATGCCTTTCAAGTTTTGCATCCCCGCAATCTCACTCACCAAGAACGGCCGGCACGCTTTTGCCTCGGCGCCGGTCGGTTTGTTTTGCGGCGGCACACAGCGCACCGCATTGGTGATCCGCGCGTTGACCAACGTCATCCCGTCGTCGGGGCGTTCGTCGTAGGGCCCGGTTGCCAAGCCAAACTTCAACAAGGTCGGATACAACAATTGCCCGGCCCAATCGCCCGTGAACGGCCGCCCGGTGCGGTTTGCCCCGCGCAAGCCCGGCGCGAGCCCGACAATCAGCAGCGCCGCATCGGGATCGCCGAACGAGCCCACCGGCGCGTTATGCCAATCCGGAAATTTGGCCGCGTTCTCTTCACGAAACGCCACTAGGCGCGGGCACAAGGCGCAATCGGGGGCAGGGGTCTCCATACCCCCGCGACTTTAGGGATCAGGCGGTTTCGCGCAACGTCTGGGGGGCGTCGGATTCGTTTGCGGCGGTCTGCCCGTCGCGATGGACCCGGGCGATGCGCGGCATCAAGTCGGCCAGTTCGATGAACGCGTCGGCCTGCCGGCGCAATTCGTCGGCGATCATCGCCGGGTTGGTGGCGATCGAACTCACCGCCGTCACCCGCACGCCTTTGCGCTGCACGGCCTCAACCAAGCGGCGGAAATCACCGTCGCCGGAAAACAGATAGATGTGATCCAGGTGCGGTGCCATTTCCATCACGTCGATCGCCAGCTCGATGTCCATGTTGCCTTTGATCTTGCGACGTCCGGCGTGATCGGTGAATTCCTTGGTCGGCTTGGTCACCAGCGTGTAGCCGTTGTAGTCGAGCCAATCGACCAGGGGCCGGATGGGCGAGTATTCCTGATCCTCGATCAAGGCGGTGTAGTAGAACGCGCGCACCATGCGGCCCCGTTCGCTGAACGTTTCCAGCAAGTTCTTGTAATCAATATCGAACCCCAGCGTGCGCGCCGCGGCATAGAGGTTCGAACCGTCGATAAAAAGCGCAATGCGCTCAAGCGGGGAAACCATCATGGGTCATATCCATTTCGTGCGGCGGCGGGTCCTTTCGGGCAGCCCGCGGATCGCGGTAATACGCAATGGCCGGTCTATGATGGCTATGTAGAGTGCCGTAAAAGCCGCACAAGGACTTCACAAGGGAAAGCACATCACTGTGATTTTGGTCGGTCTGGGCGCCAATTTGCCGCATCCCGAACATGGCCCGCCCGCGGCCACGCTGCGCGCCGCTTTGGCGCAGTTTCCGGCGGAAAACATGGCCGTGGCGGCGGTCTCGCGGTTCTACGAGAGCGCCCCGGTCCCGGCCTCCGATCAGCCCTGGTTCGTCAATGCCGTGGCCCGGATCGAAACCGCACTCGACCCGGCGGGTGTTCTGGCGGCCCTGCACCGCATCGAGGCCGCATTCGGCCGAATCCGGCAAGAGCGCTGGGAAGCCCGGATTTTGGACCTCGATTTGCTCGATTATGCCGGCCAGGTGGGCACCGGACCGCCGCCCACCCCGGAAATCCCCCATCCGCGCCTCGTTGGCCGCGCCTTCGTCCTGCTGCCCCTGGCCGAGATCGCCCCGAATTGGGTCCATCCGGCCACCGGGCAGCCGCTCGCCGACCTCCTCGCGAGCCTCGATCCGGCGCAGATCATCCGGCCTCTCGAATCGCCGCCAATGCCTTGAAATGGCTCACAAACTCTTGCGTTGTGCAGCGCAACCGCATATCTAAGAGAAGCGCACCGGTGCCCGGCTGGCGCGCCGATATCCAAATTGGAGTGCTAAATGGCCCGCGTCACCGTCGAGGACTGCGTCGAAATCGTCCCCAACCGCTTCGAGCTTGTGGTTCTCGCTGCCCAGCGCAGCCGGGAAATTTCCGCCGGCGCTGATCTCACCATCGAGCGCGACAACGACAAGAACCCGGTCATTGCGTTGCGCGAGATTGCCGAAAAAACCGTGCCCGTCGATGAACTCGATGATTCGCTTATCCTCAGTCTGCAAAAACAGGTCGAGTCGGATGAGCCCGAGGAAGACGATATGGCGATGCTGATGTCCAGCGATTGGACGCCGGAACCGCAACCGCCGGCCAAACCCGACCCGGAATATGTCGAGGAAGAACGCAAGCCCCAGGGGCCGGCAAGTGCCGCGCCGGAGGGACTTTAACCCGCGACTGCGCACCTTACCGCCGACGTATTTTCGGCGCGTCGCCCATTGCGGGGCGCCATGTTGAATCCCGACGACTTGGTCGCCCGCGTGCGACGCTACGACCCCGACGCCGATGTGGGTCTTGTCGCCAAAGCGTTTGATTTCTCGCTCGAAGCCCACAGCACCCAGACCCGCGCGAGCGGCGAGCCCTATTTCTCCCATCCGCTCGAAGTTGCCGGCATTCTGACCGACATGCGGCTCGATGCCGCGTCCGTCGCCACGGCCTTGTTGCACGATACGGTCGAAGACACCGTCGCCACGCTCGATCAGATTGATACCCAATTCGGGGCTGAAATCGCCCAACTCGTCGACGGGGTCACCAAACTCACCATGCTCGAGCATGTCCGCCCGACCAAGCAGTCGCGCGAGGCAGAGAACTTCCGCAAACTGTTGCTGGCGATGTCCAACGATCTGCGTGTGTTGATCGTCAAGCTCGCGGATCGTTTGCACAACATGCGAACGCTCAATTTCATCGGATCGACCGAGAAACGCCACCGCATCGCCGCCGAAACGATGGACATCTATGCGCCGCTGGCCGAGCGCATCGGCATGCACGCCATCAAGGACGAACTCGAAGACCTTTCCTTTGCCGAGCTCAACCCCGAGGCGCGCGAGTCGATCCTGGGCCGGTTGGAATACCTGCGCACCGAAAGCGGCGACGCCATCGCCAAAATCACCAGCGAGCTTGAACGCACGCTATCGAGCGCGGGCCTCGACGCCACGGTTTTCGGTCGCGAGAAGCGGCCTTATTCGATCTGGCGCAAGATGGAGCGCAAGAACATTTCCTTCGAGCAACTCGCCGACGTCATGGCGTTCCGCATCTTGGTGGAAGACGACGACGACTGTTACCGCGCCTTGGGGATCGTCCACCGCGCCTATCCGATGATCCCGGAACGCTTCAAAGACTTCATTTCGACGCCCAAACCGAATGGCTATCGCTCGGTCCATACCACGGTGATCGGCCCCGAGAAGCGCCGCATCGAGATTCAAATCCGCACCCGTGACATGAACGAGGTTGCCGAGCACGGCGTCGCTGCCCATTGGCAATACAAAGACGGCGGCGCCATCAAGGAAAGCGCGCAGCAATTCAGTTGGATTCGTCAACTCCTCGAAATGCTCGAACACGGCGGTCATCCCGAGGAATTTCTCGAGCACACCAAACTCGAGATGTACCAAGATCAAGTTTTCTGCTTCACGCCCAAGGGCGGGCTGATTGCCTTGCCGCGGGGCGCCACTCCGGTCGACTTCGCCTACGCCGTTCACACCAATGTCGGCGACACCTGCGTCGGCGCCAAGGTCAATGGGCGCATCGCGCCGCTTCGCACCGCGCTTGAGAACGGCGACCAGATCGAGATCATGCGCTCGTCCGCGCAAACACCCTCGCCGACGTGGCTTAACTTCGTCGTCACCGGCAAGGCGCGCTCCGCCATCCGCCGTTTCGTCCGCGTCCAGCAAGATCAGCAATACGTCGACCTGGGCAGCGCCATTGTCCGCCGCGCCTTCGAGCAGGCCGGTCATTCCCTCAACAGCAAGGCTCTCGACCGCGCGCTGACGGTCCTCAACCTGAAATCCGAAGAAGAGCTCTACGCCCATGTCGGCCAGGGCTTCGCCTCGGGCAAAGAAGTGGTCAGCATCGTCTTTCCGGCGGAAACCGAACGCCGCATTCCCAGTTTCGTCCGCTCGGCCATTCGCCGCGTGCGGGCCGACAAGAACGTCGACCGCGCGATCCCGATCAAGGGCCTGATCAAAGGCGTCGCGGTCCACTTCGCCGATTGCTGTCATCCGCTTCCCGGCGACCGCATCGTCGGCATTCTGACCGAGGGCAAGGGTGTGCGAATCCACACCATCGATTGCGAGATCTTGCGCAGCCTCAGCAGTTCGCCCGAACGCTGGCTCGATGTATCGTGGGACGTCGGCTCGGATAGCCAAGAGGTGCACCTGGGCCGCATCAAAGTAACCCTGTCGAACGAGCCCGGATCGCTCAACGCGTTGACCGCCGTGATTGCCAAGAACAATGCCAACATCACCAACCTCAAGGTCAGCAATCGCTCCGACGATTTCTTTGAATTTCTTGTCGATGTCGAGGTGCGCGACGTGAAGCACCTCACCGGCATGATTGCGGCGCTTCGCGCCGATGATGGTATTCACAAAGTGGACCGTGTGCGCGCATGAACCGAGACGAAATCCTGCAACATTTCCGCGATGCCGGCGCCTTGCTCGACGGCCACTTCCTGCTCAGTTCCGGCCTCCACAGTCCGGTCTACCTGCAATGCGCCCGGGTGATGATGGACCCGGTGCGTGGCGCCATGCTGTGTCGTGCCCTGGCCGACAAAATCGTCGCCGAACTTGGACCGAACAGCATCGACCTCGTCGTCTCACCGGCGATGGGCGGCGTGGTGGTGGGCTACGAGATGGCGCGCCAACTCGGCGTGCCCGGCATCTTCACCGAACGCGTCGACGGCGCCTTTGCCCTGCGCCGCGGTTTCGATATCCCCGCCGGTGCCCGCGTCCTGATGGCCGAAGACATCGTCACCACCGGCAAATCCAGTCGCGAGTGCATCGCCTGTATCACCGACTACGGCGGCACCGTCGTCGCCGCATCGTGTTTGATCGATCGCAGCGACGGCGAGGTCGATCTTGGCGTTCCTTTGGTGTCGCTCACCGGCTACAAAGTGCCGGCCTATGCCGAAGATGCGTTGCCCCCCGAACTCGCCGCCACCCCGGCCGTCAAACCCGGTAGCCGTGATCTAAAATAAGCCCATGCTGTTCAAGCCCCGCAAACGCCGAACCATCCTCTATCACGCGCGCAATGTCGTTTGGCCGCGTGCCGGCTGGGGCCGTTCGTTCTCGTATCTGCGCCATCGTGTCGCCCGATTGCCGGGCTCGCCCGAAAGCATCGCCATGGGCCTGACCTGCGGCATTGCGGTTTCGTTCACGCCCTTAATCGGCTTTCACCTGGTCGTGGCCGCGCTGATCGCCTGGGTGCTGGGTGGCAATCTCTTTTCCTCGGCACTCGGCACCGCGATCGGCAACCCGTGGACTTTCCCGCCGATCTTTCTCTGGGACATCCAGGTCGGCCATTGGATTCTGGGGAAAGACGAAGCGATCCCCGAAGCCATCTCCGAAACCACCGTGTTCGATAACCTGGTCGGTGTCTTTGTGCCGACCTTGGTCGGCAGCATCCCGACGGCCCTCGTCGTCGGTGTCGTCACCTATTATCCGTTGCGCTACCTCATTCGCACCTACCGCACCACGCGCCGTCATCGGATGGAGCGCATGGCCCGCCAGCGCATGATTCAGCGCAAAGGCATGATGGAAGCGGCCGCGAAGGAGAAAACGCCATGAGCCGTTTGCGTCTTGGCGTCAACATCGATCACGTCGCCACCATTCGCAATGCCCGCGGCGGCTCGCATCCCGACCCGGTACGTGCCGCCCGAATGGCGGCCGATGCGGGCGCCGACGGGATCACCGCGCATTTGCGCGAAGACCGCCGCCACATTTCCGATGTCGACATCGAGCGCCTCGGCCAAGACCTCACGCTGCCGCTCAATCTTGAAATGGCGGCGACCGACGAGATGCTCGACATCGCGCTGCGCCACACCCCGCATGCCGCGTGCCTCGTGCCCGAGCGCCGCGAGGAGCGCACAACCGAAGGCGGTCTCGAGGTGCACCGCGCCCAGAACGAATTGCGCCCTTACGTCGCGCGGTTGGCAGATGCCGGTATCCGGGTGTCGTTGTTCATTGCGCCGGACCCGCAACAGCTTGAAGCCGCGGTGCGCATCGGCGCCCCCGTGGTTGAACTCCATACTGGTCCGTATTGCCACGCCGAAGGCGCGGCGCGGGACGAGGAACTCGAGCGCATTGTAAAAGCCGCCGCTGTCGCCCAAGACCTCGGCTTAGAATGCCACGCCGGTCATGGCCTGTCATTCGAGACCGCCGGACCGATCGCGCAAATTCCTAACGTGGTCGAGCTCAACATCGGACACTTCTTGGTCGGCGAGGCGATCTTTGGTGGCCTCGATTCGGCCATCAAACGCATGCGCGCGATCATGGACCGCGCCCGTGCCGACACCGGCGGCGCACGCAGCGCTTAGGCGCGGCGGCACATCGTATGATCATCGGCCTAGGCAGCGACCTCATCGACATTCGCCGCGTCGAAAAGACCCTCGAGCGCTTCGGCGATCGCTTCGTCCAGCGCTGTTTCACCCCGATCGAGCAACGCAAATCCGACCGTCGCGCCAATCGGGCAGCGTCTTACGCCAAGCGGTTCGCTGCCAAAGAGGCATGCTCAAAGGCGCTCGGCACCGGGTTCCGGCGCGGCGTGTACTGGCGCGATCTCGGCGTCGTGAACCTGCGGTCGGGCAAACCCACCATGGAATTGACCGGCGGGGCGCAGAAACGCTTGCAGGAAATGCTCCCGCCGGGCATGAAAGCGCAGATAGATCTCACCATCACCGACGATCACCCGCTGGCCCAAGCCATTGTCGTGATCACCGTTGTGCCCGCCGACACCCCGTCGGCCTGAGCCCCAGAGGAATTTCTTAGTGACGAATGCGCGTGCGGCCCGCAAGGGCAAGAGTGGGGTGGGCGAGACGATCCGGACGCTGATCTACGCCGTCTTGATCGCGATCGTCATCCGCACCGTCGCGTACGAGCCGTTCAACATCCCCTCGGGCTCGATGATTCCGACCCTCCTGGTGGGCGACTACCTGTTCGTTTCCAAGTTTTCCTACGGCTATAGCCGCTACTCGATCCCGTTCGGGCTCGATCTTTTCCCGGGCCGTATCCTGGGCGACTTGCCCGAACGCGGCGACGTCGCCGTCTTCAAATTGCCCAGCGACCCGTCCACCGATTTCATCAAGCGCGTGATTGGTCTGCCGGGCGATCGCATTCAGATGATCGAAAGCGTCCTGCACATCAACGGCGAGCCGGTAAAGCGCGAACGCACCGACGACTTCATCGCCATGCGGCGCGACGGCAGCGAAGTGCGCGTGCCGCAATATATCGAAACGCTCCCCAATGGCCGCACCTATCGGACGCTCGACCAAACGCCCAATGGCCCGCTCGACAACACGTCGGTCTATCAGGTCCGCGAAGGCTTTTACTTCATGATGGGCGACAACCGCGACGATTCCCAAGACAGTCGCGTGACGTTCGCGGTCGGCCAAGTGCCGGAACAAAACCTCGTCGGTCGTGCCGAGATCATGTTCTTCTCCACCAACGGCGCCGGCGCCTGGTACGAGGTCTGGAATTGGCCCAAGAGCATTCGCTGGAACCGCCTGTTCAAGACCGTGCAGGAGTTCTGAGCCCGCATGTCGCCGACGCCCGAGGACGAGTTCGCAACCATTCTCGGCTACCGCTTTCGCGACCCGGCTTTGCTCTCCGAAGCGCTCACCCACGCCAGCCTCGACGGGGGCCGCAAGGAAAAGCGCGGCCCCGACAATGAACGCCTCGAATTCCTCGGCGACCGCGTTCTTGGCCTCGTGATCGCGACGCACCTGTTGGAAACCTTTCCCCAAGCCGATGCCGGCGCCCTGGCGCGCCGCTACAACAGCCTGGTGCGGCGCGAAACCCTGGCCAAGATCGCCCGCACACTCGATCTCGGCGCCTATTTGCGGATGTCCAAGGCCGAAGACAGCTCCGGCGGGCGCAACAAGTCCGCCATGCTCGCCGACGGGTGCGAAGCGGTCATTGCCGCGCTCTATCTCGATGGCGGGCTCGAAGCCGCTTCGGCATTCATTCACACCCACTGGGCGCCGTTGGTCGGTCGCGACGGCCAAGCCGGTCGCGATGCCAAAACGGCGCTGCAGGAATGGGCCCATGCCGCGGGCCTGCATCCCCCGATGTACGAAGAAGTCGAACGCTCCGGCCCGGCCCACGATCCGCACTTCGTCGTCGCCGCCTCGCTCGAAGGCCATCCGCAGGTCACCGGCGAAGGCACCTCCAAACGCCGCGCCCAACAAGCCGCTGCCGCCACGCTTCTCGCGGCCGTCACCAAAGACGAAGAAGAATGACTCTTCAAACCTCCCGACATTCGGCACAGCCTTCAGCGCCGCACATCCATTTCTCCTCCTCCTGTCGACAAGGGGAGGGCAGGGAGGGGGTCGCCTCACAACACCGCGCTGCGCCACCTTCAACAACCCCCTCCTTTATCCGCCCCCTCGCAAAGGGGGAGGAGATCAAGTGGCCCCACCCATGACCGACGAGACCCGCTGCGGCTTTTTCGCGATCATCGGGGCGCCCAACGCCGGCAAATCGACGCTGCTCAACCGCGTCGTCGGCACCAAGATCGCGATCGTCACGCCCAAAGTGCAAACCACCCGCAACCGCATCGTCGGCATCGCGTTGCACGGCGCGGCCCAATTGGTCTTCGTCGACACGCCCGGCATTTTCGCGCCCAAGCGCCGCCTCGAGCGCGCCATGGTCGATGCCGCCTGGGCAGGAGCCGCCGACAACGACGGCCTCGTGCTGCTGATCGACGCCCATGCCGCCCGCAACGGCGTACCCGACCGTGATTCCCAAGCCATCGTCGCCGCGTTGAAAGAGCAGGGCCGCCGCGCGGTCGTCGTGCTCAACAAGATCGACGCGGTCGACCGCGCCGGTCTTCTTAACTTGGCCGCGTGGATCGATGCGCAAGCCATCGCCGATTCGGTGTTTATGGTCTCGGCCCTGACCGGCGACGGCGTGACCGACCTGCTCGACGATCTCGCCGCCCGCGCCCCCCAGGGGCCATGGCACTACCCCGAAGACCAAGTCTCGGAAATCCCCTTGCGCCAACTCGCGGCCGAGATCACCCGCGAAAAACTCTTTATGGGTCTGCGCCAAGAATTGCCCTACGCGCTCACCGTCGAAACCGAGACCTGGGAAGATCGCCAAGACGGCTCGGTTAAGATCGACCAAGTCGTCTACGTGCGCCGCGATTCACAAAAGAAAATCATCCTCGGCAAAGGCGGCCAGCAAATCAAAAAAGTCGGCGAAGCCGCCCGCACCGAACTCGAAGCCCTGTTCGAACGCCGCGTCCACCTCTTCCTCTTCGTCAAAGTCCGCGACAACTGGGTCGACGAC
>Ga0055584_100004977_pt1 | contig 13009 bp, 17 predicted proteins | sample OSDHelmetaG_FD_58716 | JGI IMG/M metagenome (GOLD analysis project Ga0055584, IMG submission 58716) | Pelagic marine sediment microbial communities from the LTER site Helgoland, North Sea, for post-phytoplankton bloom and carbon turnover... | ecosystem: Environmental > Aquatic > Marine >... | reverse complement strand
GAACCTGAACCTGAACCTGAACCTCAACCTGAGCCTGAACCAGAACCTGAGCCTGAACCAACAAATTATGATTATGTTGTAATTGGAGCAGGTCCAGCAGGTATAATGACAACATATAAATTAAATGAAGCCAATCCTGATAAAAAAATATTGCTTATTGAAAAAGGAGACGGATTAGATGAGTATAGTGAACAACAACAACAATTAGGTAATACAACATATAGAAATTCATTTAATTGGCAAAATGTTTCGGGATTTGGATATGGTGGAACTTTGGGAACTGATAAACCATTGTCATTAGGAAAAGGAGTTGGAGGAGGTACTTTACATTTTGGGTTACAATATATTGATAATATAGTAGACAAAAGTGCACAAATGTATAAAAATTGGAGAGGTGACAATGGTGGTTCTAATTACTTTAACATTGTTGAAAATTTATTATCTCCCCATGAGTATGATTACTCTACAGAATCATCTACATTAGGTGATTCTTATATAAATTTAAAAAATGAAATAAATAAAACAAATAATGATGGTGGAAAAAAATATTCAGATGTTGATTGGTATAATAATAAAATATATTCAAACACCCCAACTGGATATTTTTCAGCAAACAGAATAGTTGTAGGTGATATTTTATATGATAATGGTAGTATTAAAGATAATATAACAATTTTAACTAATACTGAAGTTAATAATTTAGTATTTAATACTAATAATACTACAATAGAATATTGTACAGATTCTAGTGGAAATAATTATTATGGAAATAAATTTATATTATGTTTGGGTGCTATTCAAACTCCTGTATTACTACTTAAAAGTGATGTAGGTCCCAATAAAACAATAGATTTACATGTAGGAGAAAAATTATATGACCATGCGGGTATGGTAACTATATATAAAAAAGAAACAACTACAACAACAACAACTCCTCCAGATTCTACATTATATTATTCTGATTCTGATATTACTAATATACGAGCGTTAAGCGGGGTTGGTGATTCTAATTTTAAAATATTTGATACAACTTCTAATGATGAAGGTTATGAAAATTTAGATAGTTCTAGTTACAATAGTTCAAGTAGTCCAAAAAAAATGTATAGGATTTTTAGACATAGTAAATTATCAGATTCTCAGATTCAACAAGCAGTTTCAGGAATACGTCCTACAGGAAATTCTTCTATATCTCTTTCAACCAGTCAATGCTTTTATTATGTTTATGACATGGGAAATTTCTGGAATGGTGGTGGCCATTGGATATCATTATTTACCAAGCCAAAAGACTTAACTTCGACACTTTTGGGCCGACATGGAAGTCAATATGGTTATAGATTATTTCCAGACGGTTCAAACAATTCGAGTACTTCAAGAAATTGTAGATTAAGAGGAATTTATAAAGATTCTTTGGGAGAATCAACCGTAACACAAGAAACTACTGAATTAAGTGACTTAGGATTTAAAACTATGGAAGTATTGCAACATATACAAACAAGACATTCTGATTTAGAATGGCAAACATATTATTCTATTATACCCGGTTATAATTCAAGATTGATATTGGCAAATGCTCATAGTAAACACATTAATGATAAAGGTACAATTACATTAAATGATAATAATGAACCTATAGTAACTTTAAATCATTTTGAAGGAGATTCAAATGGAAAAAGTGCATCAGAATTAAAAAACTATATAATAGATTCTATGCAAAAAAATCATGAAATTTTAACAAGTTCTGATTTAGGATATAAATTAGATATGGGTGGACTTGATATTACTATTAATGCTTATGCATTGGCAGCAATAGAAGATCCTAATAACGGTTATCAGAGTATTTACCATTATCATGGAAGTTGTCAAGAAGGAGAAGTAGTTGATTCAGATCATAAAGTTAATAACGTAAATAATTTGTATATTGGAGATATCTCAATATTAAAGGAACCATGGGGAGGTTCTACAAGTGTCCCTGCTTTAATTACTGGTTATATAACAGCCGAAAAAATATTAGAATCAGAATCAGAATAAAATATATAATAATAATAAATGAATTTATTTTTACTTTTAATGATAGTTATTTTAATAGGTGTTTTAATTTCACTTTTTACTGAAAAACAAAAACGTCATATAATTATTAAAACTGTGAAACCAATGTGGTGGGGTCCAGCAGGGAAAATACCTCCTAATCCACCAGTTCGTTGGGGATACAGACATATTTGTAAAAAACGACTTAACTGTTAATTTCTTAATATTTTTAATTATGTCTATAAAAATATTAGGATATACCGCAATTTCATTAGCAGCATTGGCTGCTATACCTCAATTATATCAAATAATAAAAACAAAAAAAGTTAGAGATTTAAATCCTGTCTTTTTTTTCATGGATACTTTGGCTAGTTTACTTTACATTATTTATGGTATTTTGAATAATGATTATATTATGATGGGTTCGGCTGTTATGCCATTTTTAACACAATTTATTATTTTATTTTTGTGGAAATATTATAAAAATATTGATATTACTGTCGAGTAATATTATCTAAAATATATTTTTCAACATCAGAGTATTTTAAATCAACTTTTCTATTATTTAAATATTTAACAATAATTATTATTTTTTCAAGAAGAGTATCTATTAAATTTAATTCACCTGCTATTATTGTATAAGCATTTTTTTTATTTTGATTACTAGTATTTTTATGGTTATCATAATATCTTTTTGTATGTGGATATTTTTTTTTAACTTGTTTTAAAATTTTAAATATTTGTTCAAAACATACTAGTTCATTATCTTTGTTTTGATAATGATTTATATAATAATTTTTATTTTGCTTGCTTCTAAAAAAATTTAATAAACTTATAAACTGTGATGAGTTTATATCGCCATTAATGTATCCTTTAAAATCTCTTAATTTTAAGTATAATCTTACTTCACTATATGGTAACACAAAACCATAAAACATAAAATAATTATCCATAGGTTTAATACCATAACTATCCAAAATTTCATCCCCAACAGAAATATTTGTTTTTGCTAACATTTGATAACTTTTAAGTTCGTTATTATAAGACCAACGAGTTTGACATGTATTACTATGATTTAACATATCTGCAAATGGTACCATAGCACTAACAACATCATTATGCATTGTTAGTTTAAAATTTCTAGAAGATACTAATGACCTCATACGTTGATATTCATATAAATTAAATTGGTCAAAATCAGGTACAACTCTTTTTAGAATTCTATATTCTTCACGTATAAATCTTTTTCTCTCCTTGATTCTTTCTACTAAATAACTTCCCTTTAAAAAATCTAGTTCTTTATCCCAAAAAATAGGTATATGTTCAAGTGTTTCAGGAAGAGTATCGAAGTAAGGTGTCCAATCTACATCTTGCATTATTCCATCAAATTCTTCTGCAAACAACATAAATACCGTAATTTTAATAATATTTAACTCTGTTTCTGATTTATCGGAAAATGTATTATTTAAGTTACATATTTCTAGAATAGAATCTGCGGTTTTATTTGTAATTATTAAGTGTTGAGGTATTAAAAAAACAAAATTTCCTTGAGTAATATTTTTTGCAGATACGACACCTCTTTCTTTATTTTGTTGGTTTATTATTTTTAAATTATCTATATTAACATTATTTTGTTTTAACCAACCTAGTAATTTTTCCATATAAAGTATAGTGTTATTAAATAATTGTAAATTAAATCCGTTAGATTAGGTATACATATAAGAATGTCTGTATACTTTACAGTGTTTACAATGATATTTAATTCTACTGTAATAATCACCATCATCTAAATCTATCCATTCATGATTGCAATTTTTCCAAAGAAATTTTTCTATTTCTTTAATTTTTTTTTTATTTTTAACAATAAATCTTTGATAAGCAAAAATATTATTTTGTAATTCTTTTTTTAGTTCAATATTATTTTTAACTTTTAATTCTAAACTAACTTCTTGTTTTTCTTCCATATTTAATATTACAAAGTAATAATATTAAATATTTTATCAATTTATATATAATGGACAAAATGCAAGTTTTAACAAATATTAAATTACAAATAGATGAACTTTTATTGGCTGAAAAAAAAGCACCAACAGATACTTTGTCTGATAATATAGTTAAATTTGAAAAATTACAAGAAACTTCAAAATATTATAACGAATATGAAACATTTACAGGATATGGTATACGTAATTTAAAAGATAAGTTTGAATGTTTACTTAAAATTGCAAAAGAGCAAAATAATCGCATAATTGAATTAGAAAAAAACGTAGAAATACTTTCTAAACCTAAAAATCCTTTTGATGAATTATAAAATATTATATTTTGTTTTAAAAGCATCAACTAATTCTTGAGGTATTTCATTAAAATCAATTATTTTTTTATTTAGTAAATATCTCTCCATTGTACCTTCCACTTTTTCTAATTTTGTTTTGAAAAGTTCTTCATCATCATAATATTTACATGCTGTTTTAGGCCCGCATTTTTTAAAAACTCCTGAAATATTATCACTTTTATCACCAGTAAGAATTTTTACAAAAAGGTCTTTTTTTGCATCATTAAAACTAGATTTTCTTTCAGTAAGTTTTTTAAATTTAAGGTCATAAAGATGAACATTTGTTTGTGCCAATTGTAAATAGTCCATATCACTTGTAATAATTGTAATATTGGATTGTGGATATTTGTTTAATATATCTTTTGTTAAGATAGCAAGACAATCGTCTGCTTCTAATTCTGGAAATTTAAAAACTTCTTTTGCCCCACCTTTTTGAAAAAGATTGTCATTATATGCCATTTTAAAGAAAGGTCCTCCTAGAAATGTGTCGTCATATACACGATTGGCTTTATATGTTTCTAGATGTTTCATTCTCCATATTGTTTCTCTAGGACAATCACGCCCTACCAAAATAATAGGATTTTTAATTTTAAGTTTTTTGGGTATTTCTAGAAGTTTTGTTTGAAAAGTTTTTTTAAATTTTTCTACAAATTCTGTATTGTTTTCAGGCAAATTATCTTTATCAATAATTTGGTCTTTTTTAGCAAGTTTAAACCAGTTTGAAATAGCATAAAATCTGAAAAAGATAAAGTAACTTCCGTCGATAAGTATAAAGTGTGGTTGTTCTGTAGTCATTGTTATATTTAATTTAGAGAAATGACTTTAAATTAAATATTCAATTTATTATATATGGGTCATGGATGTCCTTTTAAGAAATCAACTGCAAAAATGAGGTGGAAATGGCGAAAAAAACGCGTTAGAAGATTACAACGAAAAAGACGTAAAATGAGAGCCCGAGCAAAATAATTGTAAAATATAAACAGAAAAAAAAGAACTAGAAGACGTTATGTAGATTATAATATATTTAAAATTTTAGTAAATATATTATATAAATGGATAGTTTAATTAGTTTTGCCAAATCACAGTATAGAAATTATGAAAATAATAAAATTATAACAAATGAAACTTTTAAAGAACAATCGTCATTTGAAAAAAGAGTAGAACAATCAAAATCTATAATGGAAAAATATCCAACAAGAGTTCCCGTTATTTGTGAACGCTTAACAAAAAAAATTCAAAAAATAGATAGAAAAAAATATCTTTGTCCGGATGATCTAACAATGGGTAATTTTATGTATGTTATAAGAAAAAGACTAAAATTAGATTCATCAATGGCAATATATTTGTTTATAAATGATAAAATTGTACCTGTATCTCAAACTTTAGGAGTAGTATATGATAAACATCAGGATAAAGATGGATTTTTATATATTAAGTATGATTCTGAGACAACATTTGGATAAAGATAATTTAATTATATAATTTTTTAATATTAAATTATATTATATAATGAGTAATTTAAACCTGAATATATTTCGTAATTCATTTAGATTAGTATCTGATGCCCAGCCAGATAGAACTACTAATAAAATTTGCAAAAAGGGTCAAACATTTAGAACAACTTCTCGACATGCATCAGTAGAATTTGGTTCACAGTCAAATGATTGTACTCGTATTGTTGGAGGTACATCAAAACCAGGACCAACTGCAGTTTTTGACAGTGCATTAGTTAGAAAAAGAAGAATTCAAGAAAGAACAAAATCGAATAAAGCGGGAAATTCTGGAAATACTTCCAATAAATTTGAAAGAACATTTAGAGGATATAATTCACATGTTGAAAATGGAAGAGATGGTCAAACTCTTGGAAGAAGAGCACAATTGTTTGGTGCTGAAAATAGTCAAGGTCTTCAGGCTGCTAAACCTGCTGCTGGCGTCAGGGGAGATTCAAGTGATGTTATTTACTTTAGATCTATTTTTGAAAGAAATAATCTTAATGTATCTGCTCAGTAAATTTATTTTAAATTAACTAATACTAATTAAAAATCATTATAAATTTTCTAATAGTAATTTATAATGCTTAAGAAACTTTTAGCAGAATTTTTAGGAACTATGTTCTTTCTTTACGTTATATTAGCCACAGGTGATGCTGTCGCTATTGGTCTGGGTCTTACTGTTGCTATTATGGTAATTGGTAAGCATTCTGGTGGTCACTTTAACCCTGCTGTTTCAGTTATGTTGGCTATGGCTGGAAAACATTCTATGAAAGAACTTGCCCCATATGTTGTTGCACAAGTTTTAGGAGGTTTGGCTGCGTTGGAATTATACAAAAGATTTAAGTTTTAAATCTTGTAAATTTTGAATAATATAATTTATTAATATTTTAATCTAATTATATTGTATAATGTCAGGAGATACAGTCGCAGATAAAGCAATGGCCGGTGAGGCAATGAATTTACTTAAGAACGCTAGTTCTACTTTAGAAACCCTTGTAGGTAAACTTCAGGCAGGTGGACGTAGATTAAAAAAAAGACGTTCACGCAGAAGAAAAAGCAGAAAATCCCGTCGTGGAAGAAAAAGCCGCAGACGCACGAAGCGTCGCCGTCGCACTCGCCGCCGTCGCAGACGTTAAGTTGCTTAAATTTTAAATATATATATATTTTCTTTAAAATATATATATGACTGAATCATTTATGGATAAATTTAAAAGAGGTGTTGTAGAAAATAAAGCACATGCAAATAATGCATATACAAAAGCACATGAAGGAGTAGCATTAAGTAAATTGGGAGCAATGGATTTTAAAAATGCAATGAATAGAAAAAAAAATGAAGGTAATATGTATAATATGCCAATGCAAACGGGAGGTACAGGGCTTTTTGGAAAAGATCAAGATCATGAAACACCTGGGATGCGTATTCAGAGAATGAAAAGAAATGCCTCTAAACATGCTCAATTAGTTGCAGATACAAAAGCATACAATACATCTTCAGTAGAAGATAGACGTGCAGCATTTAAATCTTTACATAATCAAAAAAACAGTAGAAATTTAGTAGGTATGGGAAAAAAAAGAAAATCACGTAGAAGAAGAACACGCAGAAGAAAATCACGTAAAAAAAAGAGAACTAGAAGACGCAAACAACGTGGTGGATGTGGTTGCTCAATGTCAGGTGGCAAACGTAGAAGAAAAAGAGGCGGACATCATGAACTTTTACTTTTAGGTGCTTTAGGGGCCGCTAATATGTTGAAATCTAAGAGAAAGTCTAAGAGAAAGTCTAGAAGAAAGTCCAAAAGAAAGTCTAAGAGAAAAAGACGTTAAATAATAGTATTTTAATTCTTAACATAACATTATATGTTAAGAATCATAGTATCAGCATTATTAATGTGTGCTGCTATATTTTGGGGAATGTACAATCCTAGTGATAGTTCACCTCATAATGAAATAATAAACTATTTAGGCCTTAATCAAAAACTAACAAAATGGATGCATATAATTTTAGGAACAATGTTTTATTTATTAGCAATTATAGTTATTTAGTTATGTTTTTTCATAAGATGATACATTAAATAAATAATTAAAAACCCAAATCCTAAATTATATAAGTTTGCCATTTTTTTTTTACTTAATTTAGATTCATCCATTAATTCCTTTAATTCTATGAAAGTATTATTCATATTAGTAAATCCATCTTTAGCACATCCAGTGCGAGTTTTCGTCTTATCCACTGGATTTGTACCTCCAAAAATACATGGGTCTAAATTTGCAATATCAGCATCAGCAACATAAACACCTCTAATACCATTATCACTAGGTAAATTTAATTTTCTACATTTAGGATTAGCACCTTGCATAAATCCTCCAAAAATAGCAACAGGATTTATTGCTCCTACATTTTCTATAGTACCGGGTACTAACCCTCTAAATTCAGGAAAACTAGCACCTGATACATCAGAAATAAAAGGAATAGAACCTGTTGGTTTATTATGGATATAAACATATCTATCTACTTTATTTCCATCTGGAGCAGTGCATTGACCACCTGTTTTTAAATAAAATCTATTTCCTAAAGGACCGTCTACTCGACTTGCAGAACCTCCTCCTGCAACTAAAATTTCAGTAAAAGCAATAAGGCCAGCAACATCTTTTGCTAGAGCCCCCATATTTCCATCACTACTCATACCTATTTCTTTTGGAGTTTTAATTTGTTTTGCATAATTGTATGTAGGGCCTAAGAATTTTTTTTCTAAATCCCCAATACCACCAGATAATTTGTCAAAAAAGCCTGCCATTAAATATATATATATATATATTTATTTAATAATGAATGAAGAAAAACAACAATTAACTCAAAATGAAAACAATATATATGAAGAACAAATACAAGAAACTTATCAGTGTAGAATATGTTTAGAAGAAGAAGATAATTTAGAACTTCTAATTTCTCCTTGTAGATGTAGTGGTACTTCTAAATATGTTCATCGAGAATGTCTTAGAAGATGGAGATATCAGGATATTAATGCTCCAGGATTTTCAAAATGTATGGAATGTAATGAAGAATATATTATTTTAAATAGTAATGATATTGAGTCGGAAAATATTTTTATTATTTTTAATAAATCATTAAAACTGTTATATTTTCAAATGATTATATCATTACCTATATCCTTTGTTATGTTTGTAGTAGATTATGAAGATAAAAGTATTATTAAATCTATGCCTGGATGGAATAGCACTCATGCATTAGAAGCAATGGATTATGATTCAACGTATAAAGATTTATTCTATTTAAATTTATCAATATATATTGAGAATCAAATATTTTTAGTAATATATTTATTAAGAGTAAGTATTTATGTAACCAATATCAAAGAATTGCTTTATTCGATGAGAAAGCATTTTATTGTTAATTTCTTTTATTATAATCTATACTGGTTACTTACTGTAGGTATGGGTATTTCTAATATATATCAATTTGCTATTGTATCTGTATTTTTATATCAATTATTTAGTTATAAAATGAATTATTTATTTTTAAAATATCATAATAAGTGTATTGAAAATATAAATAGTAAATTAAATACAGGTGTTGCGTCAATGGATAATAATCCACTTAATATTATTATAGATGACCGCGAATATAATGGAGAAAATGATGAATATGATACTGATGATGATTATCAAGAAGGAGAAAATGATGGTATTGAACTTTTAAGAAATTGATGGACTTTCTGCCATAATTTTTCCCAATTTATTTAAACTTTCACTACCACCACTTATATTTCCTCCTCCATTAAAGCCTTTATCTAAATCATTTAATTCTTTTTCTTTTTCACCTTTTTCTTTCATCATATCTTTTGATACAGATTTAGAATTTTGACTGTTTGCTTTTATTAACATACTTTGCATTTGCGACATAGCACTAAGTTGTCCATATTGTGCCTGTAGTTTATTTAATTGTGATTCATTTTGACTTAATTCTGATGATTGTTTTGTGACAGCATTATTTTGACCAGCAGGACAACCTGAAAAATATTCAACTACTCTAGAGTTTAAAAAACTCCACAAAATTAATGATATCAATAAAATATTTAATATAATGATAATAGTTTTCATTATATTAATATGATATAAAAATTAACAGGCTTCAGGGTATTGTTTACAAGCATCGCTTGTATCTTCTTCCCCATCCGGGTCCATTGCAGTTTTTAATGCTTTATTATTTTTTTGATTTTGTGCAATATTTTTTTGATTTAAAAATACTTGTTTTTGGGTTTTTGTTGCTAAAGATACTAAATTACCCATTTTAGTTAAAAAATTTTTTTGCCGTAATTGTGTTGAGCCAATTTGTGAGTTATTACAAAATAATTTTTTTTGTTCTTTACCCTTAGAAGTATTTTCATCAAAATTATAATTACAGGCTCCTTCTACAACTTTAGTTAGTAAACTAAATATAATAGATGAAATAAGAATTAAAAACAAATTTAATTTGTTCATATAAATATAGAGTTATTTTTTCTAAATGTAATATAAATGTCAAATGGAAATTTTATAGATCCTAATACTTTATCTGATAATGACAAAAGATTACATAAAATGAATGGAACATATAATTTTATTAAAACTGAACAGTCAAAAAAAAATGTACAACCTAAATTAGTAGAGCAGTCACAGTGTTTACCAAAATATGCATGTGATGGAGAAGATTTAAGAGAATCTAGAGTAAATAAAACAGATTTAAGACAACCTATTCAAGTTGTTAGAAAAGAAACAGAAATGAATCTTACTAATAACAGACAGTGCTCAACTCATACTCTTATATATAAAGACAATTACAGTCAATGTGATAATAATACTTTAGGGGTTAACTCATGTCCAGCCAATAATGGAAGTTTACCAAATAGCAATCTAAATAATATTAAATATAATTTAAATCAAGATGTTAGTAAAAGTAAAAGTGGAAATTTTGCAAGAACAGCAAAGCCTTTAATTCGTAGTGGTATGCAACCAAATACTGCTGGACAACAAAATAGTGGATTAAGTTATGTTGGTAATCAAAAAAGACAAACATATTCTTATTCGTATAGAGAATTGCTTAATAATAGAAGAAAAACAACAGTAACAAAATCTCTTGCATATGTTACAAATCAAGGAAATCAGTCAGGAATTTATAAATATGGTTATGGCGGAGAGAAAACTGACCCTATTTGTACCGGTGGAACTGTAGTTGATAGGTTAAATAATAAGAAATTTTATAAACAAGGTTCAGTTGATTGTGGGACAAGACTAGAAAGATTGAAATTAGAAGCAATTAGAGGTCAATCAAAATGTTCTTCTGGTATGTCACAAGTTACTGGTAATACATGTAATGGTGTATATTTTGGAGGCAAAAAACGATTTTTGGGTGTTAAATCATTATATAATAATAATAATCCAGAAATAAACAACCCTCAAGACAGTGCACGTCGCAGAGTTAGAGGAAATTATGCAAAAAAACCATATGTTGAGAAAATTGGTAAGTGTTGTGATTGTAGTAGTAAAAATTTTACAACGAATATTACTACTAATAATATGTTTACTATTGAAATAGTTAAAGACCAATTTACTTATGGTTTTGTTGATAATGATATTTGTATTGCAATGGGTTCTGCAAATTGTGGTCAGAATTTATATAAAACTTGTCACTTTGGTTTAATTAATAAAGGTAACAAAGCAAATTATAATAATAATAGAATTATGGCTATCGAAATATGGAATGCTTCTTTTGGAACAGGTGATAATTTACAAATATTGATAGAAGGTGACCACGCCACTGGTAATCCAACAGGATTTGATATAAATATTAATGGTTTAACTAGTTCTCCTATTTCAAGAACATTAGAAACTACATTTGCCGTAGATCCTTCAGGGAATCCTTTAACATTTCCACAATTTACTAGATTTGTATATAGAACACCAAATACATCACAAATATTTAATTTGTTTACATCAGTTAAGCAGGGCGAACGTAAAGAATTGAGAATGAAATTTAATTAATTTAATAATTTTAATATAATTTAAATCATCAAATAATTTTAATTATATATTATATATGAGTGAAAATAAATATAGGCCACACGCATCAGTCCATAATAAAAAAAATATATGTAATTGTAGCGGTGAAAATTTTACAGAAGGAGAAGCCTTATTTAAATCAGTACCTATATTTAATAATAAATTTGTTAAAGAAAAACAAAATCCAAGAACAGAAATTATACAAAATTTAAATAATCCTAGTTTTCACCTTAATACTAATAGGATATCGGGAACAACATGTAGTTCATCAACAGTTCAACAAAAATTACAAAATAAAACAAAGCCTACACCCTTTAGAATGCCTTATAATCATACACGAAAAAATTATAGTTGTGGTGGTGGTCAAAATGATAATGAAAATTTTGACGATAATAGACCAAATGGAGTATGTAAAGAAAATGAAAAAATAATTAAAGAAACATTTAATGCATGTGATTGTCCTATTCAAATAATAACAGATAGATTGGTTGGAAAAACTGGTGTCAGATTTATTAATGATACAACTTATAAAAATTATCTACAAAAAAATGGTATGTTATATGAACAACATTCTGCAGGAGTATTAAATGAAAATAAAGTAAACGGAACAAATTGTGAAAACTACTATAAAATAGGAAGTGTAGAAGGCATGATTGATGACCCTAGTCTTATGATATATAATATAACTCCGATATCATTAACAGATATTACATATAATATAAAAAATATTCCTCAAACAGTTAGAAAGTATTCTAACCCAAAATTTACAAAAACAGGTTCTGTTTCTTCACGAGCGAGATTAAAAAGACTTAAATATCAAACAACTATGAAAGGGCAAAGAGGTCAATGTAATAATACATATAATTGTATTAATGGTGAAGAGTGTTCTAAATATGGTCTTCCTATTGATAATAATAAAAATATTAAAGAAGACAGTAATAAATGCAAAACATTTACAAAAAATGGAATTAAACAAACATGTGAATTAATACCACCTCCTCCTGAACCTGAACCTCAACCTGAACCAGAACCAGAACCAGAACCTCAACCTGAACCTGAACCTGAACCTGAACCTGAACCTGAACCTGAACCTGAACCTGAACCT